>Ga0105237_10002826_pt1 | contig 21122 bp, 20 predicted proteins | sample KBSC24metaG_FD_81520 | JGI IMG/M metagenome (GOLD analysis project Ga0105237, IMG submission 81520) | Corn rhizosphere microbial communities from Kellogg Biological Station, Michigan, USA - KBS C2-4 metaG | ecosystem: Host-associated > Plants > Roots > Rhizosphere > Soil | place: Michigan, USA...
CCACTGGCCGGCCGAAGGGCGTGCTGCACAGCCACCGATCGATCACCACCGCCGTCCGCGGCACCGTGGCCGGACGGTCGGTGCGATCCGGTGGCGTCTATCTGCTGCCGTTTCCCATGTGCCACGTCGCGGGCTACAACATGCTGGTACACCACGCCGCGCACTCCACGGCGCTGCCCGTCGCCGCATTCCGTCCCGAGGAATTCGCCAAGGCGGTCAACACCTTTGGCGTGACGTCGTGCTCGCTGGCACCAACCATGCTGCATGCTCTACTCACCCATCTCGAGGACACCGGCGTCGAGCTGCCGACGTTGCGCGACATCGCCTATGGCTCCGCCGCGATCCCCGCCGAGCTGCTCCGACGCGCGCTGGCGCGACTCGACGTCGGCTTCCACCAGGGCTACGGCATGACCGAAACCGGCGGCAACATCACGTTTCTCGGCGCAGCCGACCACAGGGTCGGGGCAAACGGCGACGCGGCAATCTTGGCCACCGCGGGCAGGCCGCACGACGAGGTGGAGATCCGGATCGCGTCCGAGAACGACGGTGTCGGTGAAATCCTGGTCCGCGGTGCCCAAGTCGCAGTGGGCTACTGGCCGGACGACACGCCTGCGACCGTGGACGGCTGGTTCCACACCGGTGACGTCGGCCGCATCGACGACGGGCGGCTGGTGGTGCTCGACCGCCTCAAGGACGTCATCATCACCGGCGGGGAGAACGTGTCGTCACGCGAGGTCGAGGACGCGCTGTCGAGCCACCCGGACGTCGAGCAGGTCGCGGTGGTGGGGGTGCCCGACGAATACTGGGGCGAGGCGATCTGCGCAGTCGTCGTCGCCCGCGGCGAAGCACGACCGTCGACGGACGAGTTGGCCACCCACGTGCGTGCGCGGATCGCGGCGTTCAAGCGTCCGCGGTACGTCCTGTTCGTCGACACTCTTCCCCTGACGTCCAACGGGAAGATCCTCAAAGCGGCTGTGCGGCAATACGCAAGGAGTGAGCTGTCATGACGGTGGTACTGGTGCACGGCAACCCGGAGACCGACGCGGTCTGGGATCCCCTGGTCGAGGCACTCGGCAGGGACGACGTGATCCGGCTGTCGCCGCCGGGCTTCGGCGCCCCGCTGCCCGACGGCTGGCCCGCGACCTACCTGGACTACCGCGACTGGCTGGAGGACGAGTTGTCCCGCGTGGACGGACCCGTCGACGTCGTCGGCCACGACTGGGGCGGCAACCACCTCGTCAACGTGGTGATGCATCGCCCAGAGTTGGTGCGCAGCTGGGTCACCGACATCATCGGGGTGTTCGAACCCGACTACGTCTGGCACGAGGCAGCGCTGGTGTGGCAGACACCCGGCGATGGCGAGGCATTGGCCGACGCGATGCTCGGCGGCACGCTGCAGGAGCGAACGGACCGGATGGTCGGGCTTGGCATCGCACCCGAGGTGGCCGCCAAGATCGCCACCGGACACGGCCCGGAAATGGCGAGGGCACTGCTGGCGCTCTACCGCTCTGCGCGGCACCCCGCCCTTGCCGAGGCGGGGCGTTCACTGGAGCGGGCCGCCGCGCGACCGGGGCTGTGCCTGCTGGCGACCGAGGACCACTACGTCGGCACCGAGGAGATGCGGCGCCGGGCCGCGACGCGCGCGGGTGCCCGCACCGAGGTGCTCGACGGTCTTGGCCATTGGTGGATGGTGCAAGATCCGGCACGCGGCGCGGCCGCCCTGAGAGGCTTCTGGGATTCCCTCGCGTAGGGCAACCGGCAATACTTGGCAGATGGCTGATCGCAACGTGCTTGGCGGCCCGCTGGAGCCGTGCGGAACCGACCCGCTCACCGGTTTCTATCGCGACGGCTGTTGCTCGACCGGGGACGAGGACCACGGCAGGCACACCATCTGCGCCGTCGTCACCAGTGAGTTCCTCGAGCATCAGCGCACCATCGGCAACGATCTCTCCACGCCGATGCCCCAGTACCGGTTCCCCGGCCTATCCCCCGGTGACCGCTGGTGTGTCACCGCGGTGAACTGGCTGCGCGCCCAAAGCGATGGCTACGCCGCACCCGTGGTGCTCGCGGCCACCCACGAGCGCACTCTCGAGGTGGTGCCGCTGGAGACGCTGCGCGAGCATGCCATAGACGTGCCCGATGACCTGAGCAGCCTCTGACGACAGGCCGTTCGGGACGGCTCAGAAACCGGCGGCCTGCCCGTCGCGGCGCGGATCGCTCGCCCCGAGATATCCATCGGGCAGGCGCCAGATCGCCTGGCAGCTGCCGAATTGGTTGTAGTCGTCGACCACGACGAGATCGTGGCCGCGCCTGCGCAGTTCGTCGACCGTTTCCTGCGGGAAGCCATCCTCGACGCTCACCTGCATGCCGTGGATCCACCGGAACCGAGGTCCGTCGCACGCCGCCTGCGGGTTCTGGCCGTAGTCGGCGATGCGCACCACGACCTGTAGGTGCCCTTGCGGCTGCATGGTGCCACCCATCACGCCGAAACTCATCACTGGTGCGCCCTGTCTGGTCAGGAAGCCCGGGACGATGGTGTGGTATGGACGCTTGTGCGGCCCAACCAGATTGGGATGACCGGGCGTCGCGCTGAACCCGATCCCACGATTCTGCAACGAGATCCCGGTGCCCGGCACCACCACTCCCGATCCGAAGCCGTCGTAGTTGGACTGGATCATCGACACCATCATCCCGGAGGCGTCGGCGGCGGTCAGGTAGACCGTGCCGCCTCCCGGCGGCTTGCCCGCCGTCACCGGTGTGGCCCGCACCGGGTCGATCAACGTCGACCGCTGCTTGAGGTAATCGTCGTCGAGGAGCTGCCGCGCGCCCACCGACATGTGGTCGACGTCGGCGACGTAGGCCAGCGCGTCGGCGAATGCTAGTTTGATCGCCTCGATCTGCAGGTGCACACTGTCGGCCGAATCGACTGGGAGCGAGGCCATGTCGAAGTGCTGCAGAATGCCAAGCGCGATCAGGGCGATGATGCCCTGACCATTCGGTGGGATCTCGTGCAGGGTGTAACCGCGGTAGTCGATGCTGATCGGTTCGACCCAGTCGGCGCGGTGCGCGGCCAGGTCCGAGGCCAGCATGACACCGCCGTTCGCGGTCGAGTGCGCCTCCATCGCCGCGGCGAGTTCGCCGCGGTAGAACGCCTCACCGCCCGTTGCCGCGATCTTCTCCAACGTCGCCGCGTGCTCGGGCAGCCGGAACCGCTCCCCCGGTGAAGGCGCCCGTCCGCTGGGAAGAAACGCCTCGGCGAAGCCCGGCTGTGTCCGTAGCTCCGTCGCCTGCGCGGCCCACTGCCCGGAGACCGTCGGCGAGACCATGAACCCGTCGCGTCCGTAGCCGATCGCGGGCTCGAACAGCCGCGCAAACGGTAGCCTGCCGAACCGGGCGTGCAGTTCGGTCCACGCCGATACCGCGCCAGGAATGGTCACCGAGTTCCATCCCCGCGCCGGGACCGCACCCCCGCCGAAGTACTCCGGCGTCCATGCCGCGGGCGAGCGACCCGAGGCATTCAGCCCGTGCAACCCCTCGCCGTCCCACACGATGGCGAAGGCGTCGGACCCGATGCCGTTGGACACCGGCTCGACCAGCGTCAGGGTGATCGCTGCCGCGAGCGCCCCGTCGACCGCGCTGCCGCCGTCGGCGAGCATCGCCAGACCGGCCTGTGCGGCCAGTGGCTGGGACGTGCAGACCACGTTGCGCGCCAGCACCGGTTTGCGCGGCCAGGCGTACGGGAGCTCCCAGGAGAACGGGGCAGTCATTGCTGCAATGCTAGGGACCCGTCCCTGTGCGTCATTCGGCTACCGGTACCAGGCCTGCGGCGACCAGGGACGGCCCCACCCGGGGCCGCCGTACCAGCCACCGCGGTAACCGCCCCAGCCGCCGTGAAAGCCGCCGCCGTGAAAGCCGGTTTCGACGACGTGACCGGCGCCCACGGTGCTCGACGTGCTGGCCACCACTGGCTGCGGGGTGGGAGCGGGATCGGCCAGCGCGGGCAGCTGTTACTCCCCCACCACGCTCGTGTCGGGCACGTAGCTGCGCTGCGCCCACTGATACGCCTGCCACACGGCGACCTCGTCGAAGTCACCGTGCACGCGCCGGGCCGACTCGGCACCGATGGGCTTTGCGTCGCGGGCCTTCACCTGCACCTCGGCGCACCGTTCCATCATCAGGAAGTTGCCGACGGCGGAGTCGATGGTCGCGCCGACGGTCAGCAGCCCGTGGTTGCGCAGGATCACCGCGCGGGCACCGCCGATCGCCGCCGCGATGCGCTTGCCGCCATCGGTCGATCCGATGTTGACCTCTTCGTCGTCGAAGATCTCGTGGTCGTGGAAGAAGGCGCACGCCTCCTGCGAGATCGGTTCGAGCTTGGTGACGGTCGCCGAGAACGGGGTCCCGTAGGGCGTGTGGCAGTGGGCTGCGGCGACGACGTCGGGCCTGGCCTCGTGAACGGGGTGGTGGATGTAATACGCCGCGATGTTGATGTGGCCGCCGCCCTCGATGGTGCCGTCCGGACGAACGAGCACGAGGTCGTCGGTGGTCATGTACCGGAACGGCGCGCCGTAGCGCCCCAACCAGAAGCAGTCGGGCCGCTCGGGGTCACGGGCCGAGATGTGCCCGTCGCCGAGCGAGCCCCAGCCCATGGCGCCGAACACCCGGTACGCCAGGGCAAGCCTGCGCTTGCGGTGTGCGCGCAGTTCGGCGGGGTCGGCGATGTCCGGCTCGTAGGCTGCCGGGTCGAGGAACCGCCCGTCCTTCGTCGCGTCATTCATCGGTTACCTCTCGACTGGCCGGTACGCGCATTTTCAATAGAGTATCGAGGATGTCTCCCAGTGACGACCCGATCATCGGCGCGACGCCATCGGGACAGGTACCGCGATACGCAGGCAAGGGTACGTTCGCGCGGATCGCCGACATCCACGAGGTCGGCGACTACGAAATCGCGGTCTTGGGAGTGCCTTTCGACGGTGGCACGTCCTATCGGCCTGGGGCGAGATTCGGCCCGATGGGTGTGCGGCAGGCGGCCCGCACGCTACGCCCCGGCTTCCACGTCGAACTCGGGGTTGCCCCGCTCGAGGAGGTCCAGATCGTCGATGCCGGCGACGTGACCGTGACGCCGTACGACATCACGGAAGCCTGCGCGCAGATCGAGAGCCACGTGCGGGACGTCATCGGAGACAGGCAGCGCAAGGTGGTGTCGATCGGCGGTGACCACACCATCGCACTACCGAATCTTCGTGCACTGCACGCCGTTTACGGACCTGTTGCGCTGGTGCACTTCGACGCGCACCTCGACACCTGGGATACGTACTTCGGTGCGCCGGTGACGCACGGCACGATCTTCCGGAGGGCGTTCGAAGAGGGCCTGCTGGTGGAGGACCACTCGATCCACATCGGCATCCGCGGCCCCATCTACGATCGGATGGATCTGATCGAAGACACCCAGATGGGGTTCCGGATCATCCGCGCAGGCGACCTCGACGTGATGGGGATCGAGACCGCGGTGGACGTCGTCCGCAGTCGGGTGGCCGACCTGCCCGTGTACCTGTCGGTCGACATCGACGTCCTCGACCCGGCGTTCGCCCCGGGCACCGGCACGCCCGAGGCGGGTGGGCTGACCTCACGGGAGTTGCTGCGCATGCTCCGGCAACTCACAGGGATCAACATCGTCGGCGCCGACGTCGTCGAGGTGGCGCCCGCCTACGACCATGCCGAAATCACCTGTGTGGCAGCCGCTACCGTGGTGTTCGACCTCCTGAGCCTCATCGTCGCGAATCGCCGCTGAGCACCAGGTCCAGGCGCTGGGCGCAGATCTCGGCCAGGTCGACGTCGGGGATGTTCAGCCGTTCGTTGAGCCGGATCAGCGCAACGGCGAGCAGCAAGGCGGCAGTGACGTCGTTGAACCGCATGTTGCGGACGCGGTGTCCCGTGAGTCGCTCGTAGCGCTCGATGGTCTCCTCGCGACTCGGCGTGCCCGGTGCCGGCGCGCGGTCGACGAGCGGACTGCTGACCCAGTCGGTCATGAACATCCAGGCGAGATCTGCTTCCGGGTCACCGAGGTAGGCGACCTCCCAGTCCAGCGCTGCCACCGCGCGATGGTCGGGCCCATAGAGGACGTTGGACATCCGGGCATCGCCCCAGCACAACGTCACCCGCTCCGGGGCGTACAGGTGGCCGTCGAGCCAGTCCAAGGCTCGCGCGAAGGTGCCGTTGATCGGGCCGTCGCCGGTGGCCCACGTGATGGCGTACCGCAGAAAGTTCGCGACCCGCTGCGGCGGGGTGTCGCCGTATGCCGCCAAATCGAGGAATCCCAAGCGGTATTCGGCCGGATCGAGCCGGTGCACCGCAGCGGCGATGTCGACGCATTCGTTCCAGAGCGTGGCGCGTCCCGCGTCGTCGGTGTCGGCGTAGATGCCCGACTGGTGATACGGCGGCATGTCGCTCACGCTGACCGTGCCGTCGATGCGATCCATGATCAAGTACGGCGTCCCCAACGCGTCCGGCTCCGGATCGATCCACCGCACCCGAGGAACCGGGATCGGTGACGGCTCGAGGCGCTGCATGGTCAGGAACTGCCTGCGCAAGTCGTAGTCGGGAAGGATCGCGAACTCGGGCGGCCTGCGGAAGACCAGCCCAAGGGTCGACTGGTCACCCTCGATGCCCGTGACGTCGAACAGGAAAGTCTCGGTGGAGAAGCCGCGCTCGGTCGGCGCCCAGTTGGCGATGGTGACACCCTGAGCACCCGGAATGCGGGACCGCACAATGGGTTCCAGCGCCGTCGGCAATTCGTCGGCGGTCAGTCGCATCGTCGACGGCGTCACCATCCCTGGTAGCCGTAACGCGGGTAGGCGCCCATGCACACCATCTCGACCAGCCCGTGTCCGACCTTTCCGTCCATCCGGACCTCGCACAACGTCTCGCTGACCAGGCTGACCGGTCGGACCACCTCCGGGTCGGCGGAGTTCACGGTGAAGCCGTCGATGAAGTCCCTACCGCGCCAATGCCCTGACGCATACCCCTTGAACTCGTCGTAGCCGGCCAGGCCCGGCCAGAAGTTGCATAGTGGGGTCACGTCGATGGTGCTCGTCGAGCGGTCGCCGCGATGAACGACGAACGTGCCGCCGCTGATCACCCGCTGCTCGGCGCGGAACTTCAGGTCGTGCTCGACGTCGATGATCGTGCCGTGCGGTCGTCCCGAATCGATCGGATGCAGCACCTCGCCCTCGAACTGCCACCGCGTGCCGTCGCTGTACTCACGTTGCGCGAAATGCACCAGCTCGTCGTCGAACTCGAAGATTCCCATGTAGTACAGGACGCCTTCGGGAATCTCGGGAGGTTGCTTCTCGGTGCCGTCGGGCAGGCTGCCGCCGCCGGGCCCGCTCCGCACACCCCACGAGTGGTCCCTGCCGAACCACCAACGGTCCTTGTCGATCTCGATGCGCTCACCGTCGACGTCGATCCAGCCCTCGAGCAGACCGTTTTGGTAGAAGCGCCTGGCATCCTCGGTGACCCGGCCGCGGCTGCGGTGGAAGGCCGGTGTCTGCTCGTAGGTTTCGAACCGTCCGTGCAGGGTCAGGTCCAAGCTCAGACCCTGTTCGTTGGGCGCGATGGTGGACCGGACCCGACGCAGAGGCTCCTCGACGCGGTAGGTGTACGGCCCGACTTCGTAGACGCCGAGGGCGCCGGACTGTGGATTGAGCTCGGTCGACATCCGGACCACCTTGGTCTCGCCGCCCCTCTTGGTGACCATCGCATAGGCGTCGGTGACGTTGCGGTTCGGGTAGCGCGCCATCCCGGTCATCACGTTGACGTCACCGGACTTGTCGAAGCCGTACATCACAATGCGCTCCACCCAGCGCAGGTCGCTCTGCGAGACGTGATCGAACGTGGTGGGCAGCTGGTGGGCGAGCATCTCGTCGTGGGGCGTCAGCATGGCAACGCGTCTCCTCTCGGGTCGATGCCGAATTACGTTATAGCGTCATACGTAATAAAACTAGCGGTTTGAGGTACTTTTTTACTGATGACCACCGCTTCCCAGCCGATGCCCGGTCGCCCGCGGGATCCGCAGAAGGACGTCGACGTGCTGCAGGCCGCGCGCGACCTTCTGATCGAGCACGGCTATCAGGGGACGACGATCGTCGCCATCGCCCGGCGCGCGGGCGTCGGAGCGCCGACCATCTATCGCCGCTGGCCCAGCAGGGAGGCCCTCATCGAGGACGCCGCGTTCGGCCACACGGAGCCGGCGGCCGTTCCCGAGTCCAGCGGCGACCTCCGCACAGACCTCGGCGCGTGGGTGCGCACCTTCCTCAACCAGCTCGCCGATCCGGTGACCAGGGCAGCCATCCCCGGCCTGCTGCTGGCCTACCAGCGCGAGGACGGCCTGTACGAGCGGCTCGTCAACCGGGCCGAGCGCGACGTCAGGGCGCTGCTGACCCAGCTCTTGGCCGGCTACCTCACCGACCTCACCGCAAGGCAACTCACGACGCGCGCCGATGCGGTGTTCGACCTACTCGTCGCCACCACCATGGTCCGCGCACTGACACAGGGCCTGGCCGAGCACGAAGGCTTCTGCGAACAGACCGCCGATGCGCTTGCTGCGCTTGCCTTCTCGGCATGGCAACCACCGCGCCGCACCAAGGCCACGAAGTCCACGCTGCGTCCAGTGAGATAGAAACGCTCACCTGCCGGGAGCAACGACGCTGGCGAGATCGAGCTCCTTGCCAAACGCGCGGGCCGTCTCCAGCAAGACCGGAACCGCGGCGCCAACCAGGGATTCGGTCATGCGCGTCGAGGGGCCGGAGACCGAGATCGCAGCCCTCGCCCGCTCGCCAGGGATCGCTACGGCGACGCAGCGCACGCCGATCTCCTGCTCCTCCTCGTCCATGGCGTAACCGTTCTCGCGTATCCGAGCGAGCTCTTCCTGCATGGCCTCGGCCGTGGTGAGCGTGTGCGCGGTCTGAGCGGAAAGCCCTGAGCGGCGCAGAATCTCGACGGCCCGGTCGGGCGGCATCGCGGCGAGCATCACCTTGCCGACCGCGGTGCAGTGCATACCCGCGCGGCGCCCCACCTCGGTGAACATCCGCATGGAATGCCGTCCAGGGACCTGGGCGGCGTAGACGACTTCTTCGCCGTCGAGCAGCGCAAGGTTCGCGCTCTCGCCCACCGCATCGACGAGCCGGCGCAGGTAGGGCGTCGCCCACGTACCGATCAGCCGGCTGGCGCCCTCGCCAAGTCGCACCAGCCGTGGGGCGAGGGCATACGCCCTAGACGGCTCCTGGCGTACGTACCCGAGGTCGACGAGCGTGCGCACCAACCGGTGGATGGTGGGCACGGGCAGGCCCGAGCGGTGTGCCAGTTCGGACAGCGTGACGATGCCACCCAGGTCGGCCATCGTCTCCAAGAGTTCGAAGACCCTCGCGATCGACTGCACGCCGCCCGTCGTGCGCCCGGTGGGGGCACTTTGCTCGGCCATCCGGTCACCTCCTCGGGGTCACATCGCCGTTGACTGCATACAGAATACGTTCTACAGTTGTCGCATCGCAAGAAATAGATTCCACAATGCGAAAGAAGACCCCAATGACGCATCGTCTCCGCTATCTGGCGAACTGCTCGATCCTGTTCCCCGAATTGCCGCTGCTGCAGCGACCCGCCGCCGCCAAGGCTGCCGGGTTCGACGCGGTGGAGTTCTGGTGGCCCTTCCCCACCGCGGTACCCACCGACGCCGAGGTCGACGAGTTCACGCATGCGATCGCCGACGCCGGAGTCGCACTGATCGGACTGAACTTCTTCGCCGGTGACCTCGCAGGCCCGGACTGCGGCGTGCTGTCAATCCCCGCGCGCTCAGGGGAGTTTCGCGACAACATCGACGTCGCCATCGAGATCGGCACCCGTGTTGGCGTGCAAGCCTTCAACGCGCTTTACGGCAACCGCGTCGACGGCGTACAGCCGCAAGAGCAGGACGAATTGGCCGTCGAGAACCTGGGTTACGCGGCGAAGGCCGCATCGAGCATCGGCGCGACCATCCTGATCGAACCGATCAGCGGACCCAAGCCGTACCCACTGCGCACTGCCGCTGACGTCGCCGCGGTGATCGGGCGGGTCAAGGCCGCCGGTAACGACAACGTCGGATTCCTTTGCGACCTCTACCATCTCGCGTCAAACGGTGAGGCACTCGACTCCGTCATCGACCAATACGCCGCGGGCATCGCCCACGTACAGATCGCGGATGCACCCGGTCGCGGCGAACCGGGCACCGGCGCGCTCGACATCGACGGATACCTCACCCGCATCGAGGCCGCAGGCTACCGCGGCTGGGTTGGCCTCGAGTACAAGCCGACCACCCCCACCACCGACGAAAGCCTCGCGTGGCTCCCGCGCGAGCGCCGCAGTGCGACCACCGCACAGCACTGACGAAAGGACACCCAAACACATGACCACCATTGCCTTCATCGGTCTCGGCATCATGGGCAAGCCCATGGCGATCAACCTCGTCAACGCCGGATTCGACGTCGTCGGCTACAACCTCGTCCAGCCTCCGATCGACGCGCTCGTCGCGGCGGGCGGTCGCGGCGCCTCCAGCATCGCCGAAGCCGTCAAGGACGCCGACGTGATCGCCACGATGGTGCCCGACTCCCCCGACGTCGAGGAAGTCCTCGCAAGCGCCGACGGAGTGTTCGCCAACGCCAGGGACAACGCCCTGATCATCGACTTCTCGTCGATCCGGCCGGACGTGTCGGCACGTCTGGCGGCCGAAGCCGAGCAGCGCGGATTCCGCATCCTGGATGCCCCGGTGTCGGGCGGCGAGCAGGGCGCGATCGACGGCATCCTCTCGATCATGGTCGGCGGCACCCCCGAGAACTTCGTCGCCGCCGAGCAGATCCTGAATGCCGTCGGCAAGACGGTGGCCCTGGTCGGCCCCGCCGGTTCCGGGCAGACCGTGAAGGCTGCCAACCAGCTCATCGTGGCAGGCACCATCGAACTCGTCGCCGAGGCCATCGTGTTCCTCGAGGCGTACGGCGTCGACACCGAGGCCGCGATCAAGGTGCTGGCCGGCGGGCTCGCAGGCAACGCCATCCTGCAGCGCAAGGCGACGGGCATGCTGGCACGCGACTTCACCCCGGGCTTCCGAATCGCACTGCACGACAAGGACATGGGCATCGTCACCGCTGCCGCCAGGCAGGCAGGCGTCGTCATCCCCCTCGGTGCCGTGGTCGCCCAGCTGATCGCCTCACTGAAGGCCCAGGGCGACGGAGGCCTCGACCACAGCGCGCTGCTCAAGCTCGTCGAGCAGCTCTCCGGCCGTAGCAAGTAGTCGAAGGAAGTAGGGAGAACAGCCATGCCCCGTATGCGTGCAGTCGACGCGGCCGTCGCGATCCTGCAGGCCGAGGGCGTCACCGACGTCTTCGGTCTGCCCGGCGCCGCCATCAACCCCTTCTACTCCGCACTGAAGAACAACGGCTCCATCCACCACACCCTGGCCAGGCACGTCGAGGGCGCCTCGCACATGGCCGAGGGCTACACCCGTGCCAAGGCGGGCAACATCGGGGTCTGCATCGGCACGTCGGGCCCCGCGGGCACCGACATGATCACCGGGCTGTACTCGGCTGCGGCGGACTCGATTCCGATCCTGTGCATCACCGGGCAGGCCCCGGTCGCCAAGCTGCACAAGGAGGACTTCCAGGCCGTCGACATCGCGACGATCGCGAAGTCGTTGACCAAGATGGCCGTGACGGTCATGGAGCCGGCACAGGTGCCTGGGACCTTCCAGCAGGCGTTCCACCTGATGCGGTCGGGCCGACCGGGACCCGTGCTGATCGACCTGCCGGTCGACGTTCAGGTGGCCGAGATCGAGTTCGATCCCGACACCTATCAGCCGTTGCCGGTGTACAAGCCTGCCGCAAGCCGCGCTCAGGTCGAGAAGGCCGTCGACATGCTTGTCGCCTCCGAGCGGCCACTCATCGTCGCGGGCGGCGGCATCGTGAACGCCGATGCGGCAAGCCTTCTCGTCGAGTTCGCCGAGCTCACCGGCGTGCCCGTCATCCCCACCTTGATGGGCTGGGGCACCATCCCCGACGACCATCACCTGATGGCGGGAATGGCAGGGCTGCAGACCGCGCACCGCTACGGCAACGCGAACGTCCTGGCATCGGACTTCGTGCTCGGGATCGGCAACCGGTGGGCCAACCGGCACACCGGCGGGCTCGACACCTACCGCGCCGGCCGCACGTTCGTGCACGTCGACATCGAGCCGACGCAGATCGGCAGGGTCTTCGCACCCGACTACGGCATCGTCTCCGACGCCAAGGCCGCACTCGAGTTGTTCGTCGACGTGGCCCGTCAGCGCAAGCAAGCCAACACGCTTCCAGACCGCAGTGCCTGGGCTGAAGAGTGCGCCGAGCGCAAGCGGACACTGCACCGCAAGACGCACTTCGACAACGTGCCGGTCAAGCCGCAGCGGGTGTACGAGGAGATGAACCGGACGTTCGGCCCGGAGACCCGCTACGTCACCACGATTGGGCTTTCGCAGATCGCGGCCGCGCAGTTCCTGCACGTCTACCAGCCCCGGCATTGGATCAACGCCGGTCAGGCAGGGCCGCTCGGGTGGACGTTGCCCGCCGCGCTCGGCGTGTGCGTCGCGGACCCGGACGCGACCGTCGTCGCGCTCTCCGGCGACTACGACTTCCAATTCATGATCGAGGAATTGGCGGTCGGCGCGCAGTTCAACCTGCCCTACATCCACGTGTTGGTGAACAACGCGTACCTGGGGCTGATCAGGCAGGCGCAGCGGGCGTTCGACATGGACTACTGCGTGCAGTTGGCGTTCGACAACGTCAACGCGCCCGAGGTGAACGGCTACGGCGTCGACCACGTCGCGGTCGCCGAGGGTCTTGGGTGCAAGGCACTTCGCGTGTCCGAACCCGACGAGATCCTTCCGGCGTTCGAGCTCGCCAAGAAGCTGATGGCCGAGTTCCGCGTGCCCGTCATCGTCGAGATCATGCTCGAGCGAGTCACCAACATCGCGATGGGGCTCGACATCGACAACATCATGGAGTTCGAGGACCTCGCGGTGCTTCCCGAGGACGCCCCGACCTCTATGGCGCTGCTGGACTGACGCGGTCCGTGCACGTTCTCGTCGCACCCGACAAGTTCAAGGGGTCACTGACCGCAGCCCAGGTCGCCGCGCACGTCGCGGCAGGGTTGCGGTCGGTGCTCCCCGACCTCGTGGTTCGCGAACTGCCCGTCGCCGACGGCGGTGACGGAACCGTCGACGCCGCGGTTCAAGCGGGTTTCAGCCGGGTCAGGGTCCGCGCGTCGGGTCCCACCGGCGTACCGGTCGACACCAGCTATGCCCGCCGCGACGATCTCGCCGTGATCGAGATGGCGACGGTGTGTGGCTTGCTCAGGCTGCCGGTTGGTCGACGAGAACCGCGGCACGCCAGCAGCTTCGGGCTCGGCGAGGTGGTGGGTTCGGCGGTGGCGGCCGGGTGTCGTCGCATCGTCCTCGGCATCGGAGGGAGCGCGAGCACCGACGGCGGCGCCGGTATGCTGCAGGCCCTCGGCGCGCGCCTGATCGACGAGCGTGGCCGCGAGCTCCCGCCACGTGGGCTCCCGCCACGCGGTACGTCGTACGCGCTGGAACTGGGCGGTCTCGAGCCGGTACTGCGCGACGTCGAGATCGTGGTCGCCTGCGACGTCGACAACCCGCTCTTCGGAAGCCGCGGTGCGGCAGCGGTGTACGCACCGCAGAAGGGGGCGTCACCGCAGGACATAACGCTCCTCGACATTGCGCTTCGACGCTGGGCCGGCGCTGTTGCCTCGGCGACCGGCACCGATTTGGCCGCGACACCTGGCGCAGGGGCCGCCGGCGGTGTGGGCTTTGCCGCTCTCGCGGTGCTCGGCGCGGTGCTGCGGCCGGGCATCGAGATCGTGCTGGACTTGGTCGGTTTCACCGAACACCTCGAAGACTGTGGCCTGGTGATCACCGGCGAGGGCGCACTCGACGAGCAGACACTTGCAGGCAAGGCACCGGCTGGCGTCAGCGCCGCTGCACACTCCGCCGGTGTCCCCGTCGTGGCAGTGGCGGGCCGATCCACCCTCACGCCAACCGATCTGGCGGCAGCCGGCATCGATGTGGTGTACCCGCTGAGCGATCTCGAGCCCGACCTGGCGCGCTCGATCGCCTGTGCCGGGCCCCTGCTCGGGCAACTCGGCGCACGGATCGCGCGGGAGCGACTGGGGACGCCCGCGATCCGCTGAGCGGGACAAACCCCGGCAGTGTGCCGAAGATCTCACCGCATTCGTGGCGTGAGCTGGATGTTGACGACTGTATGGTAAATACCGTTCGTACGTCGATCAGTCAGCAGCAGACGAGAGCGGAGGTTCCGGTGACCCCACAAGGCCTTGCGCCAACTCGCACCGCCGGGGATTCACGGCCAACGCGGTCACCCCTTTCCCGCCCCGCGCCGCTGCGAGAGGCGGTCTACGACGCCCTGACCGAGATGATCATCAGCCGCGAACTGCGGCCAGGCACCCATCTGGTCGAGAGCGAGCTCGCGGCTCAACTCGGCGTGAGCCGGCAACCCGTTCGAGAGGCGTTGCAGCGCTTGCAAACCGAGGGTTGGGTCGACCTCCGCCCTGCGCTCGGTGCGTTCGTCCACGTACCCACCGACGCCGAGGCCGATCAGCTTCTCGCCGTCCGCACGCTGCTCGAGGCCGAGTCCGCGCGACTGGCTGCCACCAGCGCGACGCCCGAGCAGGTCAACCAACTCTGGGACGTCCAGCGCACCGGCGAGCGGGCCCTCCTCGCGGACGATCAGGAAGGTCTCGTCGCCGCCAACGCCGCGCTTCACGCCCACGTCGTCGCGATGTCCGGCAATACCGTCCTCGCCGACCTGATCGCGTCCGTCGACCGTAGGGTGCGGTGGTACTACCTGCCCATCGCGCGCACCCGAGGGAAGGACGCGTGGGACGAGCACGCCGAGCTCATCGACGCCATCGCCCGCCACGACGCCCGCCGGGCAGGCGACCTCATGCAACGGCACACCGAGCGCACCAGGGAGATGTACCACGAACAGCAGGCGACGGCCAAGGGTGTTGCCTAACAGGCACTTTCCCTTGACCGCCGCCCGTGCGATCGTCCCGCTTAGTCGACCTTGAGGTCGGCCAGGCTGGGCTCTGCCGCCGTCGACTCCCTGGTCTCTACTCGAGGCTTCGCCGCCGTCTGCCGTCCTGGCTGTCGCAGGAAGAGCGCGATCCCGGCTGAGACGAGCGCACTCGCTGCGGCGATCCAGTACGCGCCGGTGTACCCCCAGGCGTCGATGACGCTGGCACCTACGCCGATCCCGACGACCGAACCGAGCAGCTTGGAGCTGTAGATCAGGCCGTAGTTGCTGGCGTTGTTGTTCTCACCGAAGTAGTCCGGGGTCAGTGAGGCGAACATCGGGTAGAAGGCGCCGCCGCCGAATCCCACCAGGAACGCGAACGCCAGGAACGCAATCTCGTTGTGCGCCTTGCCCGCGTACAGCAAGCCGACGAGTGCGACCGCCGATATCAGCAGCACGGCGAGCAGGGTTTGCTTGCGCCCGTAGCGATCCGACAGGTAGCCGGTCAGCGTGCGACCGGTGCCGTTGACGATCGACAACACGCCTGCGGACGACGCCGCGATCAACGGTCCGAAGCCGAGTTCCTTCGCGAACGGCACCATGTAGCTGATGCCGAACAGCGATACGCCTGCGCTGATACCCAGCGACAGCCACATCAGCGGCAGCATTCCGGTCTTGATCGCCTCCATCGGGGTGTACTGCCGGACCGCGGGCGGGTTCTTGCGAAGGCTCTCCGCGCCCTTCTTGCTCGACGCCCACGCGATCGGATCGACGTCGGACGGCCACCAGTTCTTCGGCGGATCCCGGAACAGCAGACCGCAGCCGGCGACCACCACCAGCATGTAGACGGCGACCAGGTCGAGCACCCAGACGTAGGTGTTCGGGTGCAGGGCGTAGCTGAAGATGAAGATGAATGGCACGGCGCCGTAGGCGAATCCGCCGTTGACGAAGCCCGTCTTGCCTCCCCTACGCTCCGGGTACCACTTTCCGACGAGGTTGATGCACGTCGCGTACACCAGACCCGCTCCGATGCCGCCGCATACGGAGAACCCGAGGTAGGCGATGACCAAGCTGTCGCTGTTGGCGATGCTGAAGAACCCGAGCGCAGACAGCGCCGCGCCGACCAACATGGCGGTCCTTGCCGATACGACGTCCTTCTCCCGAAGCTTTCCTGCGGGGAACGCGATGAGCGCTTGGAAGAAGGCCCAGATGGACAGCAGCCAGAACGTCTCGGACATGGTCCAGTGGTGCGCGTCGCGCAGTGACTTCGCGGCGGCGCCATAGCCGTACTCGTATACGCTGACCGCCATCATGGCGGCCCATGGCAGCCAGACCATCCAGGCCCTGGACCTGCCGAGGAGCTCACGGTCAGTCTCTCCGACGCGGTAGATACGACCGTTGGCGTCGGTTATCTCACGACTTGTCATTGTTGAAGACATCGTCGCCTTTCTTTCTAGCGGTGGTGGGGGTTTTTGGAAATGTCTTGTGCCAGAGATCGGGTGGTGCCCGGCCGGCGGTTTGACGCGCCCGCCGTCCACCTGCGATGACGTGAACCATTGCCTCGACTCCCTCGATTTCCAGACGAGGTTGGGCACCCCGACTAGATCGGTTTGGCGGCCGACGCCACGGACCCGTGGGCGAGAACTCGGTCAGAACATTGCATACGATATGAGGTAGGCAATAGTCTGTTCCACAGTGTGGCCCACGTAACAGGTTCTGTCGAGTGTTCCCGACGAGTTTTTGCGAGAGCTTCTGCCGACCGGCTGGCGAGAGGAGACATCAGCAAATGCATCCAGACGTCAAGGACGCGTTCTGTGCGAGAACAGAGCTACTGCTCGCCAATGCCGACCGCTACCAGGCTCGGCGAAAGCCCAGCGTATCCGTGGTGACGTGCATGGACGGCCTGTTCAACGTCCACGCGCTGCTCGGGCTCAACGAGAGCGATGCGCACATCCTGCGCAACGCAGGCGGCGTCGTGACCGACGACGTCATCCGATCACTCGCCATCGGGCACCGCTTGCTCGAGAACACCGACGTCATGCTCATCGCACACGCCGCGTGCAGGGTGTGCGATGCCACCCGCGACGTGGCGGCCGAGGTACGCCGGGGCGTAGCCCGCCTGCGGAGCGATCCGACTCTCCGCCGCACCAACGGCATCCGCGGATTCTTCTTCAACGAGACCACCGGTGAGCTCCGCGAAATCAGCTGACCCACCACCCACCACAGCCAACGAGGAGAGTCATGGGACGCGTGACCAGCAGATATCGGGTGCTCCGCGTGGCAGACGGAGTGACGACCGCCCGCCCGGACACCCTTGCCGCTGAGGAACCCCTGGAGATCCCGGTCGCCGGTCGCCCGCTGTCCGTGACGATGCGGACCCCTGGCGACGACTTCGACCTGGCCCGCGGCTTCCTGGTCAGCGAGGGCGTGGTCGCGGCCGATACGGACGTCGCCGCCATCCGGTACTGCGCAGGTGCGACCGCCGACGGCGGCAATACCTACAACGTGCTCGACGTGCTCCTCGCCGACGGTGTTCCCCTCCCCGATCCGTCGGTGGAGCGCAACTTCTATACGACGTCGTCGTGCGGGTTGTGCGGCAAGGCCAGCCTCGAGGCGGTGCGCACCACCAGCAGGTGGCACGTCGATCGCGATCCGCTGCGCCTGACCCCCGAGACGATCGCGACCCTGCCGGAGAAACTGAGGACCGCGCAGCGCGTCTTCGACAGGACCGGCGGGTTGCACGGCGCCGCACTGTTCGACGCGGACGGTGACGTCTTGTGCGTGCGCGAGGACATCGGCAGGCACAACGCGGTGGACAAGGTCATCGGCTGGGCGTACGGCGAAGGGCGACTGCCGTTGCGCGGCACCACGCTGATGGTTAGCGGCCGGGCGTCGTTCGAATTGGTGCAGAAGGCGGTGATGGCCGGGATCCCCGCGCTGACCGCGGTATCCGCCCCGTCGTCACTCGCGGTGGACCTGGCAAGGGAGATGGGGTTGACGTTGATCGGGTTCCTGCGGGGGTCGTCGATGAACGTGTACTCCGGAGCCGAGCGGATCGTCTCGGAAGTGCCGGACCCGCCCACACTCGTGCCGACGACGTAAGGCCACTCAGGACCTGGCGGCCCGCTGGTCGTGGTAGAGCTCCCGGGTCCGCTCCGTGTGCTGGTTCATGACCTCGCTGGCCCGGTCGGCGTCGCCCGCCGCGATGGCCTTGATCAGGTCGCCGTGCTCCGACCAGGCGTCGTGGCCGCGCGGCTGCGCGATCAGGTGGTAGTACCAACGCCACCGACGTTCGACGAGCCCGATGTGCTCGGCGAGCACGGCGTTGCCGGCGAGGGCTCTGATGCTGGCGTGCAGGGCGGCGTTGGCCGCCACCAGACCTTCGACGTCGTTGGAGGACAACGCATTCAGTCCGTCCTGCTGCAGCTCCCAGAGCCGGTTGACGTCCTCTGGCGTGGCGTGGGTGGCGGCGAGCCGGGCTGAGTAGGTCTCCAACACCGAGCGGACGCCGAGGAGCTGGTCGGCCTCCTCTTCGGTGGGGCTGTGTACGAAGGCGCCCTGGGCGGGGCGCAGATCGACCCAGCCATCGGTCTGCAGGCGCTGCAACGCTTCACGCACCGGCTGCCTGCTGACGCCCAGGTACTCCGCCAGTTCGTTCTCGACGAGGTGCTGACCCTGTTTGAGGGTCTCGTTCACGATCAGTTCCACGATGGCGTCGTAGACGGCCTCGCGCAGCGGGGCCGGGCGCTGCACCCGGCGGGCAGCTGAGTCGGAAAGGCCGTTGCCCGCTGCCTGGCCGGGCGCGCGTCGGCTCTGAAGGGGAAGTGACATGCCACGCTCCTTCGCTAGAGAACAGTACTTAGGGTACAGGTTTTCGTATGCAATGAACTGTCTTGCTATGTCACGATTCCCCACTCGTGCGATCTCCAAAACTGGGGACGCCCCAGGTGCGAGCAAGTCCTTGACAGGACGTGGCCCACACCCGGGGCGCTGACTACGAGGCGGAAGCTAGTCGAGTACCAGCGCGGCCTGCGTCTCGTCCTTCTTCGGCGTCCGCCGCTGCTCTGCAGGCAGCTTGGGCTGACGAAGGAAGATCGAGATGAAGGCGCAGACGACGCCTACCGTGCCGGCGATCACGAACGCCGAACCGTAGCCCCAGTTGTCCACCACGACCGAGCCCATGCCTGCACCGACCAGACCCGAGATCACCTTCGAGCTGTAGACGAGGCCGTAGTTGGTCGCGTTGTTGTTCTCACCGAAGTAGTCGGCGGTCATCGCGGCGAACAGCGGGAAGATCGCGCCGCCACCGAAGCCCGAGACCATCGACGCCAGGAGGAACAGCGGCATGCTGCCGATCGAGCCGGACAGGTACACCGCGTACTGGGACAAACCGAGCACCGCGCAGACGATGATGAGCGTGTTCCGCCGACCGTAGAGGTCGGAGATCCAGCCGATCACGCCGCGGCCGGTGCCGTTGATGATGGCCTTGAGGCTCATCGCCAGTGCGACGATGCCACCGGCGAAGCCCATCTCCTTGCCGAACGGCACCTGCATGGCGATGCCGAAGATGTTGATGCCTGCCGTGCAGAGCAGAACGAACCACATCAGCGGAAGGATGCCGGTCTTGATGGCCTCCATCGGCGTGTACTGCTTCACCGCGGGCGGGTTCTTCAACAGGGCCCGGCGAATCCGCGGGTCCTCACTGGCCACCAGCGGATCGACGTGCGCGGGCCACCAGTTCTTCGGCGGATCCTTGAAGAAGAAGCCGCTGATGGCGACCAATGCGGCAAGGAAGACGCCAACCGTGAGCAGCAGCCCCTGGTAGTTGGAGACATCCAGGTAGGAGGTGAACAGGAAGATGAAGGGCACCGACCCGTAGGCGAACCCGCCGTTGACGAACCCGGTCTTGCCACCCTTGCGCTCGGGGTACCACTTGCCGACCATGTTCACGCAGGTGGCGTAGACGAAGCCGGCTGCGGTCCCGCCGAAGAAGCCGAAGCCCAGGTACGCGAAGAACACGTTCGGAGCCAAGGCCAGCGATACGTAGCCCAGGAGCGCCCCTATTGCGCCGAGCATCATCGCCGCACGGGCCGATAGCTTGCCGCTCTCCCGCAGCTTGCCCGCAGGGAATGCGACCGCGGCCTGGAAGAACACCCATACGCCGAGCAGCCAGAAGATGTGGCCGTGGCCCCAGCCGTGTGCTTCGACGAGGGTGTCCTCGGCCGAGGTGAACGCGTATTCAGAAGAACTGATGGCCATCATGGAGATCCAGGGCAGCCACACCATCCATGCCCGTGAACGCCCCAGGATGTCGCGGTCGGTCTCGCCGATCCGGTACACCCTGCCGTTCTTGTCGACTACTTCTTTGAAATTTGGCGGCGATGTAGAAATCATTGTGCTGCGGCTCCTTCCGGTTCCCCTGCAACCGGTTGGGGACATCGTCGCCGACCGGGCAGGAATTTCGCCAGGTTTTGCTACCGCAATGCCCGCGGTCCTGGCCCAGTTGTTCGTTGAACCGAGCGCCGCGACCGGGCGTCTCCTCCTGACCGAGCTCCCTCGACGACGTGCGAGGTGAGTACGGCGAAGTCTGTTGGCGATGTCGTCATCAAAGGACGCCCTTCGCCTTGAGGGTGGCCAACTGATCGCCGAGACCGAGCTCGCGGCCATAGACGTCCTCGTTGTGCTCGCCGAGCAGCGGGGAGCGCTGCACGTCGACCGGGGAATCGGACAGCTTGATGGGGCACCCGACGGTGCTGAACTCACCACGCTCGGGATGGTCGACGCGGACCACCATCTCGTTGGCCGCCAGCGACTCGTCCTCGATGATCTCCTTGGCGGACAGGATTGGGCCGCAAGGAATGTGGTGCTCGGTGAGCGTGTCGAGCACCTCCCACTTGCCGAGGCCCATCGTCCACTCCTCGATCAACTGGAACATCTTGTCCAGCTTGTCCAGTCGTGCTTCGGGTGTCGCCCACTCGGGGTCGGTCACCAACTCGGGACGGCCGATCAGGTTCG
>Ga0105237_10002827_pt1 | contig 21113 bp, 15 predicted proteins | sample KBSC24metaG_FD_81520 | JGI IMG/M metagenome (GOLD analysis project Ga0105237, IMG submission 81520) | Corn rhizosphere microbial communities from Kellogg Biological Station, Michigan, USA - KBS C2-4 metaG | ecosystem: Host-associated > Plants > Roots > Rhizosphere > Soil | place: Michigan, USA...
CAGCGGCGTCGGCGTGATGAAGGTCGGCCAGTTCAATGCAGCGAAGCCGGCGATGATGGCGATCAGCAGAACGACGAAGATGATGCGGCCGCGCATGGTGTCTCTCCTTGAAGGCGGGTTGTCGGTGAAGCGGTCTTTGCCGCCTTGCCTTCGCCGGAGGTCAGGCCGCGAGCGGCTGGGTGATCCGGTCGATCTCGGCCAGCACCTCGGGCGTCAGCTTGGGCGTGATCGCGAGCGCCTTCAGGTTGTCCTCCAGCTGCGACAGCTTGCTCGCCCCGAGGATCACGCTGCTGACATGCGGATTGTGATTGACCCAGGCGAGCGCCAGCTGCGCCACGCTGGCGCCCAGCTCGGCCGCGATGCCTTCGAGCTGGGCGACCGCCTCGTTCTTCGCCTTGTCGGTCAGCTGCTCGCGCAAAAAGCTCATCGATTCCATCGCGCCGCGGCTGCCCTTCGGGATGCCGGCCTTGTACTTGCCGGTGAGCAGGCCGCTGGCGAGCGGGCTCCAGGTGGTGAGGCCGAGGCCGATGTCTTCGTAGAGCCGCGCGTACTCCTTCTCGACCCGTTCGCGATGGAACAGGTGGTACTGCGGCTGCTCGACCACCGGCTTGTGCAGGTGATGGCGCTCGGCGATCTCCCAGGCGGCGCGGATCTCCGCCGCCGACCATTCGCTGGTGCCCCAGTACAAGGCCTTGCCGCGCGTGATCATGTCGCTCATGGCCCAGACGGTCTCCTCGATCGGCGTGTGCGGATCGGGGCGGTGGCAATAGACGAGATCGATGTGCTCCAGCTGCATGCGCGCGAGCGAGCCGTCGATCGCCTGCATCAGGTACTTGCGGTTCAGGGTGTCCTTGCGGTTGATCGCCGCGCCCTCGCGGTCCAGCCCCCAGAAGAACTTGGTCGAGACGATGTAGTTCAGGCGCGGCCACTTCAGCTTCTTGAAGGCCTCGCCCATCACCTTCTCGCTCTCGCCGGTGGCGTAGACCTCGGCGTTGTCGAAGAAATTGATGCCGGCATCCATCGCGGTCGCGAGCATGCGCGTCGCGGCCTTGGTGTCGACCTGGTTGTGGTACGTGACCCAGGAGCCGAGAGACAGCTCGCTCACCTGGAGGCCGGCACGGCCGAGTCGTCGGTATTGCATGGATCGTGTCCTTGTTCTGGATTCTCCGGGGCGGCAAGGGTAAACGGCGGCGCCGGTCGCGGCGGGCGTGGGGCTTTGGCCGGCCCCGGGACGCGCCGCGGCCGGCCGGGCGCAGAGCGCCGGCTATAGTCAGGCGCATGAACCTCCCAGCCTTTGCCGAGCGCCGTCAACGTCTCGCCGGGTTGTTATGCCAGGCGGGAGGCGGTGTCGCGATCGTGCCCACCGCGCCCGCGCAGCGCCGCAACAACGACTGCGACTTCCCGTTTCGTCACGACAGTTACTTCCACTATCTGACCGGCTTCGACGAACCGGACAGCTGGCTGGTGCTCGACAGCGCCGGCCGCAGCACGCTGTTCTGCCGCAGCAGCGATCCCGAGCGCGAGATCTGGGACGGCCTGCGCCTCGGCCCGGAAGCCGCGCCGGCGCAGCTCGGTGTCGACGCCGCCCATCCGCTGCAGGCGCTCGATGCCAAGCTGCCCGAGATGCTTGCCGACCAGCCCGCGGTGTGGACGCCCTTCGGCGTGCATGCCAGCCTCGCGGCGCGCCTCGAAGCCTGGCTGCAGACGGTACGCCTGCGCACCGATCGCGAAGACGTGCATGCGCCCGCGCTGCAGCGCGACCTGTGCCTGCCGCTCGACGAGATGCGCTTGATCAAGAGCGCCGACGAGATCGACACGATGCGCCGCGCGGCGCAGATCTCGGCCGCGGCGCACGCGCGGGCGATGCGCTTCGCGGCGCACCGCTTGCGCCGCGATCCCGGCGCCGGCCTTCCCGAATACGAGATCGAGGCCGAGCTGCTGCACGAGTTCCGCCGCCACGGCGCGCAGGCGCCGGCCTACACCAGCATCGTCGCCGCCGGCGCGAATGCCTGCGTGCTGCATTACGCCGCCGGCCATGCGCGGCTGCAGCCGGGCGAGCTGTGCCTGGTCGACGCGGGTTGCGAGCTCGACGGCTATGCCAGCGACGTCACACGCACCTGGCCCGCCAGCGGCCGCTTCAGCGCGCCGCAGCGCGAGCTCTACGAGATCGTGCAGGCAGCGCAGCAGGCGGCCATCGCGGTCACCCGGCCGGGCGCGCGCAAGCTCGACGGCCACTGGGCCGCGGTGCGCGTGCTGGCGCAGGGCATGCTCGATTGCGGGCTGCTCTCGCGCGCGGCCTGCGGCGACGTGGATGCGGTGATCGAATCGGCGGCCTACAACCGCTTCTACATGCACGGCACCGGCCACTGGCTGGGGCGCGACGTGCACGACGTCGGCGAGGACCGCTCGCTCGCCGAACCACCCGCCGAGGAGCCGCATCGCCTCGGGGGCAAGGTGCTGCGCCGGCCTTCGCGCCGCCTCGAGGTCGGCATGGCGCTGACGATCGAACCCGGCATCTACGTGCGGCCCGCGCCCGGCGTGCCCGAGCGTTACTGGAACATCGGCATCCGCATCGAGGACGATGCGGTCATCACGCCCGCCGGCTGCGAGCTGCTCTCGCGCGGCGTGCCGGTGGCGGCCGACGAGATCGAAGCGCTGATGCGCTGAGCCTTCACATGCAGTACATCAGAAAGCCTGTGTCAACCTTCCTATCGCGGGAGCGGGCCGAGCGCCGGGCCGCCAATGGCCAGAGGCCATTGGCCTTCGGCAGGCACAGACAGTCCGCAGGGACTGTCTGTGTCCGGCCTCAGCTCGCCAAGTCGGCCCGCGCCAGCCGCCAGAGGCGCCTGGCACTCCGGCCGTCCATGCCCGCGCAGGCGGGCATGGAGCCGCGGCCGTCGTTCCCCGCGGGGGATCGACCGACGTACCCGTCGGGCGAGGGGCAGGCATGACTGACGAGATGTTCGAACTCGCGCCGACCTCGCTCTGGCTCGAGGACTACAGCGCGCTGCGCCGCCTCTTCGAGCACTGGCGCGCCGACGGCGTGACCGACCTGCGCACGCACCTGACGGCCGATCCGGCGCGCGTCGCCGAATGCTCGCAGTGTCTGCGCGTGCTGAAGGTCAACCGCCGCACCCTGCAGCTCTTCGAGGCGACCGACCTGCAGCATCTGGTCGGCAACCTCGGCCTGGTGTTCCGCGACGCGATGTTCGAGCAGCACGTCAGCGAACTCGAACAGCTGTGGAACGGCCACCTGCACTTCAGCAGCCAGACCGTCAACTACACGCTCGGCGGCAAGCGGCTCGACATCGAGCTGCAGGCGAGCGTGCTGCCCGGCCACGAAAGCAACTGGGAGCGCGTGCTGATCGCGATCGACGACGTCAGCGCGCGCGTCGCGGCGCAGCGCGAGCTGGCGCGCAGCGAAGCCTATGCGCGCGGCCTCTTCGAACACTCGCCGGTCTCGCTGTGGGTGGAAGACTTCAGCAGCGTGAAGCGCCTGCTCGACGATGTGCGCGCGATGGGCATCACCGACTTCCGCTCCTTCATCAACGTGCATCCGGATTTCGTCGAGCGCTGCATGCACGAGATCCGCGTGATCGACGTGAACCGGCAGACCTTGAGCATGTTCGCCGCGGTCGACAAGCCGGCGCTGCTGCACTCGCTGGACGAGGTGTTCCGCGATGACATGCGCTTCCACTTCGCCGAGCAGCTGGTCGACCTGTGGCACAACAAGCTCTTCCAGCAGCGCGAGGTCGTCAACTACTCGCTGGGCGGCGACAAGCTGCACGTCTACATGCAGTTCTCGGTGCTGCCGGGCCACGAGGCCAACTGGGAGCTGGTGCTGGTCTCGCTGACCGACATCACCGCGCGCAAGAAGGCGGAGGCCTACCTCGAATACCTCGGCAAGCACGACGTGCTGACCAAGCTGCGCAACCGCGCCTTCTTCACCGAAGAGATGAACCGCCTGGAGCGCAAGGGCCCGTACCCGATCACGGTGATCGCAGCCGACCTGAACGGGCTCAAGGCGACGAACGACCAGCTCGGCCATGCCGCCGGCGATGCGCTGCTGCAGCGCGTCGGCGAAGTGCTGGGCAAGCTGGTCGACAAGCCGCTCTGCGCCGCACGCATCGGCGGCGACGAGTTCGCGCTGCTGCTGCCGGGCAGCGACATGCGTGCCGGCGAGCAGCTGATCGAACGCATCGAATCGCTGATCGACATCAACAACCAGTTCTACAGCGGCTCGCCGATCAGCCTCTCGATGGGCATAGCCACTTGCGAATCCGGCGAGCGCCTGGAGGCGGCGATGCACCGCGCCGACACACGCATGTACGTGCGCAAGAAAGAGTTCTACGAGACCGGCGGCCACGACCGCCGCACCCGCGCCGGCGGGCTCTAGCCGCGCTGCAACGCATCCAAGAAGAGGCGCCATGATCGTCGTCCATCACCTGAACAACTCGCGCTCGCAGCGCGTGCTCTGGCTGCTCGAAGAGCTCGGCGTGCACTACGAGATCAAGCTCTACGAGCGCGAGAAAAACGGCCTCGCGCCGGCCTCGCTGCGCGAGGTGCATCCGCTGGGCAAGTCGCCGGTGGTCACGCTCGAAGAAAACGGCCAGCCGCTCACCCTGGCCGAATCGGGCGCGATCCTCGAGTACCTGGTCGATCGGTTCGGCGCAGGCCGGCTCGTGCCGGAACGCGGCACGCCGGAGCGGCTGCGCCATACCTACTGGATGCACTTCGCCGAAGGCTCGGCGATGCCGCCGCTGCTGCTGAAGCTGATCTTCGACCGGGTCGAGGCCGGCCCGATGCCGTTTTTCATCCGGCCGATCGCGAAGGCGATCTCGGGCAAGGTCAAGTCCAGCTTCATCACGCCGAACATCGAGAACACGCTGAACTTCATGGAACGCGAACTGGCGATACGCCCCTGGTTCGCCGGCGAAGAGTTCGGCGCCTGCGACATCCAGATGAGCTTCCCGCTGGAAGCCGCAGCCTCGCGCGGCGGGTTGAACGCGAGCCGGCCGAAGCTGACGGCCTTCCTCGAGCGCATCCACGCGCGGCCGGCCTATCTGCGGGCGCTGCAGCGCGGCGGGCCGTATGCGTTGATGAACTGAAGCGCGATCACCCCGACCGCGCGCTGGTCGATCCCTTCAGCACCGCAGCGATCTCGCCGCCGGCGCGGTGCCCGTGGAAGAAGGCTTCCTCGAACACCGAATAGGCCGACAGGTCGCTGTGCGCCAGATGCACCCGCCCGGCCGAGGCCGACAACGCGCGCAGCGCTGCATGGCCGCGCAGGCCGGGCACCGGCACGCTCATCGCGTGGCCGTAGCGCATCAGCTCGACGCGATCCAGCTTGCGCCGCAGGTCCGGATGCGCGCGCGACAGATCATCGACCACCACATTGGCCCAGGTTCGCCAGGGGCGTGCCAGCAAGGCCTGGCGCTGCTGCCGCAATTCCTCGGCATGGCGCCCGCCGAGCGCCCAGTAGGCGGTCAGCAGCACCGGATCGGCCACCGGCAGCAAGGCCTGGTGCGTCGCGTCGACATAGCCGAGAGACGGGTTCGTGCCGCGCTCGTCGTAGAGCACGTTGTCCCACGACATCGGCGCGCCGGGCCGGTCGGTCAGCGCCGAGCGCAGGTGCAGGTTCGCGACCAGCCACGGCGCATGCGGCATCAGCGCCGCCGCCTCCGCCAGGCCGGGCGGCGGCGCATCGAGCAGGCGTGCCGCGATGAAGAGCGGCAACGCGAGCACGACGCGCGGCGCGGTCCAGCGCTCCACCTGCCGCGTGCTCTCGCTCCAGGCATCGACCTGCACCTCGTAGCGTGTCTCGCTGATGCGCAAGGCGATGCGGCCGGTGTGCAGGCGTTCCTCGTGCGGGCCGGCGAGCCGCTCGGCGAGCCAGCCGTTGCCTTCGGGCCAGGTGAGCACCGCGTCGTGGTCGTCGGCCCGCTCGGCATCGTCGTCCACGCCCGGCGCATGGAAGCCGTGGCGGCTGGCGAAGTAGTGCACGCCGGCCCAGGCCGAGACCTGCGAGGCCGAGGCGCCGTAGTCGTCGCGGCAGCAGTAGTCGAGGTACCAGCGCAGCCGCGGATGGTCGAAGCCCTGCGCGGCGAGCCACTGCGCGAAGGTCTGCGCATCCAGCGCCGCGTGCCCGGCGCACCAGGCGGCACGCGCGGTCGGGATCGCGAACGCGAGCTCGCCGCGCAGGCGTTCGATCGCACGGCCGAAGCCGCGGTACTGGGCGCGCAGCCGCTCGTCACGCGCGGCGGGCAGCAGGCCGTCCTGCCACTGCCCATCGATGAACAAACGCTCCTGCGGGCTGTGGCACAGCATGGTCTCGTCATAGACCGGGCGGCCGTGTTTGGTCTCGAGCACGCCCAGGTCGTGCAGCAGCTCGGTCACCTCGGTGGCGGCCGGGCCCGGTGTCGGCAGGTAGTGCGCACCGAGCGGGCAGGCGCGCCCGGCGAGCCGATGGCCGCGGCTGTTGCCGCCGGCCTCGTTCTCGAGTTCGAGCAGGTGCACGTCGTCGATGCCCTCGTTGCGCAGGCGGCGCGCCGCCGCCAGCCCGGCAATGCCGGCGCCGACGATCAGCACGCCCGCCCGGCGGCGCAGCGCCGGCGGCGGCAGGCTGCCCGACTTGCCGTCGCGCAGCCGATGCCCGCGTTCGTGCGAGGCGCCGATCCAGTCGCCGTCGAAGAGCGGCGAGGGCGGGTCGTCGAAGCGGCTGCAGCCCGTCGCCGCGGCGGCGCCGCCGAGCAGCAGGTCTCTTCGCCGCATCAGGGGTGCACCTTGCCCCATTCCTCTTCGTAGCGCTGCACCAGCACCTGGTTCGACAATCGATTCACCTGCGCCGGCACACGCGCCATGTCGGGCGGGAATTCGAACAAGGCCGGCAGCCCGGCGACATCGAGGAAACGCAGCCCGTCAGGCAATTGTTTCGGCAGCTGCCAGGGCCGGCGGCTCGCAAGGATGTAACCCCATTCGCCGAAGCTCGGCACATGCGCGTGGTACGGCGTGGCGGTGAGGCCGACCGATTCGATCGTCGTCGCGACGGTCCAGAAGCTCTGGCGCGCGACCAGCGGCGAGGTGGTCTGCACCACCGCGTAGCCCGAGGCCGCGAGATGCTGTTCCACCAGCCGGTAGAACGCGCTGGTGTAGAGCTTGCCGATCGCGAAGTTGGTCGGGTCGGGGAAGTCGATGACGATCACGTCGTAGTAGCTGCCGCTGGCCTGCTCCAGCCAGCCGAAGGCATCGGCGTTGACGATCTTCAGCTTCGGCGAATGCAGCGAATCGCCGTTCAGCCGGCGCAGCATCGGCATCGTCGAGAACAGCTGCGTCATGTGCGGATCGAGCTCGACCAGGGTGACCTGTTCGACGCTCGGGTACTTGAGGATCTCGCGCACGGCCATGCCGTCGCCGCCGCCGAGCACGAGCACGTTGCGCGGCGCCCCCTGCGCCGCCATCGCCGGATGCACCAGGGCCTCGTGGTAGCGGTACTCGTCGCGCGAATGGAACTGCAGGTTGCCGTTGAGGAAGAGGCGGATGCCTGCGTCGGACGCGGTGACCACCACCCGCTGGTAGGCGCTGGTCTCGCTGTAGACGATGTGCTCGCCGTAGAAGCGGTCCTCGGCCCAGGTGCTGATGCGATCGGCGCCGGCAAAGGCCGCGATCAGCGCGGCGATGACTGCGGTGCAGGCCAGCGCATGCGAAAGGGCATGGCGCAGCTCGCCGCGGAAGAGCCACAGCGCCCACACCGCGACCGCCGCGTTCAGCAGGCCGAAGAAGGCGCCGGTGCGCACCAGGCCGAGCTGCGGCACCAGCAGCAGCGGGAAGGCGATCGCGACCACCAGCGCGCCGAGGTAGTCGAAGGTCAGCACCTGGGCGACCAGATCCTTCAGCGCATAGCGTTCGCTGAAGTGGCGCTTCAGGATGCGCATCACCAGCGGGATCTCCAGGCCGACGAGGATGCCGATCAGCAGCACCAGCGCATACAGCGCGAAGCGGAACGATGGCAAGGCCGCGGTCTGCAGCGCGAACAGCGCCGACGGCATCAGCCCGCCCGCCAGGCCGACGAGCAGCTCGATGCGCAGGAAGTTCGCGATCAACTGGCGCTCGATGAATTTCGACAGCCAGGAGCCGACGCCCATCGCGAACAGGTAGGTGCCGATGACGGTGCTGAACTGCAGGATCGAATCGCCGAGCAGATAGCTCGCGAGCGTGCCGGCGGCGAGCTCGTAGACCAGGCCGCAGGCGGCGATGATGAAGACCGAGGCGAGCAGCGCCACTTCGGCCGGGCGCGGCGCTGCCGTCGCGGAGCGGGCGCCGGCCACGGTCTCCATCGATGGATCAGCCGATCAGCGGGTTGCGCACCAGCGGGGCGAGCCATCCCTCGATCGAGCATCTACCCATGGATCGCCGCCGCGACGATCAGCCCGATCGAGATGCACATCGCCGCGACGACGATCGCCAGCGCCAGGTTCTTCTTCTCGATGATCTCGCCCCACAGGTCGTAGGGCGTCAGCTTGTCGATGACCATGAAGCTGATCCAGAACACCAGCACGCCGACCAGCGCATACAGGATCGAGCCGAAGAAGATGCCGGGTTTCAGCCATTCGATGCCCATCATGATGGATCCTCCTTCTGTGTGTGCCGATGTGATGCCTGGATGATGCCGCGCGCTACTTGTGGCCGCCGCCGCTGCTGAAGCCGCCGAACGAGCCGCCGCCGGTGCGGTAGCCGCCACCGCCGCTGCCGCCGGAGCGCGCGCACTGCCGGTACTCGGTGCTGGAAGCGCCGAAGGTGCGGCGCACGTCGTCGCAATCGTCGCCGCCGCAGCGCGCCAGCATGATGATGATGAAAACGATGACGAGGAAAACGATCACGCCCTTCAGCAACCCGGAGCCGCCGCTGCGCGAGATCGGCAGCGCGTCGCGCTGCAGCGCGGCCTGGCGATCCTGAGGCAGCTTGAACGCGGTGGCGACGGCACCGGCGTCCAGCGTCTCGCCGCCGGACCAGACGACTTCGCTGGCCGTCTGCTCGCGGTTCAGGCGCTTGCGACCATTGGCGCCGGTGCCTTGGAAGTCGGTGTTGCGGGTGCGTTCGTCGCGCCGTAGCCGCCAGTAGAACTCGCCCAGCACGTAGGTCACGATGCCGGTGTAGCTGTAGAGCGGGCGGTACTGCACGTCGCCCAGCTTGACGTGCTCGCCCACCGATTGCGGCACGCCGGTGATCGGCCGCGACCAGCTCCAGCCGTCTTCCGCGTCGACCAGGAAGGCGAAGCCTTCGACGCGGTTGTAGATCAGGTATTCGCGCCAGTAGCTGCGCTCGTCGTCGGCATCCTCCGGCAGCTCGCAGCGCTCGACGTAGCCGACCACCTGCCACGGCTTGACCGCCGCGCCAAGCATCAGCGAGCCGGTGCTGCCGAGCGGGATCTGCGGCTCGCCGCCGTCGACGCCGGGATGGCCTTGTTTGAAAAACGCGAGGTCGGCGCCGACGCCTTTCGAGATGTCGACGACCGACTTGCATTGCGGGCAGACGATGGATTGCGTCGTCTCCAGTTTCGGCTCGATCGCCGCGCCGCAGTTCGGGCAGCTGATGCCGCGGGAGGCCAGCGATCTTTCGCTGCCTTCGGCAAGGCCGGTCATCACCAGCTCGGTCAACGAGACCGAGCGGCCGATGCTCCAGCGCGGCGCCCGGCCGCCCGAAGCCGTGCCGCTCCCCTCGGGCGACGCCGCAGGCGCCTTCGGGCCGACAACCTCTTCCAAGGTGCCGACCTCGCCGCGCGTGTTGCGCAGGTCGGCGACGAGGTACTCGTGCACCAGATCCGGCGGGAACGGCAGCTCGCCCTGCGCCGCCGCGAGCCTCGCGCGCACGACCGAAGCGACCGACCAGACCTGGCCCGCGACACGCCGCGATTCGCCCGCCTGCAGGTCTTCGAGCTTCGGCACCGCGTCGCCATCCAGCGGCGCTTCGAAGCCGATCACGTACTGGCCGTTGTCCTCGCTCAGCCAGCCCGACTTTTGCCCGCCCTGCTGGTTGTCGAAGAGCGCATGCCACTCGTTCCAGCTGCCCTCGGCATAGCGGATCTGCAGCCGGCCGATCAGCGTGAAGGCGACGCCCTGATGCTTGCCGGCCGCGCCGAGCTGCAGCGGCGAATGGTCATCGAACAGCTCGGCGCTCTCGCCGATGCGGCGCAGCGCATCGCCCTCGCGCACCAAGGTGCTGCGGCAGAAGCTGCAGACCGCGAAGGCCGACGCGGCCGAGCGGAACTCGACCGGCGCGCCGCAGTTCGGGCACGCGGTTCGATAGACGCGCTGGGGCGTGGGCTCGGTGGCCAAGGCGTGGCCGGGTCAGCTCAGATCAGCTTCTTCAGCAGCTCGGCCTTCTTCGCGTCGAACTCCTCGGCGGTCAGGATGCCCTTGGCCTTCAGGTCGGCGAGCTTCTCGATCGTCGCCATCACGTCTTCCGGCTTGACGCCGATCACCGGCGCGGCCGCTGCGGCCGCCGCTCCGGCCGCCGGGTTCTGCAGCCCCTGGTTCAGCTGCTGCGCCATCACCTGACCCAGCGCGACGCCGGCGCCCAGCCCCATCGCATCGCCGACCACGCCGCCCTGCCCCGCACCCTTCGCGAACTCGGGCAGCGATTGCGCCGTCTGGTACTGCATGAACTTGCCCATGTCGTTGCCGACCATGCCCATGCCGATCTTCTGGTCGAGGATCTTCTGCAGTTCCTCGGGCAGCGAGACGTTCTGCACCGTGACCATCTCGAGCAGCAGGCCGATCTTCGCGAAGGCCGGCTGCGTGGCTTCCTTCAGCTGCGTCGCGAACTCGACCTGGTTCGCCGCCAGATCGAGGAAGGGCAGGCCGCTGCCGGCCACCGCATCGGAGATGTGCTGCAGCATCAGCGCGCGCAGCTGGCCATCGAGATCGGCGACGGTGTAGGTGTCGCGCGTGCCCGAGATCTCGGTGTGGAAGAGCTTCGGATCGGCGACCCGGTAGCTGTAGTTGCCGAAGGCGCGCAGCCGCACCGCGCCGAAATCCTTGTCGCGGATCGTGATCGGCTGGGTGGTGCCCCAGCGCATGTCGACCTGCTGGCGTGTGCTGAAGAAATACACGTCGCTCTTGAACGGCGACTGGAACAGCTTGTCCCAGTTCTTCAGGTAGGTCAGCACCGGCAAGGTCGCGGTGGTCAAGGTGTAGCGCCCGGGGCCGAACTGGTCCGCCGCCTTGCCTTCGTTGACGAAGAGCGCCATCTGCGATTCGCGCACCGTCAGCGAGCCGCCGTTCTGGATCTCGCGATCGGCCATCGGGTAGCGCCAGGCGAGGATGCCGTCACCGGGCTCGACCCACTCGATGATGTCGATGAACTGCTTCTTGATGAAATCCATCAGTGCCATGGCGGCTCCCTCGATGCGAAGTGCGGCGAATAATACGCCCCGACCATCGAGCCGCGAGGTGCTTTCAGTGACCGACATCGCCCTGCCAAAACAGCCTCATCTCGCGGTGATCGGGGCCGGCCCGGTCGGGCTCGCGCTGGCGCTGCATGCGGCGCGCGCGCTGCCGAAGGCGAGCGTCAGCCTGTTCGATGCGCGCCCGCTGGAGAAGGACGTCTCGGCCGATCCGCGCACGCTCGCGCTCTCGCTCGGCAGCGTGCAATGGCTGGAGCGCCTGGGCGCCTGGAATGCGGCGGCGGCGCAGCCGATCCTCGAAGTCCACGTCTCGCAGCAACCGCCGACCTGGAGCGGCTTCGGCGGCGAGCCCGAGCTGCGCATCAAGGCGGCGGAAGAGCATGTCGCGATGCTCGGCGCGGTGCTGGCCTACGGGCAGATCGTCGCGCCGCTGCAGGCCGCGTGGCTCGCCGCCAGCCGGGCCGAACCGCAGCGGCTGCACACGCGTTTCGGCGCGCCGGTCGCGGCGCTGAAGCCGCTCGACGGCGGCATCGAGATCGACGCCGGGATCGCCGAGCGCTTCGACCTGGCGGTGGTCGCCGAAGGCGGCGTATTCGCCGATGCATCGCGGGTCGTTGCCGAACGCAAGGCCCGCCCGGCGCTGCACCACGACTATCACCAGACCGCCTGGGTCGGCCGCGTCGGCCTCGAAGCGGGGCCGGCCGGCGTGGCGTTCGAGCGCTTCACGCGCCATGGGCCGGCGGCGCTGCTGCCGCTGAAACCGCAGGACGGCCAGCGACAGGCGGCCCTGGTCTGGTGCGTGAACGCCGATGACGACCCGGTCGCCGAGCTCGACGACGCCCAGCGCCTGACGGTGCTCGGCACGATCTTCCATCCCGCAGTCGGCCGGCTCACCAGCCTCTCGCCACTGAAGCGCTTCAGCCTCGGGCTGACCGCGGAGCGCAGCCTGGTCGACGGCCGCAGCGTGCGCATCGGCAATGCGGCGCAGACCCTTCACCCGGTGGCAGGACAGGGCCTGAACCTCGGGCTGCGCGACGCCTACGAACTGGTGCAGGCGCTGGCGCGCCGGGGCGACGTCGATGCGGCCTTGCGCCGCGTCGAATTCCGTCGCGCGCCGGACCGCTGGGCCATGATCGCCGCGACCGATTTCCTTGCGCGCAGCTTCACCTGGCGCCTGCCCGGCGCCGGCCCGGCGCGCGGGCTCGGCCTGGCGGCGCTGCAGGCCCTGCGGCCGGTGCGCTCGGCGCTGGCGCGGCAGATGATGTTCGGCTCCCGCTAGCCTGCGTAACGCCGGACGGCCCGCCCGGCCCCGCCGAACTGGGGCCGGATTCGCTGCTTTCTCCGCTCGTCACCCTGCCTTGAAGCACGGCACCATCGGATCGATCGCTCCTTCGCTGGACCGACGGTCAGCCCGACCGAGATCCTGAACCCCTCGACTCAGCCGGCCCCTCGCGGGCCGTTACCCATCGTGAACAAAGGCCCATCGCGCCCGCCGACCGACTGCGGAACACGTCCATGTCAGCCCCTCCGCTGAGCCTGCCGACGCGGCCGTCCGGCCCGGCCCCGGCGGCGCCCGGCGGCGCCTCGACGAGCGCAGCGGCAACGCAGGCCGACGCGGACACCGCCGTCCAGGCCAACATCGGCATCGCGCTGTCGCTGCAGGCGACCGTGCTGCAGCATGCGGACAGCGTGCGCGCGAGCACCGCCTTCGCTTCTGAGCTGGCCTCGGCCTACGGCTGCAGCCGGGTCACCGTGGGTTTCGTGCAGCGCGGCTTCACGCGCCTCGCGGCAGTCTCCAACGGCAGCGACGAAATCCTGGCCGGCGAAGTCTTCGATCCGGTCGTCGCGGCGATGGACGAGGCGGTCGAGCAGGGCGCGAGCGTGCACCTGCCGTTGATCACGGAGCCCGCCGGCGGCGTCAATCCGCGCGCCGGATCGGTCATCCGCCTGGCGCATGACCGCCTGCTGCAGCGCCAGGGCGGCGCCGTCGCGAGCATCCCGATCGTCCATCTGGACGAAGTCGTCGGAGCGGTGACTTTCGAATGGGCGCATCGCCCGCCGGGCTTCGAGCTGGTGGTGGATGCGCTGGAGCACATCGTCAGCCTGATCGGGCCGGTCCTGCACCTGATGCACAGCGGCGAAGCCCCATGGCACGAGCGCGCGCTGGCGGCGCTGCGCCGCGCCTGGCAGCGCCTGCGCGCGCCCGAGGCGCAGCGCACGCGGCTCGTCGCCGGCGGCGCCGCGCTGCTGCTGCTCGGCGTGCTGGCGGTGCCGCTGGACTATCGGGTCGGCGGCCATGCGCGCATCGAAGGCGAGCAGCAGCGCGCCATCGTCGCGCCGGCCGACGGCTACCTGAAGGTCGCGCACGTGCGGCCGGGCGACAGGGTCAAACAAGGCCAGCTGATGGTCGAGATGGCGGACCAGGATCTGAGCCTCGAGCGGCGCAAATGGGCCAGCGAACTCGGCCAGCAGGAGAGCGCCTACGCCACCGCGCTGACCAAGGCGGACCGCTCGGCGATGGTGATCGCGCAGTCGCGCGCAGAAGAGGCGCGCGCCCATCTTGGCCTGATCGAGACGGAACTGGCGCGCAGCCGCATCGTCGCGCCGTTCGACGGCGTCGTGATCCAGGGCGACCTGAGCCAGAACCTCGGCTCGCCGGTGGAGCGCGGCAAGACGCTGATGCTGCTCGCGCCGGGCGAGAAGTACCGGGTCGTCGTCGACGTCGACGAACGCGACATCGGCGCGGTGCGCGTCGGCCAGACCGGCTCGCTCGCGCTTTCGGCGCTGCCCTGGGACACGCTGCCGATCACCGTCAGCCGCGTCACGCCGATCGCCAAGGCGGTCGACGGCAACAACGTGTTCGAGGTCGAAACCGAAGTCGCCGCGGGCGCCCAGCCGATGCGGCCGGGGCTCGAAGGCGTCGCGAAGATCGGCGTCGGCCGGCGGCCTTTGGCCTGGGCCTGGTTTCACCGGGTCGCGGACTGGGCGCGCATGACGCTGTGGGCCTGGTGGCCCTGAAACAGGCATGGACCCCTCCCTGTTCAGCGTCCGCTGGTACCGCGTCGCTTCGCTGAAGCCTCGCCTGCCCGCGCAGGTCGAGCTCAAGCGCCAGGCCCAGCGCGGCGTGCCCTGGTACCTGCTGGTCGACCTGGCGAGCGACACCTTGCGCCGGCTGAACCGCCCCGCCTATCAGTTCGTCGGCCGCTGCGACGGCATCGCCACGGTGCAGCAGATCTGGGACAGCCTGCTCGCCACCGCGCCCGACGACACGATGACGCAGGACGAACTGGTCGACCTGCTGGTCGCGCTGCATGGCCGCGGGCTGCTGCAGTTCGACCTGGCCCCGGACGTCGAATCGATCTTCCGCACGCGCGACACGCAGCAGCGCAAGAGGCGTGCGCAGGGGGTCAACCCGCTGGCCTTCCGCATCGCGCTCGGCGACCCGTCGCGCCTGCTCGCGCGCGGCCGGCCGCTGGCGGCCTGGCTCTTCTGCGGCACCAGCTTCCTGCTGTGGTTCATGATCGTCGCGAGCGCGCTGCTGGTGGCCGCGATGCATGCGCCCGAGCTCGGCGCCTACGCGGCCAAGACCCTCGGCTCGCCCGGCTATCTCTTCCTCGGCTGGCTGATGTACCCGCTGATCAAGGCGGTGCACGAAAGCGCCCATGCGCTCGCGGTGGAGCGCTGGGGCGGCCGCGTCCGGCAGCTCGGCCTGAGCTTGCTGATGCTGACGCCGGTGCCCTTCGTCAACGCATCGGCCGCGGACGGCTTTCGCCATCGCCACCAGCGCGCGGTGGTCAGCGCGGCCGGCATCATGGCCGAGCTGCTGATCGCCGCGCTCGCGCTCGGCGTCTGGCTTGCGGTGCAGCCGGGCACGGTGCGCGACCTGGCCTTCCTCGCGATGTTCATCGGCGGCATGTCGACGGTGTTGACCAACGGCAACCCGCTGATGCGCTTCGACGGCTACTACCTGTTCTGCGACCTGCTCGACCTGCGCAACCTCGCGCCGCGCAGTGCCCGCTGGTGGTCGCAATGGCTCAGCCGCCGCGTGCTCGGCATCGCGCCGGCGCTGCCGCTGGAGACCCTGCCGGGCGAACGCTTCTGGCTGGTGATCTACGCGCCGCTCTCGTGGTGTTATCGCGCCGGCATCTCGCTCGCGATCGCGATGTGGATCGGCGGCTTCTCCAGCGTGATGGGCGTGGCGATCGGCTGCCTGATGCTCGGCTCGATCATCGGCCGGCCGCTGTGGGCGAGCATCAAGTTCCTGCGCCACGCGCTGGTGCGCGATGCCGACCGGGCACGCGCCTGGCGCCGCGCCGGCCTGGCCTCGGCGGCGCTGGCGCTGCTGATCACCGTCGTGCCGATCCCGTTCAGCACCATCGCCGAAGGCGTGGTCTGGCTGCCCGAGAAAGCCCAGCTGCGCGCCGAGACCGAGGGCTTCGTCAGCAGCCTCGCGGCGCGCGACGGCCAGCAGGTGAAGGCCGGGGACCTGATCGCGACCCTGCAGGACGACAAGCTGATCGCCGAACGCGCGACTCACGCCAGCGAAGCCACCGAACTCGAGATCGAGCTCTTCACCGCGATGCAGCAGCAGCCGGAGAAAGTGCCCCAGCTGCGCGAGAAGCTCGACTACAGCCGCGCGGAAGTCGCGCGCATCGACGAGAAGATCAGCCACCTCGAGGTGCGCGCCCAGGCCGACGGCGTGCTGGTGATGCCGGATCAGGCCGACATGCCGGGCAGCTTTCGCAAGAAAGGCGAACTGATCGCGCACCTGCTGACGCGCGAGCCGCTGATCGTGCGCGTCGCGCTGCCGCAGCAGGAGGCCGGCCTGGTGCGCAGCGCGGCCGGCGGCGTCGGCGTGCGGCTGGCCGAAGAAGGCCATGCCGAACATGCCAGCCGCATCGCGCTCGACATGCCGGGCACGGTCGACCGCCTGCCGAGCGCCGCGCTGGGCGACCGCAACGGCGGCCCGATCGCGGTCGACAACGACGACAAGGACGGCCTCGCCACCCGCTCCCCGGTGGTGCTGATGGACGTGGAAGTGATGGCCGAACGCGGCAGCCGCGTCGGCGGGCGGGCACTGGTGCGCTTCGACCACGGGCTGATGCCGATCGGCGGGCAGGCGGTGCGCAAGCTCCAGCAGTTGCTGTTGAACCGGTTCAATCCAGCCGCTTGAGGCAGCTTGTGTCGATACCATCAAAGCGGGACGAGCGCCGGGCCGTTCCCAAGCCGGCCCGCGCCCCCACGGGGGGCCGTTCGATGTACTCATCGAACGGGGGGCAGACATGAATCGCGCGGCCACGGCCCCGAGCCTGCCCGTCCCGGGCATCCGCTGGGGTGACTACCCCGAGCGCGACGATGACGGCGACCGGCGCACCGCCTGGCGCCTGCTGCCGGCCAGCCCGCGCCGCTACCTCGGCGCGCTCGAGACGGTGCGGCAGCAGGCCGCGCGCTGGCGCAACAAGTCCGAGCAGACCTTCACCGACGCACGCCACGGCGTGCAGGCCGAGCTGGTGCGCGACGGCATGACGCCGCTGGCCGTAGCGCGCTGCTGCGGCTACGTCGTCGAAGCGGCGCGCCGCGCACTGGGGCTGGCCGCCTACGACAGCCAGATCCTCGCCGCGCTCGCGATGCTCGACAACCACCTCGCGGAGATGGCGACCGGCGAAGGCAAATCGCTCGCCGCCGCGCTCGCCGCGGCCGTCGGCGCGCTCGCCGGCATGCCGGTACACGTGCTGACCGCCAACGACTACCTGGTGGCGCGCGACGCCGAGACCTTCCAGCCGCTCTACCGCCTGCTCGGCCTCGGCGCCGCGGCGGTGCTGGCCGGGCAGAGCGCGGACCTGCGCCGCGCCGCCTACGCGCAACCGATCGCCTACGTCACCGCCAGCGAACTCGCCTTCGACTACCTGCGCGACCGGCTCTTCCACGGCACCGGTCGGCCGGCGCTGCAGCGCCGCGCCAATGCGCTCGCCGACGCCCGGGCCGGGCGGCCGCTGCTGCGCGGCCTGTGCATGGCGGTCATCGACGAGGCCGACAACATCCTGATCGACGAAGCGCAGGTGCCGCTGGTGCTGTCGCGCGAGCGGGTCGATCCGAACGCACGCGCCTTCCTGTGGCAGGCCTTCGCGCTCTCCGGCAAGCTGGCCGAACCGGAAGACTTCGTGCACCTGCGCGGCGAACGCCGCGTGCTGCTGACCGACGCCGGGCGCGAACGCATCGCGCAACTCGCCGAGCGCCTGCAGCCGGTCTGGAAGAACACCCAGCACCGCGAGGACACGATCGTCTCGGCGCTGACGGCGCGCCACGTCTTCCAGCGCGATCGCGACTATGTGGTCGGCCCGAACCCCGATCCGAAAGCGCCGCCGGGCGACGAGGTGCGCATCGTCGACGCTGTCAGCGGGCGCATCGCCGAGGGCCGCAAATGGTCGCGCGGCCTGCACGCGCTGGTCGCGATCAAGGAAAACGTCAGAGTCGACGCCGAACTCGAGACCTTGGCGCAGATCACCTTCCAGCGCTTCTTTCGCCGCTATCACCGCTGCGGCGGCATGAGCGGCACCTTGCAGGAATCGCGCGCCGAGCTGCGCGAGCTGTACCGGCTGCCGATCGTCTGCGTGCCGCTGCGCCAGCCGAGCCGGCGCCGGCAGCTGCCGACGCGGGTGTTCGCGGACGACGCGGCGCGCTGGCCGGCGGTGGTCGCCCGCGTCCGCACGCTGCGCGCGCTCGACCGGCCGGTGCTGATCGGCACCGATTCGGTGGCCGATTCGCTCGCGCTGTCACGCCTGCTGGCAGAGGCGCGCATCCCGCACACGGTGCTGAACGCGAACAACGACCTGCAGGAGGCCCGCATCGTCGAGCTGGCCGGGCGGGCGGCGCAGGTCACGGTCTCGACCAACATGGCCGGGCGCGGCACCGACATCCATCTCGACGGCCAGGCCCTGCAAGCCGGCGGCCTGCACGTGCTGTGCTGCCAGCACAACGCATCGCGCCGCCATGATCGCCAGCTCGCCGGCCGCTCCGGGCGTCAGGGGGAACCCGGCAGCAGCGAAGCCTGGCTCTCGCTGGCGAGCCCGCGCTTCACACTGACCGCGAGCGGGCGGCTGCTGGCCGCGGCGATGCGCTGGTCGCTGCGCGGCGGCGAGGTGCGCTGGCCGGCGCGCCTGCTGGACACGCTGTGGCGCCTTGGGCAGCGCGGCGACGAAGCCCGCCAGGCGCGGCGCCGCGGCCTCGTGTGCCGGCAGGAGCGCGAAGCAGAGCGCCAGATGTCGTTCGCCGCGCCCGAGTGAGCCCGCGCCGGCCGACGGCGCATTCCATTTCTATCAATAAAGAGCGTCGAACAGGCCTCTTCTTTGCGCACTGCTGCCTTCTCGCTCCGAGAAACTGCGTCATCGGCAAATTCCAAGACCGATTGACGGAGAAAGTGCGATCTTTGCTTCTAAAAACATCAAAAATAGCTGCGCCAAGCTCAAGCCGGCCGTCGCCCTGGCCGAAGACGCGAGCAAGGTGTGCCGGCCAGCGGCGCACAGCCCCGTGCAGCGCACGTCCATTGCAAAACCAGCCATCGTGGCGTCTCCTCCCCATCTACCGCATCGATCTGCAGCCGCCGCGCGCATCGCCGCCGCATCGCTGGCGCTCGCGCTGTCGGGCTTGCCGAATCCCGGTGCAGCGCAAAGCAGCACGGCCGGCGCCGGCTCGCTGGCCTGCCTGATCCTGCCTGAGCGGGTCGCCGATCTCGGCAACCAGGTGGCCGGCGTGGTCGACACGATCGAGGTCGAGCGCGGCGACCTGGTGAAAAAAGGCCAGGTCGTGGCCCGCATGCGCGCGGAGGTGGAACGCGCCAGCACCGTCGTCGCACGCTCCCGCGCCGACAGTGAAGCGGACCTGCGCGGCGCCATCGCGGCACGCGATCTGGCACAGCTCAAGCTCGACCGCGCGAAGACGCTGGCGCAGCAGAGTTTCGTCTCGGCCCAGGCGGTCGAGCAGGCGGATTCCGAATTCCGCGTCGCGGCCGAAAAGGTCTCGCTGGCGCGCGAACAGCTCGGCACCTCGCAGCGCGAGGTGATGATGTCGCAGGCGCAGCTCTCCCAGCGTGTGCTGAAGGCGCCGTTCGACGGCATCGTCGTCGAGCGCTATGCCAACCCCGGCGAACGCTACGAAGACAAGCCGATGCTGAAGATCGCATCGATCACGCAGCTGCGAGTCGAAGTGGTCGCGAGCACCGCGCTTTTCGGCAGCCTGCAGCTCGGCCAGGAACTGACGGTGCAGCCGGATCTGCCCGGCACGGCGCCGCGCACCGCCCGCATTGCGCAGATCGACCGCGTGCTCGACCCGGCGAGCAACACCTTCCGCGTGCGGCTCGACCTGCCGAACGCCGATTCCAGCTTGCCGGCCGGCCTGCGCTGCAAGATCGATCTGGGCAAGAACGCACGAGCGACCGACGCCGCCAGGGCGACCGACAAGCCGCTGGCCGGCGCCGCCGCACCTCGGACGGCGCCCGGCAGCACCTTGCTGACCCAGGTCGAAGCGCAGCGCCCGCCACGATGACCGGGCCTCGTGGGCCTGCAAGCGCGCGCACTGGAGTCGATCGATCGGAGGACCGCCGATGAGCCTGCGCTTCTGGCGCGGCATGAGCCCGGCGACCCGCGTCGCGACGGGGCTGGTCTCGCTGATGGTGTCGCTGTTCCTGATCGCCGACCTGTTCATCGGCTTCCTGCCCGATCGGCTGGCCGAGGCGCGCCATCGCCACACGGTCGCAGCCAGCCTGGCCGCGGCGCAGACCGCAAGCGCACTGCGCAGCGCTGATGTAGACGGTCCGGTGCAGAACAACGCGGCGCTCGTCGCGGCGCTGGGCGCGGCGATGCGCCATGAACCGCAGCTCCGCTCGATCGCGCTCATCTCGAGCGCCGGCCGGCTGCTGGCGCAGGCCGGCGATCCCGACCGGGGCTGGACGCTCGACCCTGCCGCACGTTCGACGCTCGACAACGTGCGCGCGCCGATCGCTGTCGACGGCCAGCCCTGGGGCGAGCTGCAGTTGGTGTTCCGGCCGAGCCTGCCGACCACCTTCCTCGGCTGGCTCGGCGATCCGCTGGTGCGCGGACTGGCCTTGGTTTGTTTGCTCGGCTTCGTCGGCTTCCAGCTGTACCTGCGCCGCGTGCTGCGCTATTTGGACCCGAGCGCCGCGGTGCCCGAGGGTGTGCGCACTGCTTTCGATACCCTGACGGAAGGCGTGCTGGTGCTCGACGACAAGGGCTTCATCCTGCTCGCCAACCAGGCCTTTCGCAGCCTGCACCCGCCCCCTCCCGGCCGCGCTGTCGACGGTGACCCGTGGACCGGCAAGCCGATCGATTCATTCAGCTGGCTGACTGCCGGACTGCCCGAGGACCTGTCGGCCCTGCCTTGGCGCGACACGGTCGAGAACAACCGCACCCACATCGGCTGCCGCGTCAGCATCGAGGTGCCCGGCGCCGGCCGGCGCGACCTGGTGATGAACTGCTCGCCGATCAGCGACGGCGCGTCTGCGCACGCGCGCGGCTGCCTGACCACCTTCTCCGACGTGACCGAACTCGAGGAACGCACCCAGCACCTGCGCCGAACGCTGGCCCAGCTGAGCGCTTCGCAGGCCGAGATCGAGCTCAAGAACGAGGAGCTGACCCGCCTGGCCACCCGCGACGCGCTCACCGGCTGCCTCAACCGCCGCTCCTTCATGGCCGAGACC
>Ga0105237_10002837_pt1 | contig 21076 bp, 17 predicted proteins | sample KBSC24metaG_FD_81520 | JGI IMG/M metagenome (GOLD analysis project Ga0105237, IMG submission 81520) | Corn rhizosphere microbial communities from Kellogg Biological Station, Michigan, USA - KBS C2-4 metaG | ecosystem: Host-associated > Plants > Roots > Rhizosphere > Soil | place: Michigan, USA...
GGCAGCCTCTCGCACCGCCGGCCCGACGACATGGACCAGGGCGAGGACGTCGAGGGCGCGCAGCGCAAGGAGGACCCGCTGGACTTCGCGCTGTGGAAGGCCCACAAGCAGGGCGAGGACACCGTCTGGGAATCGCCCTGGGGCCCCGGGCGCCCAGGCTGGCACATCGAGTGCTCGGCGATGGCCGAGCAGCTGCTGGGCGTCGGCTTCGACATCCACGGCGGCGGCTCGGATCTCGTGTTCCCCCACCACGAGAACGAGGCCGCGCAGACGCGCGCCGCGCGCGGCGCGGAGCTGACCAAGCTGTGGATGCACAACGGCATGATCCAGTTCACCGGCGAGAAGATGGCCAAGTCGATCGGCAACATCGCGCTGCTGCACGAGGTGATCGGCCAGTTCGGCGCACAGGCCGTCGTCATGTACCTGGTCTCCGGGCACTACCGACAGCCGCTCGCCTTCTCGCCCGGCGAGCTGCAGGACGCCGATCGACGCGTGCAGCGCCTGCGCGACGCGCTGCGGCGCCTGGCGCCTGGCGAGCCGAGCCCGGCCGACATGGCCCACCACACCGACGCCTTCTTCGATGCGCTGGCCAACGACTTCAACACGCCCACGGCGCTCGCCGAGCTGTTCGAGTGGGTGCGCGAGGCCAACCGCCGCGGCGAAGGCGTCGGCGACGCCGACCTGCGCGAGATGCTCGGCGTGATCGGCCTCGGCGAGCTGACGGCGCGCGAGAGCGTCGGCGACGTCGCGGCGGTCGACTCGCAGGCCGACGAGCTGCTGCGCCGGCGCGAGCAGGCGCGCAGCGAGCGCGACTTCGCCACGGCCGATCGCATGCGCGACGAGCTGCGCGAGCGCGGCTGGGAGATTCGCGACGGGCCCGACGGCCCCGAGCTGCTTCCCACGGCCAACGCGTGATCCTGTACGGGCGAAACCCCGTGCAGGAGGCGCTGCGCGGCAGGCGCGCGGCGAACGTCGGCGACGTCTGGGCGACGGCGCGCGCGGCGCGCGAGCCGTGGCTTGCGCACATGCATCCGCGCATCGCCGGCGGCGAGGAGATCGAGCGGCGCTGCGGCTCGGCCTCGCACCAGGGCGTCTGCGCGGACGCGGGGCCCTATCCGTATGACTCCGCCGATCGCCTGCTGGCGGCTTCGCAGCCGCTGATCGTCGCGCTCGACCAGATCCAGGACCCGCAGAACCTCGGCTCGATCTGCCGCACGGCCGAGTGCGCCGGCGCGGCCGGCGTCGTCATCCCCGAGCGCCGCGCCGCCGAGGTCACGCCGGCCGTCTGCAAGGCCTCCGCCGGCGCCGTCGAGCACCTGAGCATCGCGCGCGTGCGCAACGTCGCCGACTTCCTCGCCGACGCCCGGCGCGCCGACTGCTGGTGCTACGGCGCCAGCGCCGACGACGAGCGCGCGGTCGCCTACGACGAGCCCGAATACGCCGGCTGCGGCGTCGTGCTGGTGCTCGGCAGCGAGGGCGGCGGCCTGCGCCCGCGCGTCGCCAAGGCCTGCGACGCGCTGATCGCGCTGCCCCAGCTGGGGCGTGTGGCGTCGCTGGGCGTGAGCGCCGCCGCCGCGGCGATTTTGTACGAGATCTTGCAGCAACGCGAAAGTCGTCTTGACAACTCTCCATAACTGTGCGAGGCTCGCGCCGACATAACGCTGAACCTAAGGTTGAAGAAGCCTTGGGAATTACATAGCTTTGGCGCCAGGGGAGGAGTGCGCCACTGAGCAAATTGGGCTCTGCCGCCGTGCGGGGCACTGGAAAGGATCTGCTCGTGGCTCGAATCTCCCGTAACCCTCAATCTGAACCTAAGGTCGATGACGGGTTCCTGATCGCCCTGGCGAAGCTGGGCGATCGCAACGCATACGACCGGCTGGTCAGGCGCTACCACGGTTTCGTGCGCCTGAAGGCCTCTTCGTACTTCCTCGCCGGCGGCGACTCAGACGACCTCATCCAAGAGGGGCTGGTGGGCCTCTACAAGGCGATCCGCGACTTTCGCACCGATCGCGAGTCGAGCTTTCGCAACTTCGCCGAGCTCTGCATCACCCGCCAGATCATCACCGCCGTCAAGACCGCCACACGCAACAAGCACACGCCGCTGAACCAGTACGTGTCGTTCTCCTCCACGCCCGCGGGCGCAGGCGACGACGTGCCGACGCTGGACCAGATCCTGCCGGGATCGACCGTTCACGACCCGGTCAACCAGGTGATCTCCTCCGAGGAGCTGCGCTCGCTCGTCGGCTGCCTGTCGAGCGCCCTGTCGGAGCTGGAGAGTCGCGTGCTGTCGCTGTATCTCGACGGCTACTCCTACGAGCAGGTCGGAGAGCGCCTGGACTGCGACACCAAGACCGTCGACAACGCCCTGCAGAGGGTCAAGCGCAAGGTCGGCGCGCACCTGCAGGCTCGCGCCGTGGCTGCCTGAACGCGATTGCGGCCACCCCCGAAGGGATGGCCGCAATCGCATGGTGGACGAGGCGAAGCTGCGCTAGCTCTGTCCCGGGCCCGGCAGCGAGGAGTTGCCCGGCGCTTCCGGCGCCGGCGTGGCGGCGGGCGTCAGCGCGATTTCGATCAGCGGGCTGGCGACGCCCTGGTTTTCGGGATCGCCGGGCACCTTGACGCGAACCTTGCGCGGGCTCGCGCCGGCGTTGTAGAAGGCGTGGCTGAACGAGTAGGTCGCCGGTCCCCCCGGCACGGCCGGCGGGTTCACGGAGGCGACCTGAATCACGTGGAAGCCGACCCCCGATCGGTCCTGTGCCTGCAGGTAGACGACGTGCCCCGCGCGCCATGGCGTGACGGTGCCCGAGAACGTCACGGGCTGGCCGACTTGCGCGCCGGTCGGCGACGCCGCGGCGGTGAGGCCGTACTTGACGCCCTCGAACAGCACTGCGGAGAGCTGACCCGGGCCGGCGACCCGGTAGAAGGTGCTCTGCAGCGGCTTCTGCGCCGGAAATTCGTACTTGCCGCCGGCGCCGGTCGTCGTCTGGGCCACCGGCGCGAACGCGTGCTGGTGGCGGGTGCGCGCGAGCAGCGTCAGCGGCCTGCCGGCCGCCGCGGTGGCGCCGCCGAGCGCCCCGCTGATCGTCGTCGTCTGTTCGTAGGTCAGCGGGTTGGCCGAGGACTGGATCGTCAGCAGCGGGTTCTGCGCCTGGGAGACCTCGTAGGAGCGCGTTTCCGAAACGCCGCGCCCGTTGAAGCGGAACGGCCGCACGACCACGCGCATGTTCGCATCGCCGGGCACGCGGAACACGTGGTCGATCGAAAAGGCTCCGCCCGCCTGGACGACGCCGCGGTCGACGCGATGCCAGCCTTCGCCGAACACCGCGTTCTGGCGCTGCAGGATCACTTCCGCGCCCTGCTCGGCGGCGCTCACCGTGCCGGCGAAAGTGACGCGGTTGCTCACGCGCGTCAGACGGTGGCCGTTGGGCCCGAGGAACAAGCCGGCTCCCGTCAGCAGTTCGGAGCCGTCGGCCGGCGTCGGAGGCGTGCTCAGGCTGACGTTCGCCGCGACCGTGACCCGCCGCTTGCCGCTGTGGACGCCGGTGGCGCTGGCCCTGAACAGGCTGTCCGTCTGCAGCGGGGCGCTCGCGAGCCGGTAGTTGCCGAGCCCGTCGGTCGTGGTGGGGCTCGACGACGGGCCGGGCGCGCCGCCGGAGCGCTGCACGATCGTCACCGGCTGCCCCGCCGTGGGCTGCCCGTTCTTGCATGACAGCTTCCCGAAGACTTCGGCCGATTCACCGGCCTGCACGAAGCGCGGCGCGACGTTGATCGTCAGCTTGCAGTGCCCGGGCGCGGCGGCCTTCGCAGGCCGCAGGCCGCGAGGCTTGGCCGCCGAGGCGCCGGCCGGGGCGACGGCGACCGCAGCTGCCGTCGTGACGGCCAGGATGAGTCTGATGCAACGCATGGATGTGCCTCCTGCGGCTTGGATGGTCATGGGCCGATCGGCGTCGGTCGCCCGCCCGCAGGGGGGACCGGTCGGATCGCTGCACCACTAACCCCGCGTCGCGCGATTCGATGCGGCGATGGAGATCGTGCGCTCGCTCACGACATCGACGGAACGCTGCGTCAAGCGCAGGGACCGTCGAGGCGATTCCGCCGCGCGACCCTGAGAAAAAGCGACGGGCGCGGCGTCTGGCAGACGCCGCGCCGCTCGTCGCTGCTTCGCTACTTCGCTTTGATCTCGATCGGTTCTTCGTTTGCGACGACCAGCGGCTTCGGTTTTTCTTCGATGCCGATGATCGTCAATCCGGCCGCTTCGGTCGTCGATTCAACGCCGGTTACCCGCATCAGCGAAAGCGACTGCGCCACGCCTTCTTCGAATTTTTCCGGGCTCTGTTTGCCGTTCATCGACAGGTAGCTGAGCTTGAGTTCGCTGCGCATACTGTTGGGCGGCTTGATCGCACCGATCGCCGAACCTGTCACGGATACGAGCGTCGGCAGTTCCGGCGGCAGGCCGCATGTGAAGGAGATCGCCGGCAGGGGTTTGAGATCGAGGCCCACGATCGGTTTCGTGCCACCCCTTATGAAGCCGAGTTCGCCTTCGAATTTTGCTTCGATTTCGGCTTCCTGCGGGCCGCTCTGACACTTCTGTCCGGTCGTCTGGTTGATGCAGCCCACGAGTTCGAGCTTCACCGCCGCGGTCTTCGGCGACGTGTATTCGCCCGTCGCCACGCCGAAGCTGCACTCCACGACGTATTTTTTGCCAACCGTTTCAAGGGTCGTCGTGGCGATCGTCCCTTCGAATTTGTTTTTCGCCCCCGGTCCCGGCGACCAGTTGTAGCTCCCTTTGCCAAACGCCGGCGCCAGGCAGTGCGAGCCTTTGTATTCGCCGGTTTTCGGCGTAGTCGCCGGCTGGCAGCGCCCGAATTCCGGGACGCCTTCCATTTCGTATTCGACCGCCGAGGCGGCCGATGCGGCGATCGCGCCCGTCATCAGCACTGCAGCAAGGCAGAGCCCCATCCTCCGTGCCCGTCCCATCGTCTTCCTCCTTGTCTCCGAGCGCCGGCGCCCCTCCAGGACCGCCTCTCTCTCCGCGCAGTGCTCCCCAAGACTAACACCGCCTGACAACTAGATCAAACGCCGTCTCGCTACCCGTTTTGGCCGACAATCAAACGACGGCCGTCGCGTGGCGGGATTCCCGACGCTCGCCGGTGCGGGCGCCCTCGGCGCCGGCGGGCGCTCAGCGCCGTCGATCGGTCGCCACGTCGCCGATCATGTCCTCCAGCGAGCGACTCGGCGACCAGCCGACCAGCGCATGGATCTTGGTGGTGTCGGGCACGCGCCGGTACATGTCCTCGAAGCCTTTGCCGTAGGCCGTGTCGTACGGCGTGAAGCGGATCTCCGACCGCGAGCCCGTCACGGCAATGACCCGCCTGGCCAGATCGAGGATGGAGATCTCTTTGGTGGCGCCGACGTTGAACACGTTGCCATAGGCCCGTGGCTGGTCGATCAGCGCCGCAAGCGCCTGGACGACGTCGGCGACGTGACAGAAGCAGCGTGTCTGCGTGCCGTCTCCGTAGACCGTCAGAGGCTCGCCCGCGAGCGCCTGGCCGACGAGCCGCGGCACGACCATGCCGTAGCGTCCGGTCTGGCGCGGGCCGACCGTGTTGAACAGGCGCGCGACCAAGATCGGCAGCTCGCGCTCGCGCCAGTAGGCCATCGCCAGGAACTCGTCGATCGCCTTCGAGCACGCATAGGCCCAGCGGGCTTTGTCGGTCGCGCCCATCTGCAGGTCGCCGTCCTCCTTGAACGGCAGAGCGTCGCTCTTGCCATACACCTCGCTTGTCGATGCGAGCAGGACGGGCTTGCGAGCCCTGTCGGCGTGGGCGAGGACGATCTCCGTGCAGTGCACGTTCGTCTCGATCGCCCGCACGGGGTTCTCCACGATCAGCCGCACGCCCACGGCGGCCGCCAGGTGCACGACCACGTCGGCCTCGTCGGTCAACCGCGCGACCGCCGCCTCGTCGGTGACGCCGGCGATCGTGCAGTCGAAGTCGCGATGACCCTGCAGGTGCTCGATGTTCTGCATTTGCCCGGTCGAGAGGTCGTCCAGCACGTGCACGCCGTGACCGTTCTCGATCAGCAGGTCGCTGAGGTGCGAGCCGATGAAGCCCGCGCCCCCTGTGATGAGGAACCTCACCTAGTGGTGCGCATGTCGTCGCCGAGCAGCGGACGCTGGCTGCGCCTCAGCACGGTTCCCCCGAACGCGCCGAGCACGAGGATGGCGACGCCGCCGCCGATCAGCACGGGAAGCGAGTCGCTGCCCTCGCCCGTGCGCTGTGCCTCGAGGGCGCGCCGCACGGCCGGCGGAAGCCGCGCGCCGGAGGCGCCGGCGGCGCCCTGTCCGGAGTCGCCTTGGTGTGCCGGTGTGCCGCGCGGAGCAGACGCGGAGCCGTCTTTCCCGCCCGCGCCGTCGGAGGCGCCCGAACCACCCGAGCCGCCCGAGTCCGGTGGCTTGATGCCCGCGCCAAACGGTGTTTCCGAGGAGCTGGCCGAGGTCGATTCCGCGCCGGTCTGTCGCGCCTGGTCCAGCGGCAGCGCGTACTCCTTCGCCGCCGGCGAGCCCGGGTCTACGTGCACGCCCGGTTCCAGCGCAGACGCGACCTGCGCAGTGACCGTGGGCCAGCTCGTTGCGAGCAAGACGAGCGCCGCGGCGGTTGACACACGTTTGACACGCACCCCACCGAAGATAGCCTTTTGTCAAGCGTTTGACCAGCTAGTGCAGATCCTCGCGCGGGTTGAGCGCGAGCTTGGAGAGGGGCCTGTTCAGTGGGTTGAGCCGGTGGGCGTGCGCGTAGTAGCTCTTGGCCGTGCGCAGCCGTCCCTGTCGTGCGGCGACGTCGCCGAGCAGCGTCCAGGTGACGTAGTTCTGCGGCTCGCGTGCGAGTGCCATCGTCAGCGCCGATTCGGCCGCCCGGGCCTGGTCGAATCGCGCCAGCGCGGCGGCCTTGACGTAATAGGTCTGCACCGCGTCGCCGTCGATTTCCAGCGAGCGGTCGGCGTCGGCGATGGCAGCGCTCTGATTGGTGTCGAGCTCTTTCTGCGCGCGTGAGCGAAACAGGTCGGACAGACCCTGCCGGCTGAGGCTCGCGCCGCTGACGATCAGCGCGACGACGATCGCCGAGGCGCCCAACGCGAGCGTGCGCCGGCCGGCGAGCGCGCGCCCGAATCGCGCCCGCCCACCGGCGTGCGGCGCCGCGACCGGTTGCGCACGTGGCCAGACGAGCAGCACGGCGGCGGCGAGCGCGATCCCCGTGAGCCCCGGCAGCAACTGCATCCAGTCCACGCTCGCTTGCACGAGCCATGCCGTGAAGGCCCCCAGGCCGCCGACCATCAGGGCGCGCACAAGCGGCGTGCGCGACGCCACGCGACGCATGCGTAGCGCCCCCCAGCCGATGCCCGCGACGAACGCGCCGAGCAGCAGCGCGCCGACCAAGCCCAGCTCTGAAAGCGTCTGCAGCTCGAGCGAGTGCGGCTGCTCGACGTCCTCGGTCGTGGAGCGTCGTTCGAAGTAGGTGCGCGGATAGTTGCCCGCGCCCAGTCCGTCCAACGGGTGGCGCGTCCACGCCTGCCACGCGATGCGCCAGTAGTCATAGCGGTTGCCTGCGCCCGACAGCAGGCGAGGGCGGTTCGTCGAGGGAGACGACGGCGCGGTGCTTTCGCCGGCTTCGCCGACATGCACGAAGGCATGCCATTGACGGCTGGCCTCCGTATCGATGCGGTGCGAGAAGCCGATCGCCAACGCGAGCGCGGCCACGACCGCAAGCGCCAGCAGCCACGACCCCGCGCGCGCCAGCGCGAGCGCTCCGCCGAAGCCCGAGCCGACGCGGCGCCAACCCCAGACGAGCAGCGCCCAGACGCAGCCCACGAGAAGCATCGCCAGCAGCGCCGCGCGTGCGCCGTCGTGCCCGGCGCCGACGCCCACCGCTTCGCCCGCGGCGGCGTCGTAGACGTGCAACAGGTCGGGCGCGGCAAGCGCCACCCCTCCCGCGATCGCCAGCAGCGCATATGCGCGTCTTACCCGCCCCGGCGTGAGCGCCATGACGAGGATCAGCGCCCCGCCCATCGCCAGAGCCGTGCCGCGTGACTGCGAGAGCAGGGCCAGGCACGCCATCAGCGTGGCCATCGCCGCGGCCGGGCCCGCGACGATCGCGCGACGCGCCTCCGCGGCGGCCAGCCATGGCCAGACGCCCATCGCGAACAGGCAGCCCTCGCCGTTGATGTAGCCCAGCGGCGAGTTCAGTCGGCCGTCCAGGAAAAGCGCCGCCGGGTCGCTGCCGAGCATTCGCACGAGCACCGACACGGCGACGGCGCTCACACCCGCCGTGGCCGCGCCGAGCAGCACCGCGCCCCGTCGCTCGTGGCTGACGAGCGCGAGCATCAGCGGGAACAGCGCGCCGTAGACCAGCCAGCGGTTGCCGCCGACGACGGACCTCTGCACCGATTCCGCCCAGGCGCTGGACGTCAGCGACCAGATGCCCAGACCGAGCAGCCCGGCGAGGCTCAGGACGGCGGGCGCGGCGATGCGAACAGGCCGCAGGACGACGGCGATCGCGCACACGAGCGTGATTCCCAGCCCGATCGGCACCCATTCGCGGGGGTCGTAGTAGACGAAGAAGAACGGGCTCAGCCCCGCGCCGAGCCCGAGCACGATCAGGCACGCCAGCGCGCGTTTGCTCAGCGATAGCCTCCCGCCCCGCTGCACGGGGAACTCTTCGATCTGCTGCGTGTCGAGCACGATGATCACGCCGCCCGCCACGAGCACATACAGGCTCACGCTGATCACCAGCAGGGAGGAGTCGCCTTCGCTGGCGAGCACGGCGAGCACCGACGTCGCCGCCTGGACGACGCCGAGCGCCAGCACGACGGCGCGTGGGCTGGAAAGCATCCGTCGCGTCCGATGCGTCAGGTGATCGCGTCCGCCGCTCAGCACCGACACCCCTCGGCGACGGCGCGAGACGATCACGAGGCTCGTGTCGAGCGCCGGCACCGCGACGAGCAGCAGCGAGACGAGCAGCGAGCGCCAGGCGACGGTCGTGGTCTCGGCCGCGGCCATCACCAGCACCGCGACCGCGAAGCCGACGGGCATGCTGCCGCCGTCGCCGAGAAAGATGCGGGCCGGCTTGGACAGGTTGCGCGGCAGGAAGCCCAGACATGCTCCGCACAGGCTGGCCGCCGCAGCCGCCAGCCAGACCTCTCCACGCAGCACGCCGATCAGCGCGGCGCCTGCAGAGACGACCAGCGCCATCGTCGCCGCCGCTCCGTCCATGTTGTCGAACAGGTTGAACGCGTTGACGACGGCCAGGACCCACAGGCAGGTCAGCGTCAGATCGAGCGCCCCGCTCGCGTGCAGGTTCCAGCCAAGGCCCGCCCGCCACACGAGCACCCCCAGCGCGAGCTCCGCCAGCACGCGCAGAGCGGGCGAGACCGTCCAGCGATCGTCGATCGTGCCGATCAGCCAGAGCAGCCCCGCTCCGAGCAGCAACGGCGCCGTCTTCTGCCAATCGCCGTCGACCGCCAGCGCGGCGACTACGAATCCGGCCATGACCGCCGCTCCGCCGAGGTACGGCGTCGGCCGCAGGTGGCCCTTGTAGCCGGCCGGCCTGTCGTAGAACTGCAGGCGATCGGCCAGAGCGATCGCGTAGGGCGTGGCGACGTAGGCCACCGCCGCGGCGAGCGCGAAGCCGATCAGCAACCGCTCAGCGAGCGTCACGGCGACTCATCGTGGGCGCTGCCGTTGCCCCTTTGCGCCCGCCGGGCGCAGCCGACGTTCTAGATATTTGCTTTGAAGCGCCGCCGCGGCGTTGCCCTGGCGCACCGCTTCCGCCGAGGGTTTGGTTCCCAGCGGTTCCAGCTGCGCCTGCAGGCGCAGCTGCACCGCGCGCTGGACCGCCCCGTCGAGCATCGAGAAATACGAAACCAGCCACACGCCGTTGGTGCTTTCGAACGAGATCGACGCCGGCACGACGTCGTCTTTTTCGTCACGCGCCAGGAAGGCGATGGTCGCCTTCCCGTCGGTCACGCGAGCCGTGACTATGCGCGGCTTGGTCGCCTGCCAGATCAGGCTGTCCTGGGCCAGGCCCTGGGCCAGCACGGCGACTCCGATCGTGTCGCGCAACCCGGGCTGGAAGAACTGCTCGGCCTGGTCCCAGGCGCCGAACTGGAGCGTCGACCACAAGCGCAGAAATGTGCGTTGCGCGGCCGAATCGGGAGCAGCTTGGATTTCCGATTGCCTGATCAGCCGCTGGCTGAGCGGCGCGGTGCCCGAGAGGATACTCGCGGCCTCCAGCCGTTGCGCCTCGTGCTTTTGAGCGCTGTTGCCGCACCCGAGCGCGAACGCCCCGCACGCGCAGACCAGGAACGCCGCATGGACGCTGTGGAGTCTTCGCGTCAACCGTCCCTCGCCGTCGCCGGCGTCGCAGTGGCCTCCGACGCGGTCGCCCCGAGCCGCCCTGCCAGGTCGGAGGCGGCCTATGGCAGAGTGCCTCATCGAGGCCATTCTCACATATCCATCGGCCTCGCCTGCGAGGTCGCCCGGGCGAGGCCGGGACGCTCTCGTCTCACCCGCGCTCGCCGTGTCATCCTTCAGGCGCCTTGAGCTCGATCCTGCCCGCGGTCTTCACAGGACTGGTCTTTCTCGTTGCCCTGCGACGCCTGCCGCTGCTGCACCCCGTCCAGCTCTGGGCCGGCTCCTGGGCGGTCTCGACCGTGCTCTACGCCCTGCGCCTGCTGCCCTACCGGAGCTTGAGCTGGCTGACCGCAGGGCTGATCTGCGGATCGGTCGCGGCCTTCGCCGCCGCAGCTCCGCTGGGCGCGAGGATCGCCCGGCGCCGTCGGATCGCTCATGGCGTGCGCGAGGACGCCAAGCCTGTGGCGCTCGCCGCATGGCTTTCGCTGGCCCTGCTGGCCGCGACGCTCGCGGCGTTCGTGTCGCAGTTGATCTCGCGGTTCGGCGTGACGCGGGCCCTGCGCATAACCACCGAAGTCAAGGTCTACCTCTCCAGCGCCGAAGCGCCGCTGTCCGGCGGTTACGTCGAGGTCGCGGTTGCGGCTGCGGCGCTGTGTGCGCTTGCCGGCGTTCTCGCCGGCGCCGGTCCCTCGCGGCGACGCTGGCTGATCGGCGCAATCGCGTGTGCGGCGACCGCTTACTTCTCCACGAGCAGAGGGTTCATCGCAGTCGCCCTGATCGCCGGACTCACGGCACTTGGCGTCGCCGGCGTGAGTGTGAATCGCCGAGCGCTGCTGGCGATGCTGCTCGCCGCCGGCGTGGCGATCCTCGCGCTCTTCTTCGGCCTCGGCGCCGTCATCGGCAAAACCTATGGCAACAGCACGATCGCGCAGTTCGACAACTTCTTCTCGCGCCACCCCGCGGTGAGCTCGCTGGCGCTTCCCTACCAGGACATGACGGCCGGCATCCCGGCGCTGGATCTGCTCGTGGCGAACTCGACCACGTGGGGCAGGGCCCATGGCTGCGCGACTGCGCCGATCGCATGCGGGGTCGTGCGCAAACTTGGCGTCCCGGCCGTCCGCGTGCCCGTCGCCGCGCCGTTCACCAGGGCGCCGCTGCAGTGGAACGCCTACACGTTTCTCGATCGCTTCCTGATCGACGCCGGCACCGCGTTGGCGCTGGTGCTCGTCGCGATCACCGGCGCGGTGGCCGGATACCTGTGGGCTCGCGCTCGCGCCGGCTCGACCGCCGCAGTCCTCGTCTACGCGATCAGCGCCCCCGCGCTCGTTTTCGCCTACCGCCAGAACCTCATCGAGCTGGTCTTTCTGGCGTCCGTTCTCGGCGCCTGCCTGCTGTTCGCCGGCAGGCTGCTCTCGCGCTCCAGGACGCCCTTCGCGCGACGACGAGTGCAAACGGCGCCCTGACTCAACAGCGCGCCGGCTCAACAGCGCGCCGGCTCAAACAGCGCGCCGGCTCAAACAGCGCGCCGGCTCAACGGCGCGCCGGCCCTTTCCTGGGCCGCCGGCTTGCGCGTCGGCGCGCCCGCACGCTGCCGGCCGGCGGTCAGCGCTGAGGCCGTCGAGCCAGACGGGGATCGGGTCCTCGTCCGGGCGCCCGCGAGAGCCAATCGTCCAGCAGGCGCGTGGAGCCGCGCCTCAGGCGGCGCCGTTCGCGCAACAGGCGCGGCGTCCAGCGCAAAGCGGTCAGCACGCCGGCGAGCGCCGCCGAGCCGGCGCCGCGAAACGGGCTGGCCGCGAGCGTGCGCAGCGTCAGCAGCGCCGCGCCGAGCACGCCGCCGGCCGGCAGGACCTTCAGCGCCGTCGCCAGCCTGTTGCGCACGGTCAACTCGACGTTGAAGCGCTGTGACCGGGTCTCCTGGCGCCACGCCGCGTGCCCTACGTGGATCGCCAGCGCATCTGGCACATAGGCGAACGCCCAGCCGGCGAGCCTGGCACGGGCGTTCAGGTCGACGTCCTCGTAGAACGCGAAATAGGACTCGTCATAGCCGCCCAGATCGGCGAACAGCTCGCGCCGCAGAAGACACGCCGCGCCGGAGGCTCCGAACACCTCCTCACGGGTCACATAGCGTCGCCCGTCCACCTCACCCCAGCCTCGCTCGAACGCCCTGCCGCAGCGGGTGAGGCACTGCCCCGCGCTGTAGATGCGCCCGTCGTGCTCGCCGTCGTCCTGCAGGATGCGCGGCTGGACCCCGCCGAGGCCGCTGTCGGCGGCCAGCTCCGCGGCGAGCAGCCTCACGCTGTCGGGCGAGAGAAAGCAGTCTGCGTTGAGCACCAGCACGAGCGGCGAGTCGGTTCTACGCACGCCGAGGTTGACCGCCGCGGCGAAGCCGACGTTCGTGGGCAAGGCCAGGTGAGCGACGTTGCGACTCCGGATCAATTGCAGCGACGTGTCACTGGATCCGTTGTCGACGACGAACGTCTCGACGCTCACGCCCCGCTGCGCCGCGAGTGCGTCCAGACAGCGGCCGAGGTGCGAAGCCGTGTTCCAGCTCGGGATCACGGCCGCGACGGAGCTCATGCGCGCCCGCGCCGAGCATCGGCCTTGACGATCGTCCGCCGCATCGCCTGCGTCGCCAGCTTGAGCGCGCAGCGAATGCTCAGCGCCAGAGCGCCGGCGGCGAGCGAGATCGCAGATCGTGAAACGTTCACGCGCCAGTAGCGAAATGCGCTGCGATGAAAGGCGATCGTCGTCGTCACCCATCGCTCGGCGCTGCTGGAGCCCTGATGGTGAACGACCACGAGCGCGGGCTCGTACAGCACGCAGTAGCCGAGCCGGCTCGCGCGCAGGCACCAGTCGGCGTCCTCCCAGTACATGAAGTACCCCTCGTCCAGCGGGCCGACTGCGTCAAGCATCTTCGCCGGCGCGATCATGCACGCCCCGGACACCCAATCGACTGCGCGCGCGCCTGCGCTGCGATCGGCGAGGAGGTCCGCCCGCAACAGCCGGCTGTCGGGATGCGCGCGGGCCAGCCAGGACGAGCGTCCCAAGACCCCCGTCCGCGCGCGCGGAAACCCGCGCGCCGACTGCTCGAGCCGCCCGTCCTCGTCGAGCACCGCGGGCCCGCGCGCTGCGACGTGCGACGGCCAGTCGAGCGCAGCCAGTCGCGCCAGGAAGTCAGCGCGCACCTCCACGTCGGGGTTCAGCAGCACGATCAGATCGCTCTCGCGCAGGCGGGCGACGCCCAGGTTGCAGCCGGCCGCGAAGCCGAGGTTGCGGGGCGACTCGATCAAGCGCGCCCCGGGCGCGTGTCGTCGCACGCGCTCGACGGTGCCGTCGCCAGAGGCGTTGTCGACCACCACCACATCGAGCTCGGTCGCTGCGTCCAGGCGGTCTCTCGCGCGGGCCAGCGCGTCCAGCGCGCGGGTGACTGCGTCGCCGCCGCGAAAGGTGACCATCACCACGCCGATCCTGGTCACCGCTTGGCTCGACTCGCCCGTTTTCGCGCTCGCAGCCGCAATCGCCGAAGACTACTGTCCCCACCCAAGCCGTCGGGCGCCAGCGGCTACCTTCTAGGCGTGTCCCAGGCCGGCCAAGCAGCCAACGACGGCCGGCCGAGCCGAGGCGCCGACCGGCGCATCCTGATCGACGCGCTCGCCGCACGATACGGCGGCGCCGCCTACGCGACGGTTGCGCTTGCCAGGGAGCTCGCGCGCAAAAGCGAGATCGCGACGGTGGTCGTCGTCACCCGGCGCGACTCGATCGTCGAGCGGGGTCTCGCGGGCGCGCAGGGCGTGGAGTGCGTCGCGCTGGCGAAGGCTGCGCGGATGGAGCTGGTCAGGAGGCTCGCGTGGGAGACGCTGCGCCTGCGAGGCCTCGTTGGACGCCGGCGCTGCGCCGGCGTGATCAGCATGTCCGGGATGCTTCTGCGGCCGGTGGGCTGCCCGCTGGTCTGCGTCCTGGCCAACCCGGTGCTCTACGAACGGCGCACGCTCGCCAACCTCCTGCGCAGGTGGGCGATCCGCCGCACGGCACGGCACGCGACTTATCTGGCGGCGCCCTCGCGGCCGATGGCCGACCTGGTGTCCGCCTCGGTGGACCGCGACTGCGCGGTGCTGGCGTTCGGCGTCGATCACGGCGTCTTTCGACCGCCGGCGAAAGCCGGCCGGGAGATCCTCTGCGTCGCGGACTTCTACGCACACAAGCGTCACGACCTGCTCCTCGACGCGTGGCTTGCCTTGCCGTCGCCGCGTCCCGGTTTGCGTCTGGTGGGCAATCCCGACGTCGACCCGCAGGCGCACGCTCGCCTGGTCGCTCGAATCGAGGCGCTCGAGGAATCCGATTCGATCGTCCTCGAATATAGGGTGCCGCTGGCTGGGCTCGTGCACGCCTATGAGAGTGCGCGCGTCTTCGTCATGCCTTCCGAGCACGAGAGCTTCTGCATGCCGCTGGCCGAGAGCATGGCGTGCGGGGTCCCGGCCGTCGTCCGCGCGATCCCTAGCCTGCGCGAAACCGGCGGCGCCGGCGCCACGTATCTCGACGGCGACGACCCGACTCGATGGGCCGCGGCGATCGGGCGTCTGATCGAGGACGACGGCGAGCACGATCGTGCCCGCCGCAGCGCGATCGAGGCGGCCGCTCGATTCTCGTGGGACAGCTTCGCGGCGGAGCTCGCGGCGCATCTCTGACCCGACCCGGCGCGTCAGGCGCTCGTCGGGCGGGCCGCCCCCGGTCGCCACCCGACGAGCGCCCGAGGTGGGGCGGCGCGGGAAGCGAGCCTTGGTCAGTCTCGCCGAGCGATGACGTGAAGCGTGTCGCGCTCGCCGCCCAAGCGGTCGATCAGCCAAGTCGCCGGGAACGCCGCGCAGCACAGCGCGGCGAGCAGCCGCAGCCGCAGGCCGCCGGGCGCGAGGCATCTGCGCACGATCACGTACTGCAGGCTGGCTGGCAGTCCGAGAACGCTCGTCGAGGTGAACTGCTCGTCCACGGCGAGGTCGGCGCGACGCAGGACGACGGCGAGCGACGTGGGGGTGAAGTGCACGCGATGGCGTGGAAGGTCGAGATGAAACCAATCGGCCGCAAAGCGCTTTCGCTGCCAGGAGGCGAAGCTGGGCGCCGAGATGACGACGCGCCCCCCCGGCCGCAGCGCCTCCCTCACGCGGCGCAGATCCTCCAGCGGCTCGGGCAGGTGCTCGAGCGAGTGACGGAACACGACCAGGTCGTACGCGCCGACGGGCAGCTGCGCGGTCTCCAGCGTCGCGCCAAGCACCTGAACGCCGCGCCGCGCGGCGATCGCGGCCGCGCGGCCGGAAGGCTCGACCCCGGCCACCCGCCAGCCGCGCGCCAGCAGCGCGCCGGCCAGGTCTCCGCGCCCGCAGCCGACGTCGAGCGCGTGCCCGGGCGCGACGGAGATCGCCGCCGAGAAAGGCGGCCTGCGCAGGATGGCCGAGACCTGCAGGCGCTTGAGGGCGCGCATTACGCTGGCGAGCAGCCGCGGAGCGCCCTCCTGGTGAGAGGCGTAGCCCTGCCGGTAGAACTCGGCGAGCTCACCCTGCGACAGCGGCGGGCCGGTGCGTCCGGCGCCGCAGGAAGCGCACACGCGCACCTCGAACAGCCCCGGCGATCCGAGCAGGCGATCGGCGCCCCGGATCGATGGCGAATCGGGCAACGCAGCGCCGCACGCGGGGCACGCCGGCGCGACGCGCGCGTGGTCGCCGTCCTGTCCGTTTCGCCCGGGCACCGTGCCGCTCAGAGTGACAGACGCTCTCGCCCCAGCCCGCGGCGACCAAGGCGCGCGGACCTATACTGCGCGCGACCATGAGCCGACGATGAGCAGGCGAGGGCGGCGCAGACTCAAAGACGCGATCATCCGCTCGCGCCTTCCCTGCAAGGGTCCGCTCGCCCGCGCGTACCTTCGCGTCATCGAGCTGCTGCGCAGCCTGCGCGCAGGCCGCGACCCGCGCTCTGACGCCAACGGCCTCGCGCTTCCCTCGCCGCGGCTTCGCGTGCTCGTCGCGGGGACCGCGCAGCTCGATCGCTTCCTCGACTCCGGCGAGGCCCAGGCGGGCTATCTGCGCGACCTGCTCGACCGCGCCGGACGTCCACTCGGCGAGATGGACGCGATCCTCGACTTCGGCTGTGGATGCGGTCGCATCGCCCGCTGGTTCTCGGGCCTGTCGCGCCCCGAGATCCACGGATGCGACTACAACGCCGAGCTCGTCGCTTGGTGTGACTCGCATCTGCAGTTCATGCACGCGCGCAGGACCGGACTGGGGCCCCCTCTTCCATATCCCGACGGCGCCTTCGACTTCCTCTACGCGTTCTCGGTGTTCACACATCTCTCAGTCGAGCTGGCGACCGCTTGGATGGCCGAGCTGCGCCGCGTCGTCAGGCCCGGCGGGCTGATGTGGTTCACGATCCACGGTGAGAGCTACCGGGAGCGACTGCTGCCCGAGCAGAAAGAGCGCTTCGACGGCGGTGAGATAGTCGTCTGGCTGCCGGAGACCGAGGGGACGAACATCTGTGGCGCCTATTGGCCGGCGAGCTCCGTGCCGCGCATGCTTGGGAGCGGCTTCGAGATCGTCGAGCGCTTCGATCCGCAGGCGGACCCGGCGACGGCGAAACGTGCGTGGCTGGCGCACGACGCTTACCTCGTCAGAAGCGTGTAGCCGAGCGAGCGTGAGTGGGCGCTCGCTGCGCCGCCGCGCACGCCAGGCGACCGTATAGTGGGCCGCGATGGACCGGCGACGGCGGCGAGAGGTCAGGAACTCGATCATCCGCTCGTACTTGCCCGGCAAGCCAGGGCGTGAGGGCGAAGGCCCGATCCTGCCGCGAGGCGTGGAGATCGGCCGGCACACCTATGGCTATGGAGAGCACACCTTTCCGATCTTCACCGAAGGCGCGCGCATCGTCGTGGGCGCCTTCTGCTCGATCGACAACGAGGCGCGAATCCACGGCGGCGGCGAACATGTGATCACCCGCGCGGCGACCTATCCGCTGAACGCGAGGCTGTTCGATCGCGGTAAACGCAACGCGGTGGACGACCTGGACACGGGGCCCACGGTGATCGGCAACGACGTGTGGATCGGCAAGGGCGCGACCGTGCTCACGGGCTTGACGGTCGGCGACGGCGCCGTGGTCGGGACCAGAGCGGTCGTGACCAAGTCCGTTCCCCCTTACGCGATCGTCGTCGGCAACCCCGCGCGGATCCTGCGCTACCGCTTCGACAGCGACATTCGCGAGCGCCTGCTGGCGCTTCGCTGGTGGGACTGGGACGACGACGAGATTCGCGCGCAGGAGCGCTGGTTCATGGGCGACGTCGAGTCCTTCCTGGAGGAGATGGAGCGAGTGCGCGGCGTGTCGCGGTAGTTGACCGCTCGCTGAGCCCGAGCGCTGCCGCCACGTCTCAGTTGACAGGTATTGCAGAGCCGGTGACGGTGCAGGGAGTGTTGATGCCGGAACTGGTCTCGGTCATCTGCAGGCGCAGTTCGTACATCGTCGCACCGGAGATGAGCTGCACATCAGCGGACAGCTGCATGTTCGCGCCAGTGTTGGCAGTGAAACCAGCTTCGCCCATCGCGCCGTTGTTGATGTGGGTCGTGGTCGAGGTCGACGTGCCCGGAGCTCCTTCGACCGTCGTGTCGTAGTAGTTCCCAGGGCCGAGGATGTTCACGCTGACGCCGAACGTGCATGACATCAGGACGGTCCACGGGCCCACGGTCGCGATCGGGAACGGCGTTCTCGGTCCCACTACGCTGCTCACGATCTGCTTCGCTCCTGGACCCTGCGGTCCGGTCTGTCCCGGCCCTCCTGCAACTCCCGCCGCGCCCGTTGCTCCTGCTGGCCCCGTTGCTCCTGCTGCCCCTGCTGGCCCCTGCGGCCCAGGCGGGCCGGGCCTGGGGTGCGCATGGATGTAGGCCGCGATCAGCTTCCTTACGCGAGCAGGCGTCAGCGCGCGGCTCGCAGCGTGCGCGTGCGTGGCTGCGTGGCTGTGCGACGCGCCGAAGGCGGAGCCGCCGAGCGCAGCGAACAACGCCACGGCGGACACCGCAAGCGCGGGGGATGGTTCCTTGCTCATAGCGGCATCTCCTGGCATCTCCTGTCGGAAGGGTCGCGGTGACGCTATGCGCCACGCCGCATCGCGTCAAGCAGGGCCACCCCCGCCAAGCCTGCCCCGCTACGCCGACGCGCGCACATGCCTCAGCCGCCGCGCCGCGTCGACCACCTCGCGGGGAACGGCGCCGGCGGCGAGCAGCACGGCGAAATAGATGACCGTGGCGCCGCTCGCCTGCGCCAGCGAGCCGACCGGCAGCAGCAGCATCGACGCCGACGCCGCGCATGCCAGCGCCAGCGCGGCGACGAACGAGGGCCCGATGTGATGTCCCGCGACGGCGCGTACGACGACCGCGGTCAAGCCGCTCGCCGCCACGGCCTCCGTGATCACGTCGGCCAGCGCGCCGCCGCGGGCGCCGAGATCGGGCACGAGGATCAGCGCAAGGACGATGTTGAGCGCCAGGGCCGATGAGGCCGCGATGAGCAGCGGGCGGTAGCGACGGATCGAGACCAGGTACAACGCGCCGGCGGTGAAGAGGAAGCTGACGACGAACATCAGGCTGTGGATGCGAAGCACCGCAATCGAGCCGGCTCCCTGCCGTCCTGCGATCACGTCGACGATGAACTTGGCGCCCAGCGCGGTGGCCAACGACATCCAGACGCCGCAGATGACGGCCACGGTGAAGACCTTGCCGACGGCCTCGCCGGGATCGGCATCGGCGTCCTCGCCGGGCTGCCTGCGCGTCATCAGCGGGAACACGGCCGTCAGCAGCAGCCCGGGAATGGCAAGTCCCGCCTGCGTGACGCGAAAGGAGGTCGCGAACAGGCCGGTCTGCGTCGGCGTCGCGATCGCCGACATGACGATCACGGTCACGTAAAGGTAGATCGACGCGATCGACAGCGCGATCGCGTACAGCGACGTCTCGGCCAGCAGCTCGCGCCACCTGCGCAGGTCGAAGGTCAGCCGCACCGCGACGTAGCGGCGCACCATCCAGGCGATCGACGCGAGCGCCACCGCACCCGCCAGCGCCGAAGCGCCCAGCAATGGCAGCAGGCCCGCGCCCGCCAGCGCCAGCACGGCGATCAGCACGAGCGTGAGCGCTCTGCGCGCCAGTTCGACGGCCGTCAGCCTGCCCAGCAGCAGCTGCGCCTGCAGCGACACCGACATGACGTCGGCGATCACCTGCACGAGCAGCCCCGCGCCGGCCACGAGCGCGCCGAAGACCATGACCTGCCGGTAGCCGACGGCGACCGAGAAGCAGACGGCGAGCGCGACGCCGAGCACGGCGAGCGTCAGGCGCATCGCCAGCAGGTTGCCCATCAGCTCCCGGCGATCTCGGTCGTCCCTGAGCAGGAACTCGCGAATGCCGTGCACGACGATGCCCGCCTCGGTGACGCCGCCGACGAGTGCGATCAGCGACGTGACGGTCACGTAGCGCCCAAACCCCTGGATGCCCAGGTGGCGCACGAGGATCGTGGCGGTGGCGAGCGACACGAGCACGCCGCAGGCGTATCCGAGCACACGCAGCGCGCCCCCGCGAATCGCCGTCGCGCTCTCGCTGCGAGCTGCCGGACTGGTCGCTGTCGCGGCTGCCTCGCGACGTCGATGTGGGTGGCCACGCATTGTGCTCGGCTCACCCTGTCACGTCGCCAGGCCGAAACGTCGGGCGGCGCGCGGCGGGAGCAGCCCGGACGGTCGGGCAGCCGCGCGGCAGGCGTCGGGCCGAACCGGCGAGTCGCGGCATTGCAGGCGCTAGTCTGCGAAGAATGGGGGGAGCAGGGCGAAGAATGCGGGGAGGGCGCGACCGACTGCTGCGTAGCGGCGTCGCGGCTCTTGCGCTCGCCGTGGCGGCGCTGCTCGGCGCGGGCGCTCACCGCGCCGGCGCGGCCAGCCCCGTCCTGAAGGCCATCTGGGGGCCGGCGACGCACGACGGCGTGTCGCAGTTTCCCGTCTATCGCCAGCTCGGCGACCGACTCTACGAGGACCTGCTGCGCTGGAATTCGATCGCGCGGCGACGGCCCCGCCACCCGCGGGACCCGAACGACCCGGCGTACGTGTGGCCGGCCGAGGTCGACTCGTCGGTGCGCGAAGCCGGTCGCTACGACATGAGCGTCGCGCTGGAGATCATCGGCTCCCCGTCCTGGGCCAACGGCGGAAAGTCGCCGCGATGGGCGCCGCACCGCGCGAGCGACTTCGCCAACTTCGCCATCGCGGCGGCCAGGCGCTACCGCTCGGTTCACCTGTGGATGATCTGGGGCGAGCCGTCGCGCTCGCATAACTTCAGGCCGCTCACGCCCGCCAGGCCCTACGTGCCGCTCAACGCCCACCAGCGCATCGCGCCGCATCTCTACTCGCGCATGCTCGACGCCGCATATGGCGCTTTGAAGGCAGTGAGCCGCGCCAACCTGGTGATCGGCGGCATGACCGACGCCGCCGCGAGCATCTCCACGCAGCAGTGGATCGAAAACATGCGCCTGCCCGACGGGCGCCCGCCGCGGCTGGACCTTTACGGGCACAACCCGTTCAGCATCCGTGCTCCCAACCTCGCCAACCCGCCCTCGCCGGGAGGGCAGGTCGACTTCTCCGACCTCGCCCGCCTGGCGCAACTGGTCGACGAC
>Ga0105237_10002838_pt1 | contig 21074 bp, 9 predicted proteins | sample KBSC24metaG_FD_81520 | JGI IMG/M metagenome (GOLD analysis project Ga0105237, IMG submission 81520) | Corn rhizosphere microbial communities from Kellogg Biological Station, Michigan, USA - KBS C2-4 metaG | ecosystem: Host-associated > Plants > Roots > Rhizosphere > Soil | place: Michigan, USA...
CAAAAAAAGGCAGGTATTCGCGGCTTAGCCGGCCCATCCGGTCATATTGCCGGAAGCTCACCAGCCGGGTGGAGCCATCGTAGCCACTGGCCTCGCCCCGCACCTCCCTGTCCAGTCCGTCGAACCAGCTGGTTTCCCAAAGCCAGCTGGAATCCGGAACCTGTGAACGCGACCAGTCCACCGGACTCCGGGAAAGGATGCCGTAGCCATTGCCCGGGGTAGGAAGATAGGTAGTCAGGGAAGAAGTCACCAGATCGTGCGTGTAAGGCTTTGTCGTTTCGGTAACGAGGATCCTTCCAAAGCCATCGATGCCCTCATCCGGGATATGCATCTGCGTATTGCCGTTCGCATCGCGGCCGTCGATGAGGATGCCGAAGCGGGGATCATACTGGTATTCCATTTCCAGCGGCACGGTATCCGATCCGGCCGGCAGGGGCCGGGGTGAAACGACAACGATGGGAAAACTATGGAAGCGGGCATCGAAGACGATCTTGTTGTGAATACTGTCCGCCCCGGCATTGGGGGCGCTGACCCGGTCGAAGACATTGCCAAATACGTCATAATGGAAAGATTCACCGACCCATTTCCCGGCCACCCCTGCCGCGCTGCTATCCCGGTAGTTCAGTTGGTTCGTGATATTCATGACGGGATCATAGCCCGTCTTCTTCCAGGAGAGATCTCCCGGGGCCCAGCCATTCCCAAACACCGTCTGTCCATCCGGGTTAGCGCTGACCTTTTCTTCCACGGGGAAGGAACTCACCCACCATCTCGAAGCATCCGGCGCCGTGTCATACCGAAAATAGGTGTACACCGCGTGGTCCCGTTGGGCGGTATCCTCATTTTCTTCGATCCGCAAGAGCAGCCGGTGTTCGCCATCGTAGGAAAACCGGCGTTCTTTCGTTCCATTGTAATGTCCATGCGTGTAGTGATCGACGAGAACATCCTCGTTCCAGATACGATAGATCCCGCCGGCAGGGTCGGCGTCGGACAGATACCGGTAATGCACATCCCCAAGGCATTCTGAAGTATTGCGGAGGTCAAAGATCTGTTTACGGATCACGATGCCCTGGTAAGGGAATTCCGGCCGGCAGGTGGTCTCCACGGTCGTCGCGTTTTGCGGATTGCAGACGACGGTCTTCCGAAAACCCATAAAGCCGCGCCATTGGTCGATGACGGGAAGCCGGAATTCATAGGACTGGGTCAGCACGGTCGTGGCGCTGTCGGCGCTGTTGGCCATCGTGAAGCTTTTGACGACGAATTGCGGAAAGGAGGTTCCGATGTTCGGATAGCGCAGGTTGGCATCGGGCAGGGTCGTGTCGGCCATGTCAAAAGGCTGATAGCTGATGTTCGTAATGGCGCCGATGCCGTTCCGGATCCCCGTCATCAGGTCGGGGAGGTTGTTCTCGCATTGGAAATGCTGGGCCACCAGCAGGGGAAGGGAGTCGTAACCATTCTTTATTCCGGCGATGTCGAGCAGACCGTCGCCGTTGCAATCGCTGATGAACCGGTTGACGCCCTGTGTATTGATCCAGGCGGCGACCCGCGACGGGATGGGTGGCCGGCTAAAGACATAGTCGCCGTTGCCATGGGAAAGAAGGACGGCGGCATTGTTCTCACTGCCATTGAAGGCGACAAAATCGGTCAAATGGTCGCCGTTGAGGTCACCCGCGTCTATCTGCGAGAAGCCATTGTTGAAGGCCTTGACGGCGCCCGGATCGAGCGGTCGCAAGCGGGCCTCGAAGGCTCCGGTACCTCTGGAGTAGATGACAGGCAGGACGGGCAGGTCTTTGTTGAAGATCGCTATATCCGTCAGCCCATCGCCATTATAGTCGCCGGCAAAGGGTTGAGCGCCGGCAGCATTGACAAGATCCTTTACGGCGGCGGGGAGGGGCTCGAGGGTAGCCGTGAACTCCGCGTCAATCCCGGTGGAGAATAACATCGGGACGCTATGATAATGGCTATTGTTGTTCAGACAGGCGATGTCCGTCAGTCCATCGCCATTGAAATCGGCCAGCAGCTGGGTGGTGCCGACGGCAGTGACATAGGCGGCGACCGTGGCGGGGAGCGGAGTGCGGACGCAAGTGAATCCGCCGCCGGGCCTTGACAGCAGAATAGGGATCGTGCGCTTATTCTCGAGAAATCCGGCCACATCGGTCAGACCGTCGCCGTTGAAGTCCCCGGTGTATTTTTTTACGCTGATGGAATTGAAGAGGGTATTGAAACCCGAATCCAATTTATAAAATGCGCCGGAGAACCGGCCGTTGCCCTGGGAGAGCAATACGGGTACGGTACCGGAATTATTTTCAAAAAAGGCGATATCTGAGAGCCCGTCGCCGTTGTAGTCACCGGTGAGCACCTGGACATCGGGGCTATTGAACAGGGTCGAAAAGCCGGCGGGGGCCGGGGATTCGGTCGCCTGGAAGCGGACATCCCTGCGGCAAAACACGACGGAAATATTTGGCTGGTTGGTCTGAAGAAGGGCGATATCCAGCCGGCCATCCCCGTCGAAATCGGCCTTTATCTTTTGGTTGTCGTTCCGCAGGATCCTGGCAAAGGCCGGAGGGAAGGCCACCAGGGTATCGGCGAATACGGCCTCGGGTGGTCCGCCGGAATAGGCAAAACGGGTCGCCGGCATGGGATTGTCCGATGCGTCGCGCATCGACACGGAATCCAGGAGGCTCCTTCCCGTGGAAGGACTGTAGTGATAGGAGAGCCGGTATTGCCGGACAAGATTGGCCGGCGTATTCACCTCCTTCCCGTCCCCGTCGAGGTCGACATAGGTATTGATCTGCCGGATGCGCACCGGGCAGCTGGCGGCAAAGCCCGCGAGCCATTCGAGCGAGCTGTCCTGGCGGCCTTCGGTGAGGAATTCGATCATCCGCTGTGGCGCCAGCCCCGCGCGGTCGTTGCCGGTGTACGCGATGCTTCGGGGAATAAAGGCGCCGGTTGTGCTGTCCTGTGCGTACTGCAGGGCGCTGTAATTTCCGTTGCGATCGGTAACCGTGTCGGCCGCCCAGGACAGGACGGGGCCATTGGCGTTCGGCCGGATGCGGGAATCGGCGGTATGACCAAACCGGACGCGACTGCCGTCCTTTTCCACGACGGTAAAGGAGCAGGGGCCCATTCCACAGGCGCCTTCGGAGACAATGCGCATCCAGCTCTCTGTTTCCGTGCGGTATTCGGTACCGTTACGGCCATAGGCCGCGTCCTTTTCCGCAAGTGAGCTTAGGAGGCGGCCGGCGCTGTCCCGGTAGGCGATGAGCCGTTGGCCGTTGATCGCAAAGCGGTCGGCATAATTTCCATTGACACCCGATTTGACGCTATCCTGGGGGATGATCTTTCCGATACGGGTAATGGAGGAAAGACCCGAGAGGGTCCAGCCCACTCCGAGGATCCCGTCCGCGTTGAGCCCCGAATAGACCAGGCTGATCCCGGGTGTAACGCCGTTGATCCCCGGTGGCGGATCGATATCGATACGGTAGTTGACGCTGCCGGATTCGCCGACGGCGAATTGCGCATCAAGATATCCCACATAGGCGGAGGGCGCCGGGTGGGGCACGGTCAGGCCCTGGGTGAGGTCGCGGTCCGGCCGGTGATGGCAGCCGCAAAAGAGTAGCAGCGCCACCGGCGCTAGCAAGAAAAGGCGATGGGTTGACAAAGGAGCAGGTTTGGGAGAGCGTTAAATATCGGGTTTCACTTGTTCGAGGCTGACTTCTGCTTTTATATCCCAGCCGGAGGCCGGAATGTCGAGCGGACGCGGATTGATCGAATAGGTTCCGTTGGGCGCCCCACTTTTGACCATCAGATTGGCGGAGTTGTCATCATAGACGGGGATGCTCCAGGTGAATTCAAGAACGGTTGGGTTGGAGGCATTATCTTCCGACTCATACGTTACCCGGCCTTCGGTTCCATACCAGGACCCCCATCGCCCCATCGATATGAATTCGACCACGTTGACTCCGCCGGGTGCGGGCGCGCTGATCTCGGACGGCGGTTCTTTCTTGCTGGCCCATTTGCCGTGTTTTAGTTCGGATTCTTTAAGATAGAGTTTGAAGGGGGTCACGTTTGCCTTTGTAGTGACGGTCACCTTCCAGGTGATCTTTTGCGATTCGCCCATGGGATTGCGATTTTGGTTGTAAGCGATGAATGGATAATGCAAGGAACATAATCGCCCGGAATCGCACAACCGTTAAAACACCCATTTTGCCCGCGGGATACGCATAACGGTTATTTTAAAAAATATTTGGTCGTTAAATAAAATTACCAGAGCTTTAATTCCTTCGTTTTATTTCACTCTCCAACACTGAGTTTCTGTAACTATTTTACCTTGCCGCGAAGGTGCATTTACCCCATGCGCCCGACCTAAACCGTATTGACCAAATGCGAAGCCGACTGCTGCCAGCCCTTATTCTATGCATGAGTATTTGCCTTGCCCGCGCGCAGGACAGTACTTCCACGATCGACAGGATCACCCATTTCCCCAACAAACTTTTCGGTAAAATAAACAAAAAGGCAAACCGCCTTGACGCAGACCTGACCAAACAAACCGAAAAATACCTTGAAAAACTCGCGAGGCAGGAAGGGAGGCTAAAGAAACAGCTCCAGCAACAGGACTCGGCAACCGCAGCCGGCCTGTTTGCCGGCAACCCCCAACAACACTATCTCGATCTCATCCAGAAGCTAAAGACCCAGGGGCCCGCCGACATCCATTCCATGGGCCCCGAGTATCTGCCCTATGCGGATTCCCTCCAGGGCGCATTGTCCTTCCTGAACAAGAACGAACAATACCTCAACGGAACGAAAGTTCTCCCCGCCGAAATATCCAACTCGCTGACGAGCCTGCAGCAACTGCAATCAAGACTGCAAAGTACCGAGGAGATCAAGCAATATATCCAGCAGCGCAAGGAACAGATCAAACAATATCTTTCCGGCTATCAACAACTTCCCGCGGGTGTCGGCGGTATCCTGAACAATTATAACAAGCAGGTCTTCTATTACCAATCCCAGATCCGGCAGTATCGCGAACTATTAAATGACCCGGATAAGATGCTGCGAGAGGCGCTGGTGTTGTTGAACAAAGTTCCCGCCTTCGCCGATTTCATGAGGCAGAATTCTTTCCTGGCCGGCCTTTTTACGGTATCCGGCAACTACGGATCGCCGGACGGCATGATCGGCCTGCAATCGCGGGACCAGGTGCTCGCGATGATCCAGAGCCAGATCGGCCAGGGTGGTCCCAATGCCGCCTCGACGATCCAAAGCAGTCTGCAGACCGCGCAGCAGGATATCACGAACGTGCAGAACAAACTCACAAAGCTCGGCGCCGGCAGCGGCGATATGGACATGCCCCATTTCAAGCCCAATACGCAGAAGACGAAATCATTCTGGCAACGATTGGAATACTCCACCAATCTCCAGACGCAGCATGCGGCCTACAATTGGCCCAGCCGGACGGATTTCGGCCTGGCGATCGGGTATAAATTAAGCGACAAAGCCTCGATCGGCATCGGCGGATCCTATTCTATCGGCTGGGGCACGCCGATGCAGCATATCACCATGAGCCGCCAGGGTGGTTCCCTTCGCAGCTATCTCGACGTAAGGGCAAAGAAAAGCTTTTATGTCAGCGGAGGCTATGAACGCAACTTCCTGCCCTCGGCCTTGCCGGGCGGCGGCTGGATATCGCAACCGAGCGGATTGATCGGCATCAGCAAGATCGTAAGCATGAGCTCGAAGGTATTCAAGAAGACCAAAATTCAGTTCTTCTGGGACTTTTTGAGTTATCAACAGATCCCGAAGACGGCGCCCTTCAAGTTCCGGGTAGGTTATAATTTTTAGGTTTCTCAACCCCTTCCATATATGCCATTGAACGCAAGCACCCTCCGTAAAAAGAACCGCCGAATTGGCCGATCGCTGATACACGCCGGCCGATCATTAGTCCTCGTCCTGGCGACGATCGGTTGGACCGTACAGGCCGCCGCCCAGAGCAACGCCAATACGCCGTATATCCCGAGCCTCATTCCTCCCTCCCCCAACGCGGCCGCGCTGATGAAGTTCACGGATGTGCCCGTCAGCACGTATACGGGAACGGCGGATGTGACCGTACCCGTTTACACGATCAGCCAAAAAGGCTTCCAGCTGCCGATCAGTATTGCTTACCACACCGGCGGCATAAAACTGAAGGAGGAAGCCAGCTGGGTCGGCTTGGGCTGGGCCCTGAACGCGGGGGGAATGGTCTCCCGGACGATCATGGGGAAAGACGATTTCGGGACCCAGGGCGATATCTATTTTGGAGCGCCGGTACCGCAACTCGCCGGTGATCTCAGCTATACCCAGCCGGCCCAGTCACAACTTGCGCCGGTGATCAGCCCCTGGTTTTTCGATTTTTATTGTAATTACCTGGTGAGTACGACATCCGGCACAGAAGATTTCTGGCCGGCTTTTACCGGGGGATCGGACGTCTACGATATGGAACCCGACATTTTCAACTACAGTATTCCCGGGCATAGCGGCAAATTCATCCTCACCCGCGCGGGCAAGGTAGTGATGCAGAAGCAGGACAATGTAAGGATCCAGTACCAGGGCGGGGGAAACACCGTGACCTTTACCATCACCGACGACGAAGGGAACCGGTATTTCTTTAACAATACCGAACTGGAGTTGCTTGGCAGCCAGGCCTCGATCACTTCCTGGCTGATGTCGAAGGTGATCACCCAGGAGATGGACACGGTGACCTTTAATTATCAGAACGGGGGATCCACGACCAGTGTCGCGGCGGATTACAGCCAGACCTGGGGAACCTCCTATTGCAGCGCCATGAGCGGGCTCTCGACCACCCTCAGCAATCCCCAGGCCTACACCAACCAGACCCTGAAAAGCATCGACTTCCCCAACGGGCAGGTCCAGTTCGTCTTCGACTCCACCCGGAACGATCTCTCCGGCGCCTACCGGCTGGATTCCATCCGCATCTTTTCAAAGAACGCCGCCGGGGCGCTGACCTTCCTGAAACAGGATAATTTGTACTATTCCTGGTTCAACCCCACCTACGGCGCGGTTGCGACAATGCCAGCAGAGTATTACCGGCTGAAACTCGACAGCGTCAAGGAAGTATCCGGAACGTACTCAGCCCGGCCTTACTCGTTCACCTACAACAACCCCGACCCCGGGAGCAATACGGCAAAACACTCCTACAATGTGGACCACTGGGGATACTATAACGGGGCCACCAATAGCGTGCTCATTCCTTCCACGCAGGTGGAATATGATCCCGTCGTCAACCAGGCAGGATTCGGGATCATCGTCAATTATTCCGGTGCAAACCGTCAGCCCGATTCCGCTTCCATGAAGACCTTCTCGCTGCAACAGGTGACCTATCCCACGGGGGGTAAAACGGTCTTCGCCTATGAGCCGAACGACTATGACTATGCGAATTCGACGACGAGTGGCGGTTCGGCGATACCCTACATCCAGACCGTATCGATGGACAGCCTGATGAGCTTCCAGAAGCACGGACTGGTTAGCGGGACGATCGATCTGACCCATGTCTTCCCCGCGCTGCAACCTTCTTCCCCCTCGACCAATGTCAACGTCAGCGTGACTTTCCGTTACATGAGCAGTAATACTTCCACCTACGCCAACACGGTGGGCAAGATCTATTTCACCCTCGGGGGCACCAGCTGGGACATCAACGGGGCCAGCTGTCAGCCCAGTTCCCCGGTCTGCACGGCCAACCTGGCTCTTAAGATGAACAACGCCGTCTACGGCTGGTCCGCGTATATCGACCCCAGCATCGACACTGCCAACATCTTCGCCGGTATCTATGTTTCGATCACCTACCAGGAGACCCAACAGGTGTACAATCAATTACAGAACAACAGTTTCATCTCACCGGCCGCCGGTCTGCGCATCCATAGCGTCACCAACTACAAGGACGCCGCCACTATTGCCACAAAGAAGATCTATACCTACACCTACCAGCAGGATAAACTCGGAACCGGTACTCCCCAGCAATACAGTTATGGCCGGTTGATGTCGATCCCCACCTATGCCCGCTACGCCATCACCAGCACCAGCCAGGGCGGGTATTGCCATCAGCTGGCCTTATTCGGTAGTAGCATCACCTCGCTTACCAGCATCAATACGGGGAACATCGTCGGCTATGACCAGGTGACGGAAACCACCGTCGACCCTTCCAGCGGTCAGGACATCGGCAAGACCGTCTACACCTATAACAACCATTCCGACACGATGATCCAATACAACGGGTACGGGATCCCCGGCGTTCAGAATATGGGGGATAACCTGAACGGGCAACTCCTTTCAAAGACCGATTACTCCAATGTCGGCGGGATCTACAACAAAGTAAAACAGACCAATAGTTATTACCATACCACCAACCGGATCGTCTATTACAGCCCCAAATACCAGTTCTATGGCACCGCCGGCACGGTGGGCTGCGCAGTGGATACCGGCGTGGAGCACCAGACCACGGCCTGGTTCTATCCCTCGATCAAATCCGAATGTATCCTGCTTGACTCGACCTACGATTATACTTTCGACCAGAATACCCCGGCCAATTTCCTGCTCAATGTCAACCGGAATTATTATGACAACACCGCCCACTACCAACCCACCCGCGAAAATGTCCAGGACAGCAAGGGCAATACGCTGGTCACCAAGCTGACCTATCCGCAGGACTATATCCCCAACGGGAATACCTGGACAGGCAATACCGTTCTCGACACGATGATCAACCGGAACATAGTCCGCAGCAATATTGAAAGGCGGGACAGCCTCTATTATTCCGGTTCATCAACAGGGTATGTTACCGGCGCTCAGTTGAACCTGCACCGGCTGATCCCGGCCAATAACAATACGGTCGTGAAGGACAAGATCTACAAGCTGGACCTGCAGGCGCCGGTAACGAACTTTCAGCCCTTCTCCATTAGCGGCAATACGCTGAGCATGGACAGCCGGTATCGCCAGATGGCCAGCTTTGACTCGTACGATCCCAAAAATAACATCCAGCAGTATACGGGTTCGGATCAGATCCCGATCACCATGATCTGGGACTATCGCAACCGGTATCCGATCGGCCAAGCCAAAAACGCGGCGCTCGCCGATGTGGCCGCGACCAGCTTCGAGGCGGATGGCAAGGGCGGATGGACCTTTACCGGCGCCCCCGTTTCCGACGCCACCGCGCCCACCGGCTCCCAGTGTTATGGGATTGCATCCGGCAGCATCAGTAAATCCGGTCTGACCAGCGCCACGAGTTATGTGGTCTCTTATTGGAGCAAGACGGGGGCCAGTTACACAGTAACGGGAAGCACGGCCGTAAAACAGGGAAAGACCATCAACGGCTGGACCTATTTCGAACATACCGTTACCGCGGTCACCAGCGTCACGGTATCGGGGAGTGGCAGCATCGATGAACTGAGACTCTATCCTTCCACCGCACAGATGACCACCTATACCTATACGCCGCTTGCCGGCATGACCACCGCCTGTGACGCGGATAACCGGATAACCTATTATTTCTATGACGGCCTGCAGCGACTGAAATGGGTGAAGGACCAGGACGGCAATATCATCAAGAGTTACCAATACCATTATATCGGCGGCAACACCCAATTTTAATAGTCATGAAGACCCCTCCTTATATCAATAGTTGGCGATCGCTCGCGATCCTCCTCGTGCTCACCGGTTGGCTGACGAGTCCCCTGCAAGCCCAGTTCTCCATCACCGGTCCCACCTGCGTCACGGCGGGCGTGCAGTACACCTACCAGATATCCGGTCCCTGGACCCCCAGCACGAATATGAACTGGTTTCAAACCACGGGGACCATCGTCGGCAACGGCAGCGGCACCCCTCAGCCGACGGTTACGGTCACGTTCAGCAGCAGCGGCGTTGTCAAGGTGAACACCACCAACCCGAGCGGGTCGGCCACCCTGAATGTCACTGTGGTGGCCGCGCTCGCCGGCGGCACGATAAGCAACCCGGCACAAACGATCAACTATAACAAGGTACCGGCGTCCATCAACTGCCCGGTGGCAACCGGGGGCAGTTGTTCGACTCCCAACTACACCTATCAATGGCAATCCAGTCCCGATAACGGCACTTATACCAACATAACGGGGGCAACGGGACAAAACCTGACCTTTTCCACGCCGTTGACCGCCACGACCTATTACCGCCGGCAAGTGACCGAGACCACCTCGGGCGGCACCGCCAACTCTACCGTAGCCACGGTAACGGTATACCCGGCGCTTGTCGCCGGGACGATCAGCCCCTCGAGCCAAACCGTCAACTATAACACGGCGGGGTCGCTGCTGACCCTTTCCGGCGTCTCGGGCGGCAGCGGAACCTACAGCTATCAGTGGCAATCGTCCACTGACGCCATCAGCTGGACCCCCATCGGCGGCGCCATGACCCCTACCAACACGCCGGCGCCGGCGACGATGAAGACGTATTATAGAGTTTCGGTGAAGAGCAACGGGGACAGCACCCCCAGCGCCAGCGCCACGGTCAACGTCTATCCCCAACTCCTTGGCGGAACGCTTTCCCCCGCATACAGTTCCGTGGCCTCCGGTACCAGCCCCGGGGCGATCACCGCGACTCTTTCCACCGGTGGCGCGGGTGGTTACACTTTCCAATGGCAAAGCTCAACGGACGGCATCAATTTCACCAATATTGCGGGGATAACGACCCAAAACTATACCCCCGGGGCCCTCAGTGCGCCGATGTGGTACCGTAGACAGGTCACCTCTTTAGGCGACGTGGAATACTCCACTACCGCGCAGGTGGTGATCGGAACGACCGCCCCCGACCTCAACTATATCACCAGCCGAACGGTTCAAAAGGCGGGAGTACCGGATTCGGCAACGTTGTTGGGCCTCACGAGTCCTTATGACGTCATCCAGGTGAACCAGTATTTGGATGGTCTCGGCCGGCCGATCCAGACCGTCGGCAAACAACAAACTCCCCAACAAAAGGACCTGGTGACCGTTCAGGTTTACGACAATTACGGCCGGGAGGTAAACCAATATCTTCCATACGCCGCCGCCACCGCCGATGGAATATATAAGGTCACGGCCATGGGGGACCAGTTCAATTTCAACAATGCCCAATATCCTGCGGAAATATTTTATTATGGGCAGGTGAGGATGGAGCCCTCGCCGGAGAGCCGGCCGCTGACGACCTATGCCCCTGGGATCAATTGGGGTGGTTCGCTCCGGGGAATCACCAGCCAATACCTTTTAAACCAGGCGGCCGACAGCGTGAGGATCTGGAATATCGCCGCTGCGTCCGGTAGCATACCCACCAGCACGGCGACTTATGCTGCGGGGACGCTGTTCAAAAATGTTACGATCGATGAGGCGGGTCACCAGACTATTGAATACAAGGATAAGTCGGGTCACACCGTCCTGAAAAAACAACAGCTGGCGGCCAGTCCCGGTACGGCGCATGTCGGCTGGCTTTGTACCTACTATGTCTATGATGATATTGAAAATCTCCGGTTCGTGATACCGCCAAAGGCGGTACAGTTGATCAACAGCAGCTGGTCGATCTCTTCGACCATCTCCTTCGAGCTTTGTTTCCGGCAGGAATTCGACGCGCATGGCCATATGATGATCAAAAAGGAGCCCGGGGCGGGCGAAGAGTGGAGGGTCTACGATATCCGTGACAGGGTCGTACTGTCGCAGGATTCAAACCTGCGTGTGCTGCAAAAATGGTTGTATACCAAATACGATTCGCAGAATCGCCCCGATTCCACGGGTTTGATCACCGATCCAACCAATTACAATCATCTGATCTATTATGACACGACCGCTTTTAAATCCAATAATTTTCCGGTGGTCGGCTCCTATACCAACGAGTTACTGACGCTCGTCTTTTACGACAATTACAATTGGGTCACCGGCACGGGTCTTCCTGCCACGATGGCTGCCAATGAGATCTCGAATGCGAACTACTTCTATACGAGCTTCAACACGTCACCAGTCTACGCCGTAGCCGTCACACCTTCCTATATTACCCGGGGAATGCCCACCGGAGCCATGAAAAAAGTGATCGGGTCGGCCAGTCAATATCTATACAGCGTCAGTTTCTATGACGACCGGGGAAGAAGCATCCAGATGCAAAGCATGAATTACACCGGAGGCATCGACACGCTGACCACGCAGTATGATTTTTCAGGGAAACCCCTCCGGTCCCTGCTGGGGCACCAGAAGAAGGGCAATACCGTGCAAAACCATCTCGTGTCGACCAAGATGGATTACGATCAGGGCCAGCGTCTGCGGCATCTCTATAAGAATGTCGACAATGCGGCGGCCGATCAGCTGATCGACAGCCTGCAGTACGACGAACTGGGCCGGCTGAGGGCGAAATACCTTGGGAATAAGGTCGACAGCGTCGTATACGACTATAATATCCGGGGTTGGCTTACCGGAATCAACAAGAGCTATGTGGCAGGCACGGCCAACCACTTTTTTGGAATGGAGTTGGGATACGACAAAACCACATCCGTTGCCCCCGGGAACACCTGGCTGGCGCCACAGTATACGGGAAATATCGCAGGGACGGTCTGGAAAAGCGCGGGTGCCGGGATCAACCGGAAATATGATCTTACTTACGACTATGCGGACCGGCTGTCGACCGCGGCGTTTCTCCAAAACACGAGCGGCGCCAGCTGGGACAAGAATCAGATCGATTTCTCCGTCAGCAACCTGAGTTATGACGCCAATGGGAATATTCTGACCATGAATCAGAATGGGTTCAAAGTGGGTGGCTCTTCCGCTATCGATTCGTTGGTATACAGCTACCAGGCGACCAGCAATAAGCTATCCCAGGTAAACGACCTCGCCAATAACCCGGCGACCCTGTTGGGGGACTTCCACTTTACCGGAACGAAAGGGAGCTATGATTACACGTATGACGGGAATGGCAATCTAAATCTGGACAACAATAAGGGCATTGACAAGATCACCTACAATTATTTGAATCTACCGCAATTGGTACATATGAATACCAAGGGAAACATAACCTACGTGTATGATGCGGCAGGAACGAAACTGCAGAAAATAATTGCCGATTCGCCTGCCAATAAAAAGACGTTGACGACCTATGTGGCCGGGTTTGTGTATCAGAGCACTTCGACGCTAACCGGAAGCGGCATTGACACCTTGCAATTCGTAGCACAGGAAGAAGGAAAGGTCAGGTGGGCCTTTCACAAGTATACGACGGGAACCACCGCTTACAAATTCGAATACGACTTTTTTGAGAAAGATCATTTGGATGACACCAGGATGGTGCTGACGCAGCAACGAGATACAACAAACTATCTGGCAACGATGGAAGCCGCTTATCGGACGACGGAAGCTCAATTGTTCGCGAACGTCGCCGCCTCCTGTTATCCCCGCTCTTCCATCAGCGGCTATCCGACGGACAACACGACCGTGCCGAACGACAGTGTCGCGCGGGTGAACGGCAGTGGGCAGAAGGCAGGGCCCAGCCTGTTATTGAAAGTGATGAGCGGGGATACGATCAGCATGGCCGTAAAAAGTTTTTATAAAACGGGAACCAACTCGGCCCAGACGAGCTCTTTCAATGACATTTTGACCTCCCTGGCGAATGGATTGGTGACAACGACGGGTGGTTCGCACGGAACCGTCGCCAATCTTACCGCTTCCAACAGTACGGTATTTACAGGTTTGACGAGCTTTATGACCACGGACGATCCTAACCCGGGGACCTCCTATCCGAAGGCCTATCTGAACTGGATCTTCCTGGACGACCAGTTCAATTATGTCGGTTCCCTGAGCAATGCGGTGGCGGCGGCGAGCAGCACGTACCCCGCAGGACAGCTGAACACAGTGGCACCGGGCGCGCCGCTCAACATAAATCGAAATGGTTATTTGTATATTTGGGTGAGCAACGAAACGCAGGGATGGGACGTATTCTTTGACAATCTTTCGGTATCCCACAGGCAAGGTCCCGTGCTGGAGGAGAATCACTACTATCCGTTTGGATTGACGATGGCGGGGATCAGTGATAAGGCGGTAAAGCCGAATTACGGGGAGAACAAGTACCGGTTCAACAAGGGATCGGAGTTGCAGAACAAGGAGTTTGCTGACGGGTCGGGTCTCGAGATGTATGAGACGCCTTTGAGGGAATTGGATCCACAGTTGGGCAGGTGGTGGCAGGTCGATCCAAAACCCAATGTAGCGGAGAGTCCTTATGCTTCGATGGGGAATAATCCGATATTGCATAACGATCCGTTAGGCGACACGCTGTTGAATAAGGAGGACGAAAGATTGGCGAAAGAAATTACAACGGATATTACCGACCTGAATACACATTTAGATAAAAAAATAAAGCGGATAGATCATCGGATGGATAAGGCAAAGGCGAAAGGGAAAACCGGCAGGGTCGATCGATTGCAGCAAAAGAAAGACAATACAAATGCAAGGATCGACGTGAATAAGACCACTCTCGCACACCTCGATGCAATAGAAAAGGACCATAATTACTATACGTTCAAGAACCTGCCGGCGGGCTCAAAAGAAGGCGGAACGGTAGAGCAAACTATGAAGGTGAAGGGGAAGGATCAAGGTGTGATCGTTATGAATATCCTGAGCGGCGAAGCCAATGCCGTTCATGAATTGACGCATGCTTATCAGGGAGGGATCGAGCACTCGGTTTCCTTTAATTTGGATAATGCCGCTGCCCCCGTATTGTTTTCCGGAGCGAGTACTTTTGATGCACAAATGGCAAACGCCAATTCTGAAATTGAGGCATACCAGGCGCAATACGCATTTTCTCCCGGCAGTATGCCTTCTTCAAAATTTGGCGGGACGCCAGGCTCCATGAGCGCCATTAACGTCTTGTATGTAGGAGGGTTAAATGTAGTGAATAAGGACGGAGCAAGTGTTCCGGTATACCCGAATGTTCGGGATATGATAAATACAATTTTTAGCACAGCCAGATTGGGATTCTAATCACTTTATGAAGAGATGGATCATACTGCCGGCGGTTTCGATACTTTTCCTTTCGGCCTGTTCAACTTTGAAAGGATTGAACGGCAGCTATGTCCGTAGCAATACCATCGAGCTGAGATTTACAGAAGATCCAAACCGGTTTGAATATTTTTTGAGAGGCGAGATGGGGCTGCTGCAATATTCGGCAGGCGAATGGAAGCGGAACGGCAACAAGGTCTATCTAACGGGTTTTACCGATGAGAACATACAGGCTATCCCTGTCGAAAGCGATGTTGTCAGGGATGCAGGCAGCAATAATGTACAAGTGCAGGTATTTTACCATACAGATAAGGCGGTGACCTATATTAGGTCAGTTATCATCCTGAATGACGATTCCATTTACACCCCAGCGAAAGATACGATCTTTGCTTTTGGGCGTAAGGTCGGGACTGTGCAGGTTAAATCCTATCTGTCTTACCAGGGCCTGCTATCGTCTCATCCTAAGACAGATACCTTATATTCGAGGAAGATAAGAGTCGATGGGGACACGGGCGATAAAATAGTATTGAAGTTCAGTGTCTATTCAAAAGATTTTGTCCGGATCGCACTTGCCGACACCTTGACTGTAAAAAACAGCCGTACACTGCGGTACAATAAAATTAATCTGAAGAGATCGCCCAATTAATCGGAGCAGAAAGCCGGATCATATTGGTCGCCAAATGAAGAAAGTGCTGGACGAAATCGATCCGGCACCGATGATCCGACTTTGAGTTGATAAGGCCGCCAAAAAGGTTGAGCCCGTTGATAAACCGATCCTCGACGATCTGGTTGCCAAAGCAGATGTCCAATACCTTTTGGAGCGCCTTTGTAGCCATCGTCAGCTGACCGGCTTCTTCGAAGAGCAGGCTTATCTCCAAAAAGGGGATCAACGCTTCGCCGATGGAAACGGCCTTCGCGGTTGTTGTCACCTCTTCGCGAACAATCCCTCGCGTGAATTGGGTGCAGTCGCCATACAGGATCTTTATCGCGTTGATGCCGATCTTATGGATCATCAACAGGATCTCCTCTTCGGGGTTCCTTGAATAATGGGTCATCAGGCCCCTGGCCAACCAGGCGTGAGTAGACTGCGTATTCCTCGACGCAACCATCTCGAAACAAATGGATCGCCTCGCCGCCAACAAGTGTTCTCTTCCCCCGAAGAGGGAATGGTATTCCACCAGGGCCAACAAGGCCTCGCCCGCATAGAGCCGGCTGCTGCCCGGAAGGATCCGCCGTTCGGAGTAACGAAGGCAGCCCTGAAAGTCGCCGTTCTCCGCTTGCATCCTCACGATAAATCCGGCCAGCCGCTTCATCGGGTCTTGAAACGCGTCATCCCCGGTCAGCCGGTAATAGGAACAGAGGGCAAGAAGGGCTAGTGCGCTTCCGCCCAGTTTGGCCTGATCCCTTTCGACGATGCAGGAAATAGTTCCCAAAGGCTGCAGATGCCTTAGCAAATAGGAGATTCCTTTGCTTATCTTTTCGACCAGGGAGTGATCCCCGGTCAGCTGTGTCCATTCGCACAATTCCAACAGCGTGCCCGCATGCCTTAGGATATTGTAATCCTTCGCGATGGCGCCGGTGCCCGCATCCACGCAATAGTTAAAGGAGCCATCCGGGTTACTGTTCGCCGCCAGGTAGGCCACCGCCATTTTCCCTCTTTGTCCCACCAAATCGATGATCGGGTCTTCCATGGCGGGTTATTTGTTCGGGTCCCTCAGCATCCGTACGGTGACGATCAGGTCGAGATAGACATCGTTGATGCGGACCAGGTCGGTCAGCTTCGAGCCCGGCTGCGGATCGGTGATCTGCGGAAGAGAGATCGTCCAGTTGCCGAACGGGCTGATGTTGTAAAAGATGGAGGTGCCCCCCATTTCGGGCGTTCGGATGAAGTTTCTTGTGCCCAGCCGCCCCATTCTGAGCCTGGGTATCCGGGTCTGGTCGGCGGGTAGGCTGTTCCCGTCCGCGTGCATATAATAGCCCCTTGGGGGCGCATCGATATCCGCGATGATATACCCGTTCACCTTGTTGACCTCTTCGTCGTGCCGTCTGCGGGGCTGAAGGTCCAGGAAGGCGTTGACGCCTTTTACGCGGACATGGTACTGGTTGGGGAACAGGCTGTCATCGATCTTCACCGAAATGATGCCGGACTGAATGGCGCGGTCCCAGGCGCCTGCTGAATCGTTCGCATTCTCGTCGGAGAGATTATAGGTAGTATTGGTTTGTTTCTGGATCAGGTTTCGCAATGAAATAGGCAACACATAGGTTTGATCGATCCGGGTGAAGCGGTTGAAAAAATTCACGGCCTTTCTGACCCAGGATAGGCAGTCGTCAAAAAAAGTTACTTTTCGGGCGGTGAGTGGATCGGGCAGAGGTGAAACATAGCCGAAGATGATCCGGAGGCCTTCTTCGCAGACCAGGAGACGGCCGTAGGCATTCCGGAGATCGTCTTCAAAGCGGCCCTTCAGCGGCTCCAGCCGTTTATTGTAATTCAGCACCCCGTCTTCATCCAGGTTGGAGGCGAGTTTCAGGAATTGATATTTGCGCGCTACATTGGTCCGCTTGAACTGGAAATCCTTATTGACCTGGGCCCAATCCAGGGAAGACTCCAATAATTTCAGCCGCGCGCTGGACTCTGCGAGCGCCAGGTTGATGGAATTGTTCTGGATGTTGTTGCTGGCGAACTGGTTGGCGAGGCTGTTGGCAAAGGCTTCCTGGTAATTGGTGGCGATGGTAGCGGCGTCTTTGTTGCCGTTGTGATCCAACTGCACGGCCGTCAGGTAGTCGGCGACGATCTTATTCATGATATCCGGGCTCCATTTGTTCTTGATGAAGTCATTGTAGAATTGCTGCGCAACCGTCAGCGAGGTATTGTTGAGCGTTTCTACGTCGTATTGATTTTTTACGGAGTTATAATCCTGGTCGTAGATGCCGTTGCTGATCTTGTTCAGCATGTGACCGGTCTCATCCAGGTGGATCTGGTCCAGGTCGAGGAATTGCCGGAGATCGAAGGACTGCATCAAATTCCGGATCGACATATCGTCCCATTTGGACCGGTCGCTCATCGCCCTTTCCAGCAGATCGGAAGCCTGGTTCAGGAGAATATCGACATGGGTGGGGAGGAAGGTCCCGCCCAGCAGCAGTGCCTCCTTATGGAAATTATCGATATCGGTCAGAGTGGACTCGATTCTTTTTATCGACGCCGACTGGAAGCTGTCGTCGGCAGCCGTTCTGTCGATATTCGGCAGGTTGTTGCTTTTCACATGGTCGATCAGTCTTTGGCGCAGGCCGGCGAGGTCATCGATGCGGTTGGCCACGGCGCCGACCGTAACGCCCCGGGGATTGAACCCGTCGGGCTTTTTTGTAAAATACTTGTCCCGGATGGCGCCCCAGTCGGGAAAATTCCCATCGGCCTTCGCGCCGGATCCGGCGGGCCCGGCCGCCCCGGCATTTGCGGAGATCCCTAACAAACCGATCGTCAAGGCGGTGGAGGCCATAATGGCGGAGGAGAGCATTTCTCTTCGGGAGGAAGGGATCTTGTTGTCGTTTGGCATAAATGTGTTGTTGGATGATCAGGGGGCCATTCCCAAATTGGAGATGGTCATATGGTAGTTAATATAGGCGTTGAAGGAGTCGAACATCTGCCGGGCCGTGTCGGTGATGATGCCGACATAGTCTAATGTATAGCCGACGGATCCGGTCATTCCGAGCATTCCGGCTTCTGCAAACACTTCGATATTGCTTCCCATACAGACGCCGGCCGACGCGTCGAGGAATCCTTCTTCCGCATCGTACCCGCCGCCGGACCACCCGATGCCGGCACAGAGATCGTAGACGCCTTCCCCTGGATTGATCAGCACCCCGAATTGTTCGCCTTCACCGATCATCGCTTTAAAGTTCCCTGAGGAGGCGATGGAGACGCCGTCGGCGATCGAGACCGATCCTTCTCTTGTAAATTCGCCGTAGCTCTCGGGGGAAGCGAGGTCCGGGGTGGTGGGAACGTTGCCGGCCCTTATCCCGCCCACCTGTCCCAGGTCGGGGTCGGAGTTGAGCGAGCCCAGCGGTTCGGGGGAATCGGAGAAGCTGGGACCGGCGGGATTCCCCAATGTGCCGGGGTCGTTTAGATTGCAGGAATTCGCGGTAGGATCGAAGCCGAAGGGATCGGTTCCTGTTCCGAGGGCAGGGCCATTGTCGAATGGGCCCGCGCCGGCTGACCCGGGGGCTTCGGAAGATCCGAAACTTCCTGATGATCCGGGACCGCCCGACGAACCTGGGCCGCCGGATGATCCGGGACCGCCCGATGGGAAATCGCCATTGTCGTCATCGTCGTCGTCGTCATCGTCATCGTCTTCAAAATGGATAACCCGCGAGCGTTGGGTGAAGGAGGATTTCCCTTGTGTATCCTGGCGGTAATTATCGAAAAACTCGTTGGTGATCATTGGGGATCGTGGAATTTTTCGAAAAAGTACGACAGGCAAATGTTAACGGGTACGGGAAAAACACCCCTTTTTCCGGACAAGGACCTGCGCAGGGTGGCTCGAACCTTAATTCACCTCCAGCTGATCCTTCCCCGGCAGCTTCGGAAACACTCCATGCGGCTCCGTCTGATACCAGAACACGGTGGAAGCCATATCGTCCTGCAGCGGCAAATACCTCCCATCACTCCGCCAGCCCAGATCCTGCAGGGTCACGCGCAGTCCCTTCTCAAATCGAATGGGATCCGTGATATGCCACCGATATAAGCCAAATCGCTGCGAGGCACTATAATGCCCATCGCCCTCGATCACCTGCGGCAGTCCCGAATAAGGCGTACAAAACGGCGTATACCGCGACTCCATATGCCCGTCGCCCATTTTTTGACGCGTGTCAAAATCGTAGGAACCGCAGAAATAGTCCTCGGTGCCGGTACCGCAGATCGTAGGGAATTCGGTATCCCCATCCATGTAGAACTTGATCTCTCCCTCACCCCACCAACCGTTATTGTGCACCCCAAGTGCCAGATAGGTACCTACATATTGCCCCTTGCCCTGAATACTATCCACCAAGGTATAGTTCGTTTTGTACGGCAAAGGATTCACCCGCCTGAACTGGGCATGAAAATAGGCCGCATCGGAGGGCACTTGCGTCTCCAGGTAGTCGACCTGGTAGTAGAGGATCATATCCTTGGTATCGATATTTTGCATCGTGATCCGGCACTTCTTCCGAAAGGGCATCGGCCAATAGCAGTTAAACGCGCTCCCCGGGTTCACGCACACGGCCAGCGACTGTAGCGGCGCATACTGCCCCCACCCCATCCCAAAGAAATCCCCCACTGGCGCCTCGACAGAAGGAGTCGTCTCGTCATCCCAATAAAAGCGAATGATCGAATACCGCCAATTCCCCGTCGGCGTCATCCAGATATGCTGGATGGACCCAGATCCCTCGATCTCGGCGACGGTAAAGGTCTGACCCGACTTGATCGTCACACATGGGCTGATCTTCCAACCCTGGCCCAGGTCCCGGCCGGCGCCTGCCCCCATCCCGCTGGTGGCTTTTCCGCCTGCGCCTTTGGCGCCGTTGAAGTTCTCGGGGCTGATGCTTCGGCTGCGGGCGGGTGAGAGGCGAAACAAGTTGGAAAGATTGGATTCTACCCCGTTGAAAGGAGTTTGGGCGAGGAGCGGTCCGGCAAAGGCCAGGAGAACAGGCAGCAATAGACGTCGCATAAAGGAGATTTTTGGTTCCCTAAGATACGGGAATAATTTTTCGAACCTCCTTCGAAAAATGGGTGTTTTTACGGGGGGACAATAGTTGAGAATGAGCTAATTTGGTTACCATGAAATTGCCCCTTCTCACCAGCATCGGATGCTTCTGGACTATCCTGCTCCTCGGTCAGTCCAAACAACTATGATAAAGTTTACGGGACAGGGATAGCACCTTCGGAGACATCGCCACCGTAACGGCTTAAGGCCGATCGGTGTAATAGAACGCGATCGACCTATAATACGCAGGCACGCCGGTCACCGCCGTCTGCCCATGCTCGATGGCCTGGTACAAGCTATGATCAAAGGGTATCTTGTCTGAAAGCATCAG
>Ga0105237_10002841_pt1 | contig 21059 bp, 15 predicted proteins | sample KBSC24metaG_FD_81520 | JGI IMG/M metagenome (GOLD analysis project Ga0105237, IMG submission 81520) | Corn rhizosphere microbial communities from Kellogg Biological Station, Michigan, USA - KBS C2-4 metaG | ecosystem: Host-associated > Plants > Roots > Rhizosphere > Soil | place: Michigan, USA...
AGATCAGAGCGCTGTCCGACGGCAATTTTATTATCCCCCAGGTAGGCATCATAAAGTCCCTGAACATTTCAGTAGCTTGCGCTGTTGGCCTTTATGAAGCGTTCCGTCAGAAGAATGCCGCCGGACATTACGACCGGCGCAGCCTGCCGGAGACACAGTATAAGCAATTGGCCAAAGAATGGAGCAGAGGCATGCTACGATGAAACAGTTTATTGCCATATTATCTCTTGCGTTGCTGAGCTTCCACACGAGGGGCGATACGCCATCCGTCCACAAATGGAAGCTTACTGACCTCGAAGCCTATATTGCCCGGGCAGACCATCCTCTTATCGTAAACTTCTGGGCTACATTCTGCGCCCCCTGCAATAAAGAGATTCCTTATTTCCAAAGCACTGTGGAAAAATACAAGCAGCAGGGTGTAGAGTTGATCCTCGTCAGCCTGGACCTTCCCGACTATTACCCGGGCCGTATTGCAAAATTTGCCGCTGAACATGGGTATCGCGCCACCTTTGTCTGGCTCAACGAGACGGATGCCGACTACTTCTGCCCGCGCATCGACAAAAGCTGGACGGGAGGAATACCTTCTTCCTTATTTGTAAATAATAAGACACACTACCATCGATTTTATGACAGACAGCTTACGGACCAGCAGGTGGAGCCTGCTATACATGAAATGATCAACCCCGATTGATCGAACATCCCACGGATCTTGTCTCTTTGACCGTCACTTCCTTGCCCTGCATCATTTCCTGGACGGCTTCTTTCAGATGGTGGCGTTTGACCTGGCCCGCATCACCCGGACTATCATCGATGGCCCCATGATACACCAGCTTCCCGCTCTTGTCGAACAGATAGCTTTCGGGGGTGCGGCTGGCGCCAAATGCATCGGCTATCACGCTCTTGCTATCTACGGCATAATACCACTGATACCCCTGTGATTTGGCATAGGACTGCATCTCTTCGAAGGAATTGCCTCCTTGTCTGTCGCCCTCACTGGAGTTCAGCAATACGACCCCTATTTTATTGGATTGGGCATAATTGCAAATATCTTTTGTGCGGGATTGATTACGGATGACGTAAGGACAGGTATTGCAGGTGAACATTACCAGCAGACCATTGGCCTGTCTGGCCTCCTGAAGGGTCAGCTCTTTGCCGGAAACATCTTTTACCAGGACATCAGCCTTGGGAATGGCTGCTCCGATGGGAATACCGGGTGCGTTGAGCGTAGAGAAGGATAAAAGTCCCGGCAGGGACAGGGCCAGGAATGCTAGCGTCGACTTCATACTTTTCAGGTTTCATCAAAGTTTAGGTAAAAAAGCCTGAAAAACCTATGGCTTTTCCACAGCCGGGGTATACCCTATACGGCTTCCCTCTTTCCACCACGCGAAGCTCTTTCCCCCGCGAGAACACGGAGGTGATGGATGCTCACATTTAACTCATAGCCAATCAATAATATAAGAGAATTAAAGTAAATTATGAGCATAAGGATCATCACGGTGCCGATGGAGCCATACACTTTGTTGTAGGTGCCGAAATTGTTTACCCAATAGGAAAAGGTGATGGTGATGACGATGGTCAGGGCTGTGGCAAGAAAGGTGCCTACGGAAAGTAACTTCCATCGCTTGTGTACAGCCGGTCCGTATTTATAAATGAATGCAATGGCGAAATAGAACAAGGGAATGACGACAACCCAGCGCACAGTCTTGAAAAGCCATCGGGCGTTGTGACCCTGGATATGCAGCCATTTCAGCAGTGAGCGCAGCAGTTCCGCCTGTGTAACGAGTATCGTGACGGACCCGATGACCATGCATAAAACCAGCAATGTCAGCTTGATGGCCATCCAGCGTGTCTCCAGCGCATTCCGTTTGGTATTGTAGATAAGGGATTTATTAAAGCTGCGCATGATACCCATCATAGCATTGGAGGAATAGAAAAGGGCCAGGACAAAACCAAAAGATAGCAGACCCACCCGCGGCTTGTCGAGAAAGTCTTCCAGGAACTTGCTTACCAGCAGGTATGTATTTTGGTTAGGTGTGATATCGCGGGTAAGGAACAATAGCTGCCGCTTGATCTGTTGAGCGACGGGCAGGTAGGGGATAAGGGTACAGATAAAGATAGTGGCGGCTGGAATGGCTGTGAGGAAGCTGAATGCGATGCTTCGGGCCCTGTCGACCAGCCCCACTTTTTTTACCTGGCCGTTGAAAAAAGTCGCTACCTCGTATAAAGGGATACCTTCGAATCCGGGAAGGATGATCTTTTTACTCTTCTTCACCACCCAGCGTATGGGGCGGCTGTTATATATTTTCCTTTCAAGCTTGATCATGTCAGGGGTTACTATAATGTTCAATCAATGCTTCTTCTTCTTCTGAAGGGAATCCCGGATGGCGATCTGTTCATGCAAACTCTTTCGATACTCGTTGGCATTGGTCAGATGCTCTTTGAATGTGGACGAAAAGTTGGAATATCCGGAAAAATCGGGTCTGGCTGCAAAAAACAGATAGTCCGTTTTGGGAGCCTCCAGCACCGCCTGCAAGGTTTGCTGGCTGGGGGTACAGATAGGCCCGGGAGGCAATCCGGCATGAAGATAGGTATTATAGGGAGACGGGGTCTTCAGTGAGTTGAAGTAGACCTGTTTCATTTCAAAGTCCCGCAGGGCGTATTTGACGGTGGGGTCTGCTCCCAGCTTCATGCCTTTGGCCATCCTGTTGAGATAGACGCTTGCGATCTTCCCTTTGTCTGCCTGCATATTGGTCTCTTCTTCCACAATGGAGGCCAGGATATAGGCCTGCGCAGGAGTGAGCCCTTTTTCTCCCGCCAGCCGGACCCGATCGGCCGTCCACCAGGCCTTGGAATAGGCGGCCATTTTTTTCAGGATGGCGGAGGGGGTAGTATTCCAGAAAAAGGTAAAGGTATTGGGAAGGATCAGGGTCATAAAAGTGTTGGAATCCACTCCGAAGGCAGACAGCGAGTCGTTGTTCTCAGAGAATTGGAGCATCTGGGAGGAGTCGCATTCAAGCTTTTTTCCGATCATGCCGGACAAGCCCTCCCGGGTGCGCAGCTTGGCGATGGTGAAATGCACCGGCGTCTGATGGCCATTGTGCAGCATGCGGACCATACCGAACAGGCCCATCCCTTTTGGGATCTCGTATTTGCCGGCTTTTACATTTTCCTTGTAATCCAGCCGTCCTGCTACCCAGTTGAAAAAAGCGGGACTCTTTATCACCGTGTCCTTTTCCAGTAAAGCCAGCAGCTGTTCATAGCTCATCCCTGTGCGGATGTACAGCTCATATTTGTCACGTTGAAAGGCGGTGGCGGGACCCAGCAGGCGCCAGGCTGCAAAACCCAATAAAAGGACGAGTACAGAGACTGTGATAAGGACGATCCGCTTCATAGGTATATTATGATTGGTGCACTAATCTATATAAAAAACCCTGCCATTTACAGGCAGGGTTGAAAATATTTTAAAGTGGCTCGTTACTTAGTCTGATGCGTCGGTACCGCAACCTGGTTCCCACGCTGGCTGGATGCGGAAGCTTTTGGAACGAAGAGGGCGGAAAAAAGGCACAAGAGGCTTACTACGACTGCCAGGACCCAGGTTCCTTTTTCCAATACGTCAGTCGTCTGCTTAACACCCATCAGCTGGTTGCTGAATCCGCCTACATTGCCGGCAAGGCCGCCGCCTTTGGGATTCTGAACCAGAATGATAAGGCCTAAGAACACACAGGCCACAATGATCAGTAACACCAGTAAAAAGGTCATATCAGATTATTTTTAATTGTTCAATCTTGGCTGCAAAATACGCACTTTTCTCAGGTTCCAGCAAACTTAATTTACGGTACATTTCCGTGGCTTTTTCCCGCATGCCCTGCTTGGCCAGTACGTCTGCCATGGCTTCGGTAACGACCTCCCTGCTTTCGATGGAATGGGCGGCGATGGCCTGTATCTGGCGTTCCGCGGCTATATCAGGAATGATCTCCCTGTTCTTCTGCGGCAGCCGGCGCATGACCTTTAACCAGTCCGTAAAGCTTTTCAACTGCTTTCCCAGCTTGTCGCTGGGGTTTTCGTCCAATACCAGGCGGATGCCCTGCGAAGCAAAATAGTCCACCGTATGAAAGGGCTCGAAGATAGGAGCCGGAGTCCCTTCCTCCTGGGCCGGGGTCACTGATACCGGAACCTCGGGGAGGGCCATTTCAACAGGGGGAGCCGCTTCGGGAATGAGGGTTTCTTCGGGAATGGGCGGTTCTTCGGGAGTCGATGTCTCCGGAAGAGGTGGCTCCTGGTAGGTCTCCACATCAAGCGCCGGTGTCTCTTCAAGGGCTTTTTCCTCCAATTCCACTTGCTCCAGCGCCAGTCCGGCGATGCTCATGGCAGGTTCTTCCTCTGTCTGGACAGATACCGCCTCCGCCTCCTTCCGCTGCGTCTCCCGCTCATCCTGGATAGCTGCGATGCTCTGTAAAAGCAGGTCTGCCGCGGAAGGACCTGCGGATTCCTCCGCCACTTCATCCGGCTCTTCCACATGTCGTACAGTCGTATCGATGGTCGATTCTGTCGTGTCTGTCACGGGAGCAAAGACCTCTTCAGCCGGAAGCTCTGCCTCTCCGGCTGCATTCCATTCTTCCGTCACAAAGGACGTTTCTTCGGGAGCTGTATCCGCCGGCGCCGGGATATGCTTCCATTCCGGGACAGGCCGGGGGACCTGATCCTGCAGCAGCCATTGCAGCCAGTACGGATTGGTAAAATACAGGTTGGTCTTTTGCGCTTCTTCTCCAAAATGATCCGCAGCCTCTGCCTGCAGTTTGCGGGACAGCAGGTAACGGCCTACGCCAAAAGAAGGATATTCTTCCACAAACTCTTCCAACTGGTGACGAGGCACTTCTTCCAGGGTATCTACCTGGAACAGATGTCTGATGATATGTCGTGTAGGGAGCGTCATGTAAGTTGATTTGCGTTTACCAGTTGGAGAAGAGTTTGTTAAAGATCTCATCCGTCATATTGCTGACGATGGTGGGCAGCAATTGCTGCTCCGCATCCGTAATGCTGAGACTGGCGGCAAAGTCGAAGTTCCTTGTCACATCGGCCTCGAAGTCCGCGGGCGCCACGGTCTTGCCGGTGGGATCCAGGTGATTCTTAAAAATGATATGCACAGTGACATTCAGCCGGTTGCTCGCCGCCTTCTGGTCGGAAATACCCGAAGTGCTATAGTTATAGTCGGTGATACTGCCGCTGACATCATAGTCTGCGCCGGGGTCCTGTATCTGCGACAGCCTGGACGCCTGCTGGTTGATCTTCTGGCGCAGTTTGTCATTCAGCTGCGGCGCCAGTTGGGGGTTCACCAGCCGGGCCCTGTTCTCGATGTACCCGATATGGATGCTCTTTACCTGAGGAGGAATGGAGACATCCTTGAATGAATAGATCTTACAGGATGAAAACACCATCCCCATGAGCAGGACAGATATACCAAGACATTTATTCACTGATATCATATTCTTTTAATTTGCGGTATAAGGTTCGCTCGCTGATACCCAGATCGCTGGCGGCATCCTTTCTCTTGCCTTTGTGCTTTTTCAATGCCTTTACGATCAGCTCCTTTTCTTTGTCCATGATATTCAGGGACTCTTCCACTTCCTCATGGTGATGGATGTCGTCATGGCCATTGTTGTGGATCACCATTGGCTGTGCCGCACTTATACCGGCCGGCTGAAAGGAGGATTCCACTGGTTTTAATTCCTTCAGCTCATTAAGATAGGCCGCATGCTGGCCCGCACCGAGAGAAGGGTTCTGCACTACTTCCAGGAACATCTTCTTCAGCTCCGTCACATCCTTCTTCATGTCAAAAAAGAGCTTGTACAATATCTCCCTTTCATTGGAGAAGTCAGGGCTGCCATTGGAAACAGGTCCATTACCGGGGATCACCATTGGCAGGCGATTGCCCGGTTCCGGAATAAAGCGTCTAAGCGCGGACGACGTAACCATCTTGTCTTCGGATAGAACGGATATCTGTTCTGCAATATTCTTCAATTCACGGACATTGCCCGGCCAGGGGTAGTTAATTAACAGATTCTTCGCCTCATCATCCAATTGGACGGGCGCGGTCTTATACCGCTCTGCAAAATCCACCGCGAATTTCCGGAACAGGAGAGGGATATCCTCCGTCCTGTCGCGCAGGGCAGGTACCCGGATAGGTACGGTGCTTAGCCGGTAATACAGGTCCTCGCGGAATTTGCCTTTCTCGGTCAGCTCCAGCAAATCCTTATTCGTCGCGGCAATTACCCGTACATCCGTCTTCTGGACCTTTGATGAACCCACCCGGATGAACTCACCGGCCTCCAGCACTCTCAGCAGCCGGGCCTGTGTTCCTAAAGGCATTTCTCCTATCTCATCCAGAAAAATAGTTCCGCCGTTGACGGTCTCGAAATACCCCTTTCTAAAATCCACCGCACCGGTGAACGATCCCTTCTCATGACCAAAGAGCTCCGAATCGATGGTGCCCTCCGGAATGGCTCCGCAGTTCACGGCGATGAATGGATTGTGCTTTCGCGCGGAAAGGGCATGAATGGCCTGTGAAAAAGCCTCCTTACCAACCCCGCTCTCCCCAACTATCAATACGGTAAGATCCGTATTCGCCACCTGGGCAGCCACCTGCAACGCATAGTTAAGGGCTGGCGAATTACCGATGATACCAAAACGATTTTTGATACTTTGAATTTCCATGATCTTAAATTGCTTTTCCTATCAGTGTTGCCCCCGTACAATCTTCTACCTGCACCTGCGCATAATCTCCTTTTTGCAGGCTCATTCCTTGCTTCGGGAACACCACCACTTTATTTTGACTATTACGCCCTCGCCAGTCGGCTGCGCTTTTCTTTGAATCTCCTTCGATGAGTACTGTAAATATCTTGCCCACGTCCTGCCGATTGCTCTCCTGCGAGAGCCTGTTCTGTAGTTTGACTATTTCGTCCAGTCTCCTTTTCTTTACCTCTTCGGGCACGTCATCCACATACCGGCGTGCTGCCAGTGTCCCCGGACGCTCGCTATAAAAAAACATATAGCTCATGTCATATCTGGCGTGCCGCATCAACTCCAGCGTATCCTGATGATCTTCTTCCGTCTCGGTGCAAAAACCCGCGATGATGTCCGAGCTGATGCCGCAATCGGGCAGTATCTCCCGGACGCGATCTACTTTTCCCATATACCATTCACGGGTATAGGTCCTGTTCATCAGTTGCAATACCCGGGTGCTCCCGCTCTGTACAGGCAGGTGGACATATTTGCAGATATTCTCGTATTTCGCCATGATGTACAGCACCTCGTCGGTAATGTCTTTTGGATGGGAGGTGGAAAAACGGACCCGCAGCAAGGGGTCTATCAATGCTACCTTCTCCAGCAGCCGGGCAAAGGTGACGAGTTCGTCATTCCCTTCGTCCACATGATAATAGCTGTCCACATTCTGACCCAGCAGGGTCACTTCCTTATATCCACGCTGAAAAAGATCTTCGCATTCCCGGACAATGGAAACCGCATCCCGGCTCCGCTCACGCCCCCTGGTAAAAGGCACAACACAAAAAGAACACATGTTGTTGCAGCCCCGCATGATGCTCACAAAAGCGGTCACACCATTGCTGTCCAGGCGGATGGGTGAGATGTCAGCATAAGTCTCGTCCCTGCTCAGCAGCACATTAACGGCCCGCTGGCCCGATTCCGCCTCTTCGATCAGTCCGGGAAGGGTACGGTACGCATCCGGTCCTACGACGATGTCCACCAGCTTCTCCTCTTCCAGGAATTTGCCTTTCAGCCGCTCCGCCATACAACCCAATACCCCGATGAGCATACCCGGCTTGCTCTCTTTTACCTGCCGGAACATCTGCAGGCGATTGCGTATCGTCTGTTCTGCTTTTTCCCGGATGCTGCAGGTATTCAACAACACCAGGTCCGCCTCCTGGTAATTCCCGGTGGCGCCAAATCCCTTTTCGTTCAATATAGATGCAACGATCTCGCTATCAGCAAAGTTCATCTGACATCCATAGCTTTCTATATAAAACTTCTTCCGAAAGGCCAGCAGGTCCTCCACAACGGGGGCATATGCCTCCCCCTGACGCGCTTCATCATGTGTCCTGCTGGAAAGGGTCTCAGACATGAGGTAAAAAATTTAGGGGACAAAGATACGACAAACAGATTTTATAATGACAAGTTGGCAGCATCACAAAAGCCGCAAGGCGGCTCGTCCCAAGGACAGACATTAGCGGTTTACGGCAATTGGGCTATTTTTATCTGGGAAGACCAATTCCCGTACATTATCTTAGTGCAAACTTCCCTGTTAATGCGTTTACGACCAGTCTGTTTTGTCCTTGTCTGTATGCTCTTCTTTTTGACTCCTGGTCTTTCCCAGCCGCCGGCCGAAGCATCCTGTTTGCAGAAGATCGACAGTATCTTCCATGCCCAACACGGGTCTTTTGCCCTGGCTTTCAAGGACCTGTCAACCCAAAAGCAGCTTTTTCTCCACGAACATGACGCCTTTCACGCTGCCAGCACCATGAAGACCCCGGTCCTGGTAGAGATATACAGACAGGCAGCGGCACACCGGCTCAGCCTTACAGACTCCATTGTCCTAAAAAATGAATTTATCAGCATTGCCGACAGCAGCACCTACCAATTGGACTCGACAGACGATAGCGAGACAGAACTTTACCGTCACCTGGGAGAAAAACGTACCATCAGCGACCTGGTATACCAGATGATCACCGTCAGCAGCAATTTTGCTACTAACCTCCTCATTGCCAGGGTAGGACCGGCCAACATCGGCGCTACACTACATAAGTTAGGACTCGATGAGCTGCACGTGCTTCGGGGGGTGGAAGATAACAAGGCTTATCAGAAGGGGTTGAACAACACGGTGACGGCGGCAGGATTGGCAAGCCTTTTTGAAAAGATGGCCAAAGGCAAACTGGTAAGCCGTCAGGCATCGAAGGACATGATACGCATTCTGCTGGATCAGCATTTTAATGACATCATACCGGCAGGACTGCCTCCCGGCACAAAAGTGGCGCATAAGACGGGCTGGATCAAAGGTGTACACCACGATTCGGGCATCGTGTTCCTGCCCAATGGAAAGAAGTATGTGCTGGTGCTGCTTTCAAAGGATCTTGCAGACGATAAGGCCGGCGCCGGGGCCCTGGCCGCTGTATCTGCAATAATCTATCAATATGTAATAAGCGAGGGGCCGTAGGCCCCTCGTCTTTAAAGTTATTTGTGTTCGAAAAGATTATCCGCCAGCTGTTGATTGAAGTGCTTGATAGGATCGCCATTTATATTGTGATATACCGCGCTGACAAAGATCATTTTTGTAGCGCTCATCACCACTACTATGGAGAACGCGCACAGCACGAACAATACCACTCCTATGATGGGACTGATAAGCCCCAGCAAAAAGCAGACAAAGGCCGCGCCCAGGAAAAATACAAATTGCACCAACCCAAAGCTGAAGCTGGCTGACAGGCTCTCTCCCCATTTTTCCTTCATCATGGCCGCGCTGCGTTTGAAGGCATCCAGTGGACCTAATTTTTCATAGGCGATGACGGGCACCACAAAGAAGGTGGTTATGCTCCATACCAAACCGATGAGACTGATGATGATCTTTCCAATCTTGCCCAGATTGTCCTGCAGCAGGCGTAGAAGCGTTCCCACCGTTGCTGCAAAAGCCGCCCACGCGAAGATGACCCCAATGCGGCTCATGCTGAACTGAAGCCCTTTGCGGACGGTCACTTCCTCACCCATAAAGTATAAGTGAGTACAATGAACCAGGGCCATATTAAAAAAGACGATGACAAAATAGTTTACCAGGTAGTATACGAACAGGATAACATAGTTGACTACGTTATGCGTGTCCGTATCCCGCAGGTTATCGAAGTCCCATCCAGCGGCGGCAAAGACGGCTACGAAGAATGAGCCGATGACCAGCAGCATCGAAATGCCGGATAGGATAGGGAATATGATCAACTGACGGTTTTCCTTGAGCACAGTGAAGCTGTTCATGGCAAGGTTCCAACCATTGGACAGACGGGTGAAAAAATTCATATGATGATTGTTTAGGTTTATACAATATAATATAAATCACCGGCTTTGCAAACCCTCCTCCGTAATCTTTACTTCCCTAAGGGCTTCCCGTCCATAAAATACTGGAAAATACATCATTTCCGCCCTGGCAGGGTTCAGGTGGTAGACCCCCGCCCATCGGGGCATGAGCCGAACAGTATAGGTATAATGACCCGCCTTGAGCGATGCGCAGAAAATAGATACTTTGTTCTTAAAATATTCCCGGTGTACTTCGTTATCGTATCCCTGCATCTTTCCTTCATAAGAGACGCCGGCAGGTATAGGTATTTCGATCATGACATAATCTGCATCGGCCTGGACATTCACATCCGCCCGCAATAGCACAGGCTGGCCGGTTTGCAGCTGTTCAAGCGTTTTTCCATCCTTTTCAAAATATGTTTTTACGCTAAATATCCCGTTGACTGCTCCGGGCTTGTCATTCCAAAACTGCTGCCAGGCGGTGAAGTAGACAGGGAGGCTGCCTGTTTTATGTATTTTCATCGGCGTGGCGGCCGGCCATTCTCCTTTATATGGGAAAGCAGTGACCGTTGTATGATCGCCAAGCGTCAGTTGAGCAGGATGATGCTCGGGGTCTTCGCGGAGGACGTCCGGCAGTATCGTCTCCAGCACCAGGCTGGATTCATAAGTATTCTTCCAGTGGCCGTCCTTTCTCTTTTCCAGAAAATAGCTCCGTATCTTCCGTAGCAGTCCTTCATATTCTCCTGTACGTCGCAAAAGACGATAAACAAGGATGGTATTTATAAAAGCGTTGTCAAAAAATTGCCGGTTCTCTTCTCCCCAGTACCGATTGCCAAAGGCCGTAAACTTTTGGCGGGACAGGAGGGGCGTGACGTCGATGGGTAAACCCGCTGTCTGTCGCAGGGTCAGCAGCTCCAATTGTTCATACAGCAATAAGGAAGCGTGGATTTTCAATGCCGCCTGTTTTAGCTCCTTTTCTGCCGTGTCGATCAGGCGGCGATAATCTACTTTGGCATCCATTGCCTGCAGTATCCGGATGCGGGTGATCCTGTCCGAAGTCCGGTTGCTTTCCAGGGTATACACCAGGTAGTCGATGAGACGCTGTTTGTCCGGCATCTGCGCATAGCCGGCCTTTTCGGCGGCCAGCAAGGCTTCTGTTACATGCAGACTGATCCACCAACGGGGCTCATCATTGTTCCACCAGCCCCAGAGCCCATCTGGTCTTCTTGCTTTTAGCAGACGGCTGATGAGTTCATAGATATTTTTATCTCCCGTAAAGGATTTTTTCAGGATACTGTCGATCTTACGTTGTTCCAGCAGCGCCACCAGCTTGGAGGCCAGCTGTTCGTTACAGAGGTATTCATAATCCTTTATATGATCTATCTCTTCCTGCAGGATGGGGAGGAGAGAGGACTCCGCATACACGGTAACGGGCCCTTTGTCGGGAAGAAAAGAAAGGATCAGGCTGGTATCGGAATTGTCTAAAGGCAGGAAGCTTCCTATTGTCTCCTTTACCCCTATCGGATAGATAGGGATGGCCCTGCGTTCGCCGTCCGCATAGCCGCCTTTCTTTTGCAGACTGTATTCCAGGATCATCGAATCCGCCGGCTTCTCTTCAGCTTTCAGGAGGAAATGATCGATATAGGCATTGCGAAAAGACAGCAGATCCTTTGCCACGGGATGGTCATCTACCCGGAGATTGCGCTCCACGATGGCAGTATCCGGCAGATAGTTCATGAGCTTCCCGATGATCTCCAGGGAATCATTGCTGATGGCGAAATTGGGTACAGCCAGGCTGGCGCTCAGCGCCTTAAAGGCCCGGATGGAATCTTCTGTAAATCCTGTCTGTTTGTGGTCCGTCATTGCTATGGCATACACGTTCCAATTTGTAATATCATCCGGCAGCCGGGCCGTAAAAGATGCAAGTCCCTGCTGGTCTGTTGTCAGCCTGGGCTGCCAGAATGCTTCATCCCGGAAATTGCGCCGTAATGAAAGGGTAGCAGGTGGTTGATATTGACCAGTGGCCGTTGCCGCCGCAGCCTGATGGGTAGTGACGATGATGACGCCACCGGCAGCGCCTGCTCCATATATTTTTGTTGCCTCATCACCCTTTAGCACCTGTACGGCTTCGATGAGAGAGGCGTCCAGCTGACTAAGCTGCTGGCTGGATGGCACCCCGTCTATTATCAGCAGGGGCGCCGGCTGGGAGGACAGGCTGGACTCTCCTCTGATCATCACTCCTGCCACACGGCCTTCCAATAGGTTGTCCGCAGATACGGTGCTGACGGAGTAGGACAGCGACCTCCTGGAGGCGATACCATACCCTATTACAACTACATCTTCCAGTCTGCTTTCGGAGGGCTTTAATCGTATATTGTATTCATTACCCGGGTGGATGGCAAACTCCTGGGCAACATAGCCTATATAAGCTACTACCAGCGTGCCTTTCTCCGGCACTGCCAGGCTGAAGCTTCCATGCGTATCAGTGACCGTTCCTGCCCGCAGCCCCCTTACCATCACTGTGACGCCCTGCAGCGGCATTCCCTTGTTATCAACCACCTTGCCGGATACATGCTCATAAAGACCCACATTGGACCACCTGTCATTGACGGACTTCAATACTTCATCCAGCTGCTGTCCGCCGGTGACGACCATCTGCGGCTGTTCCAGCTTCTTAACGGTATTGGATATACGTATGCTGAAGCTGTCCTGCTTATGCAACTGCAGCCTGTCCAGCAAATAGTAGTTCACCCCCCCCGGACGGACAAGGAGGCTGTCGGTGACCAGGTAGTCATCTGCTTTCAGCAGCAGCAGCAGCCGGTAATAACCTGGCTCCATTGCACCCAGTTGCCGGACCGAGCCCTTGTAAATGCCCATAATGCTGGGGTTGTCGCATCGGAAGAGAAATATCTTCCGGATAAAAGGTGCAGAATATTTTTCAGGACGCTGCAAAGCAATTTCCAGCCTGCCCTTATATCCGTCGGGCCACTGTCCATTGTCGAAGAGGTCCTGATAGGCGCTTCTAAGATCCTGATAGTCTGTCCACAGGCTGTCTGTCTCCTGCCTTGTCAATGCCAGGTCATGCAGGTGGATGGGAAGATTCTTCCGGCCGAGGTGGGGATCGAACAGCCGGCCCGAGGGTACTTCTTTTTCCCGGATCAATCCCTTCTCTATCCGGAACTGGTAATTCCCTTCAGGTGTAAAGTCCTGATCGAACTCGCCGCCGATATGCAGTGTTACCGGCTGCTGCACAAATGGCCCGGCCAGTAAAGAGCTGTTTCCATAAGACGACCCATTCCCGTTGGGCAGATACAGTCGCCCGTCCTGGACGAGGGTTATGAATTTGTTGGAAAAATTATTCTCCACGCGGATCATATAATCCTTCCACGAAGTTTGTTCCCAACGGGTGAGACTATCCGGCATTTTTTCCACGTGCACGTACCCTCCGGGCTGGTCCGCGTCGATGCTGACAAAAGTCTTCATTCCTTTCTCCAGCCTGATGCTGTCCAGCTTTACCTGTCTGCCGGCAATACGCATCCGAAGGGTATGCACACCAGGATATGCGGGAAAACTGTAGCGGTGCAAGAGATCGGTCTGATCAAAGTACACAGGCAGCTCGTCGATGTACAACAGGTCGGCGGGATAGGTGCCCAGCCTGGTGCTGACAAAGGGCGCTATCTGCGTCCGTCCATCCGGCAATGGCTCCCGGTTGATATAGATAGGGGATGGATGAAGGAATTTATAATACTCCGAAGTATCCAGCCTCATTGCACCACGCCAGCGCTGCCAGTCCAGTAAAGAGGTAAAGACTGTCTCCGGACGAGGGCCCGGGCTGAAATTCACTTTCTGCTTTCTGCTGGAATAGGTCTTTCCCAGGTAAGGCAGGCGCGGCGGATTGTCATTCCCGAACTTTCGGGTGAACGCATAGGCCGTAAGATCGGCGTTTGCTACCGGGTGACCATCTGCATCCCTGACTCCAATGGTAATCATCGTCTCCTGTCCGGGATAGGCAACGGCCGGCTTCTGAATATGCAGGTGCAATATCTTTTCCCGATAAGGCACTGTATAATTTCTGTCCACCAACTGGCCTCCCCACATGTATTTCAGGTTGACGAAATAGTTTTTCGGAGAGAGGGCGTGGGCGTTGTAAAAGAGGCTGTCGTCATATCCCCTGAGTACAGTCTTGTTGCCATGGTAAATGGTATACCAGAATGGGATATGCATAGGATTGTAAATGCCGATATGGACGGAGTCCCGTGTACGTGCAGACGAGCAGAACAGACCGCCATCCGCCCTGATACCATTTTCATCTTTATCCTCGCCGGGCTCGAATGCATCCCACGTACTGTCTGGGAGGGTCGTTACTTCATACTGCTTGCAATAGGGGTCGATACGGATGCCACCGGGGAGTGACAGGTGATAGACCCCTAACGTATCGTTTTCCCTGTCGAAGGCATATAGCATTGCCTGTGCTGGAACACTTTTGCCGATCACGCGATGATCTAGATACAGGCTGTCGGCGCGTACGTGCCAGGCGATCGTTGCCGTATCCGGATTGTAGGATTGGGAGAAGGTCGCTGTCTTCAGCTCGTTGCTGCTGTTCAGCATGTCGCAATGGATAGTGTAGGAAAACGAGGCGGGCGGGAAAAGGCTGTCCGGCAGCAGGATCTTGGTCTCACCCACAGGGTCCAGCGCCTGCTGTTTTTTCCAAAGCGTGTCGGGGAGGAATACACGTCCCGCTTCCCAACGATTGACCTGTCCGGTGGGAAGCACGTATATACTGACCCGTGCATCGGGAAGGGTCATGTCATTTTCATCTGCGCCACGGGCATACAGTGCCACCGGATGGCCGGGACTGTTTTCCTCCCTGTCCACTCTTGCCAGCAGCCGGATGGAAGAGAGCTCATATTCTTCATACCAGAATGTGCCTTTTGCCATTCGCAGCCTTGGACGGGTATTTTTATCTTCGGCCGTCCGATCTTTCATTTTCGGATCTTCCAACGAGAGCTCGTATTGTTTATCCAGCTGAAGTTTCAGACTGTCCGACAAATGAAAGGAAAATTCAAAACCTCCCGGCCGGTAGGGATTTATCAGCGCAAGCACGGTATCAACATCGCCATAATATTCGCTGATCCGCAATTGCAACGGCTTGGCAACAGGATGACCTTTCCAGTCCTCTATAAAGGCCTTTCCCTTTACCGTATCGCCGGGTTTATACTTTGGCTTGCTAAAGACGAGAAAGGACAGATATCTGCGTTCGTAAGTATAGGGATCATACCGGTGGCGATGAAGATAGGCCCATCTGTGGATAGGCCGGACGATATATCTCAAAGGCCATGCATTGGATACCTGGTACCACAGTTTCCCTCTGTAATAGGATCTGCTTTTCCCTCCGTCCAGAGTAAAATAAGACAGCACACCATTATGCTCTACCTGGACATTGCCTCTTTTATGTCGATGAGGAAGGCGATAACTGCGGGCAGCGGCATCATAAGGCACATACCGGCGTCCTATATGGACCTTTGCATCCGTGACTAGGCTGCCGCTCCTAGTCCGAAGCGAAAGGGCAAACCCCTGTCCATTATTCAGCAGATCATAACGTAATTCCCCCTCCGTATGCAGTTCCGCATACAGCTTGTTCTCCTCCGCCCGCACCCACAGGTAGTTTCCGGACGGCAGATGTTTGTCTTTCATCTCCATTGTCGACATGCTATCCACCAGTGTGTGTAGAAAAGGTTCGACAGGGCCTTCCATTTCCGTACGATAGAGCTTCAACGCTTCCCTGTCGTCAATGCGATACACATATACATAACGGCTATGTTGCAGACTTCCCGACAGATCCCGCTGGGCATGGGCGAATGTGGATAAAAATACAAGGGTCGGGATTAAGACGTGCCGATAAATTCTCATGATGCAGTATTTGAGACAGGATGCTGGTTCTTTGCAAATTGCATAGGGGTATCTAAACATTTTTTTGGCCTAAAAATTGATATATGTCAATGCCAACTTTATGAAAAACAATTTGCTGCTAATATCCACTATCTGCCTGGGCGGAGCTTTGCTCGCTTGCAATAAAAGCGACAAGCTTAGTCCTATTGCACCTCCTTCCTCCTTTGTCTTCTCCGCCAACGATTCCATGATCAGCTTTCCGGTCAACCAGGCCTTCATTCAGGATGTATACAATACACACACTACCCTGATCACCGGCCAGTACCAGGACACTTCTTCTCAAAAAGGCAGTATCAGCATTCGTGTGTTTGGTGATACCACCGGCACATTCCGCGGTGACAGCCTGCTTGTCACTTACGTTAGCAGCGGTGGTCAACAGTATTACAACACCAAGGACAGCACCAACGTAGTGAAGATCGACAAGTTTGTAAAGAAGTACAATGGCAATGTCAACGGCAGCTTTACTATCAACGTAGCCAACGGCTCTGAAAGTATTCGTCTTCAGCAAGGGACGTTCACAGCACTTTACCAGGAATAAAACAAGATCCTGGCCCTTTACGGGCCAGGATCATTAATTAAAATTCTATGAGCATCAGTGAATATACAGGTACATGGGATACTCCCCAGGTAGTTCATCTGTTGAAAAGAACGCTTTTCGGGGCTTCTGTTCAGGACATCAATTATTTCAAGACACGCACCATGTCCGAGGCCGTCGATGAGCTGCTGACGCCTGCCGTAGCGCCTTCCACGGTGCCGGTGAACAACTATGGCACCGATCCTACGGGTGTAGCTCCCTGGCAGACATGGATCAATACGGGGTTGCTCTATGTAGATGCCGACATGAATATGAACAGATTGGATTCGCTGCAATGCTGGTGGATTGGCCAGCTGCTGAATTGCGGGCGCTCCATCCATGAGAAGATGACCCTCTTCTGGCACAATCATTTTGCAATGGACGCCACGGCGCATTCCGAGGATATACCCTGCCGGCTGTGGTATGATCAGTATCTTACCCTGCGTCAGAATGCGCTGGGAAATTTCCAGACCCTGGTCAAGGCCATCACTCTTGACCCCGCCATGCTGATCTATCTGAATGGCAATACGAATTTCAAAACTGCCCCCAATGAGAATTACGGACGTGAGCTGCAGGAACTGTATACCATTGGCAAAGGCAGCGGGTCCCAGTACACGCAGGACGATGTCCACGCCGCCGCAAGGGTGCTCACAGGACATACCGTAGATGCCAACTACAGCTATGTATTCCTGCCCGGACAGCACGATGACACCAATAAGGAATTCTCCGGGTTCTATACCAATCACATCGTCACCGGCTACTCAGGTAGCGCAGGCACCGGCGAGCTGGATGACCTGTTCTCTATGGTCTTCGCCACACAGGAGTCTGCCAGATTTATCTGCCGCAAGCTTTATAACTTCTTTGTCTATTATAAGATCGACAGTACCGTCGAGTCCGATATTATCACTCCGCTGGCGGATATTTTCCGCAACAGCGGCTATAACATCACCACGGCGCTGTCCACGCTGTTGAAAAGCCAGCATTTCTACGACCTGGTCAACTCGGGAGCCTGTATCATCAAGAGTCCTCTCGATTTGCTGATCGGCCTTTGCCGTGAATACCAGGTGGTCATTCCCGGATCTGGCAGCCCCCAGGGACAATATGCCGCCTGGAGCATGCTGAATGAAAGGGCTGCCATCCTGCAGCAGGAGCTTATGGCCATCGAGCTGGTGGCAGGGTGGGACGCCTACCGTCAGTCGCCTCAATACCATGAGCTATGGATCAATTCCGTCACCTATACAGGGCGCAACTTTTATACCGATCTGCTCATCGGTAAGGGGGATATGATGGATAGCACCACCTTACAGATCGACGCCATCGCATTTGCCAAACAGCTGCCTTCTCCGCACGATCCGAACAAGCTTATCACCGACAGCCTTAGCGTTCTATTACGACCGCCGTTATCCGACAGCTCTGTTACATTGCTCAAGCAGTCCATCCTGCTGGGTAATCTCACCAACGACATATACTGGACCAATGCCTGGCTGGCCTATACCTCCGACCCGACGGATATGAATGCCTTTACGACCGTCAACGGCAAGCTGAGGGCCCTGTACAAATACCTGATGAATTTGCCCGAATACCATTTATCATAGATCGCTCTTAACAATATCCTTATGCGACGTAGAGACTTTATTCGAACCATCGCGCCGGTGACCTTTCTCGGGGGCTTCAAGATCAACGCCCTCTCGCATCTGCCTTTCATGGATGCGCTGGCAGGCGCTGCCGACAACGACCATGTCCTTGTGCTGGTGCAGCTCATCGGGGGCAATGACGGACTCAATACCGTCATACCGCTGGATCACTATGGCGACTATGTAGCTGCCCGTTCAAACATCGCCATCCCGCAGGGTAAGATACTTACGTTGAGCAAAAATCCGAAGACGGGATTACATCCCTCCCTTACGGGTCTCAAAAGTCTTTATGACAATGATAGCCTGGCCGTTCTGCAAAGTGTAGGGTATCCTTTCCCGGATGGCTCCCATTTCCGCAGTACAGACATCTGGCTGACAGGCGCGGACTCCGATCAGTATCTCGACACGGGCTGGACAGGCCGCTTCCTGGCCGACACCTATGCCAATTTTCCCGTCGGCTATCCCAATGAAGCCATGCCCGACCCGCTGGCTATACAGATCGGTTCCGTCATATCACCCGTATTTATGGCCCAGACAGGCACTACGGCCATGGCCGTTCCGACAGACACGGCATTCTATGACCTGATCAATGGCATCACCGAGCCGGAGCCGGATACCCCCATGGGCAATGAGCTTACCTATCTCCGTGCGGTAGCCCGCCAGACCAATAAATATGCAGATGTCATCGAGGCGGCTGCCAAAAAGATCACGAGCCAGTCGCCTTATCCGGACGGGGAACTGGCGGCACAGCTCAAGACAGTTGCACGCCTCATCGCAGGCGGACTGAAGACAAAGATCTATATGGTGAGCATGGGAGGTTTCGATACCCATGGCGGCCAGGTACAGGGTGGAGACACCACCACGGGCAACCATGCCAACCTGCTGAAACAGCTGTCCGATGCCATCACGGCCTTCATCACGGACTGTCAGGATCTCGGTGTTGGCAAAAGAGTGCTGGGCATGACCTTCTCCGAATTTGGAAGACGTATCATGTCCAACGGCAGCTTTGGCACCGACCATGGCGCGGCTCAGCCGGTATTCATCTTCGGTGAATATGCCGCCACCGGCGTATTGGGCAACAGCCCCGACCTCACCGGCACCAATGTGGAGACCAATCTCCCTATGCAGTACGACTTCCGGTCGGTGTATTCCACTATCCTGCGGGACTGGTTCTGTGTACCCGCGTCGGATACCACGACCATGCTGCTGAAGAATTATCAGTACCTGCCATTCATGAAGACCACGGCATGTAACAATACCTACGACGACCTGAGCAGTCTGGGCGATAAACTGATATCCAATTCACCCAACCCTTTCACCGACAGCACAACCATACAATTCAAGACGGCAGGCGGCCATACCCTGGTGCAGATATTCGATGCCTCTGGCAAGCTTGTAATGGTGCCTGTGGACCAGGACTATACCCAGGGCACCTATGTAGTATCTGTTGCGACCTCCACGCTGGCAGCCGGCATCTATTACGCCCGTCTTCAAAACCAATCCGCACAGCAGGTAAGGACCATGCTTAAAGTTCGTCGATGAAGATTATCGTTTACATATTATTATCCATTCTGCTGTCTGCGCATGTCTGTGCGCAGGCAACACGTGATACCATCAACTATACCTCCACGTGTGCAGGCGCTACCATCAGCTTTGGGTCTCCTGTCTTTGACAGCATTTTCTTTCCTACCTCCGTAAAATGGCATTTTGGGGACCCCTCATCGGGCTACTATGACAGCTCTACCGCCAAACAGCCGCGACATCTCTACGCAACACCCGGAACTTATAATGTCACGCTTACGGTGGTGAACAACGGCACGGACACCATCCGGATGCAAAAGACGCTTACCATCGTCACGCCCATGGCTTACAGCTTTGGCCCCGATATCTTTCTTTGCGCCGGACAGGACACCACATTGACAGCTCCCGGCGTTCCTGGAGCAGCCTATCTGTGGAATGACGACAGCGCTACTACGACGTCTGCATTACACGTTACAAAGACAGGCGTCTATACGGTGAGCATCAATGGGTGCGGCGTCACCGACAGCATCGGCGTATTCCTCAGCGATTCGCCCCGTCTCGATCTTGGGAAAGATCATGTCATGTGTGACAGCGCCAATCTTATGCTCAATGCCGCGGCGCAAAATGGACAGTATACCTGGGTATTGAATGGTACCGCCCTTCCTTTTACGGGCGATCAGCTTATCACACACTATCCGGGTGGAAATTATATCGCTATTGTCAATGTACCGGGTTGCGGCACCTACCGGGACACCGTCAATATCACTTATGCTTCCCCGATTGAGCCATCTTTTAGCCTGGGTCCGGATACACTCCTTTGCCCGAAAGAGATATATATCCTTACCGCACGACTCCCGGGTGCCACAGCCTATGACTGGAGCACCAGCAGCCGTGATAGCAGCATTCGTATATCTACACCAGGGACGTACTGGGCATTCGTCACCTATCAGGGGAAATGCCAGGTCACCGACACTGTATTGGTCAGTTACCGTGGGGACAGGCCGCTGGATTTTCATGACACAGCCATCTGCAAAGGATCCACGCTTTCTCTCAATGCCGACTTCGGGGTAGGGCAGTATAATTGGGAAGCCATTCCCGCGCAGCGGGACGACCAGAACCAGACAGGGCAGGCCACTTATTTCGTATACCGCCCCGGCACTTATGCCGTTACTGCCATGGTTGGGCAATGCGTATATAAGGACACCCTTACCGTAACCTTCGACGACAGTCTGCAAGTGTCTATGATCAAGGATACGACCCTTTGCAATGGGGAGGATTTCTGGTTGCAGCCCACGGGCAACGCCAATACTTAT
>Ga0105237_10002842_pt1 | contig 21056 bp, 14 predicted proteins | sample KBSC24metaG_FD_81520 | JGI IMG/M metagenome (GOLD analysis project Ga0105237, IMG submission 81520) | Corn rhizosphere microbial communities from Kellogg Biological Station, Michigan, USA - KBS C2-4 metaG | ecosystem: Host-associated > Plants > Roots > Rhizosphere > Soil | place: Michigan, USA...
CGACCCGACGCTACCGCGTTACGGTACTGACCTCCTCCAACAATGACGCCCGACTTTTGAGGCAAAGCCGATATCAGATAGTCTTCGCGACCCTACCGTTACTGTCGCGGGATCACCGGAAGGATCAACACCGAGCCGTGATCTCGATCGTGACAGATCGTTTGGTGCGCCCGCACCGGCTTTATTGCGGCTATGACGTCCTCGCCCGTGTTCATGTTTCGGTTAAATCGCGGGAAGTTACTGCTTGAAATATACAACCGTATCCGGTGCCCAGTCTTGAACACATTTGCTGTTGCCCACAAGTCAATCGTGTACCGATAAACCTTGCCGGGAGTGATTAGCGCTGCCTGTTTCGTACTCTCTCGATAACGAGCACGGACGATGCCATCAGTAAGAAAACGCGCATAGCCACTCTCGTCAACGTCAACAAGGAGTGCCGTGAAATCGGTGTCTACAGCGGAAGTCGCTGCATAAAGCTCCAGGGTTATGAAGCCGGTCACTTCAGTGTCTTGTGTTAATGGAGGTGTCGAAAATACCAGTACATCCGATCGCGATTCGTTTGGTCTCTGATCTGCGGGACCGGGTGGAAGTGCGCGGCCGCAGCACAGTCGCCCGCCAATCGTCGGCACTGCGTTCTGTGGGTCGTAGTCAAACTCGTCATTTCTTTCAGTCTCCGGTGGGATCAAAGTCAACGATCCGTCACCAGCAACGCTGTTCGCGCCTTTCGTTGAATGAAGATAAAACTTCGTGTAGCGAGTGCGTGCCAGTGGAAACTCCTGTTCATCGCGCCAGACGTTCTCGCCCATTATGAACAGACGAACCGGGGCTGCGCTTGTATACTCGTTCTTGATTCCCTTCAACGTGTAGTCGAACCACTTCAAAGCAGTGGCTGTGTTGTCCAGGACAGCAGCTTTGCCAAACACGACATCACCGATCTTCCCCGCCGGCGAGGTTTGCGCATGCGCCCAGGGGCCGACGATCAATCTCTGGCCCGCGCGCGCTTCGGCCGTCGCAGCTTGTTGATGTAAGCCGGTGTAGTTTTTGATCGAGCCTTTGAGAAATAGATCGTGCCAGCCGCCGGCGTGCAACCCCATCACGGTCATGCGCGAGTAATAATCGGAGACGCGCCATTGTTGCCAGTAAGCGTCGTCTCTCTCATGCGACAGCCAGTCGCGAAAATATGGCGCGAGCGAGGACGTCGCGGGCGGCTTAAGAATGGTGTAATCCTGCAACGGCAGTTGATTGACCCACTCTTTTGGCGCTTGCGCTGATTCCGCCTGGCGCCGCAGAGTGTCAACCGCAAGACCGGAAGTCCAGGAGCTGCTGAACCATTGCATCCACGCGCCGTTTTGATAGGTCCAACCATCGTAATATTCGGATGCCGTCACGTAAGGAAAGATCGATACGAGATGGGGAGGCACCGCCATCGCCGCCAGCATCTGCGTTGCTCCGACGTACGAACCGCCAAACATTCCGACTTTCCCATTCGACTGGTCCAACTTTGCAGCCCACTCGACAGTGTCGTAACCATCAGCACTCTCATTACGGAACGGATAAAACTCGCCGCCCGATTCGAAGCGACCGCGTGTGTCCTGCAAGACGACAATGTATCCGTGTGAGGCGAACTCGTTTGCCATCTGCGCCTCATTCGTTCGGTTATAAGGTGTGCGTTCGAGCAGCACCGGAAACTTCTCATCGCTCACCGGCCGGTAGACATCAGCGCTCAGCGACACGCCATCGCGCATCTTGACACTCACGCTCTGCTGAATCGTGACTCTGTACGGCGTTTGTGCACTCGAGTCGTTCGCAGCGAGAAGAATGAGAACGGCCAATACGATGATGAAAGTGGAGAGTTTTCGTTGAGTCGTCATCGTTTGCATTAGTTCCTCAACAGTCGGAAATCGGGGTTGGACAACGTCAGTACAGGGAGCGGTAGCGACCTGGTCAAATGATAGAGGTCACGAATTTATAGGAAATATCGCATGCTAATCACTGACCAGGTCGCTACCGCTCCCTGTACTGACCTTGTCCAACTATGTTTCGGCCTTTCGAGCGAAAGTCGCCCTGGTGCTGTGCGAAATAGATCAGTTGACTGGTGAATTGAAAGACCCAATTAAAAGCACGCGCAGGGTGGTTCACGTTGAGCTGCACGGCTAAATCCAAAAAGCGTTTTAGTCGCCGTTCGTAAATCTGTTTACGTTTTGAGTCGTTCGTAAAGAACAGACCCAACGCGAACATATAGGCCATCTCTGCGTTGTGCATCTCCATGTCTGGTCCAATCTCGCCCGGCGACGCTTTTGGATCGTTCCCGGCAAAACAGTTGATCACGTAATACGCCTTTGAGCCATCGGGAACGATGCCTTGTCGGTCGAGAAAGTCGCACCATTTCACGACCATCTCAGCGACACGACCGTCATTCGTGAGCGTCCAGTAATGAAAGAGCGGGTCGAGTAATAACGCCATCATCCATGCTGAGGTCGCTCCGGGAAATGTTGCTTCGTTTGGGTCATACAGTTCCCAGTTTTGCCGCAACGATCCATCCGGCGGACGACCATCGGGAGGTTGTCGCTGGTGTCTGTAATAGGCGTCAACACACTCTCGCGCCCTGGTCCAATATTTCCGGTCGCCGGTCATTTCCCAACCGTGCAGGATGCCGAGTAAGCCGTAACCCTGGTGTCGCAACGTCCAGAAGTTTCGGCCGCGCTCAGGATCGATCCCGAGTTGAACCGGTTTCAGCAGATCGGGACGATAGATAGGATCTTGATGGTTGAAGCAGTACTCAGCCATCAACTTGCCGCACGTAAGCGCGCGCTCATCCCCGGTCAGCAGGTAGTGGAGGTGCATCGCGCGCGGATAGACATATTTCAGATCCGGTCCTTTCAGCGTGAAGATTCCAGCATCTGGACCGTCCATCTTTGTATGTTCGCGGACAAAATTGGCGGCGTGATACGCGGCGTCGAGATACTTGATGTCGCCCGTGCGAACGTACATTTTGTAATAACAGGTCGTGCGATCAAACAACCACTCGTGGTAGACCTGGCTGTCGAGGTAAGCAAGCGAACCCGGAAAATTCCTTTCGACAAAACGATCGTAGGTGGAGTAAGCGCCGGATCGAGTGGCCGGTACCTGCGGACCAACCACACCTGACGCGCACAACCAATCAGCAGGCAAAACCGCCGCGACTCGCGGACCTTTCAACCCGCGCTCATCAATCAGCGTCTGCGAAACTGCCACAAATTCGGAATGCGTCGAGCGTTGTAGCGCGTCAAAGCTGACTCTGACGCGCTGCGTTTTCTCTCTGGAGAAATCGCTTTTGAACTGGATTAATAACGATCTGATCGAACCTTCTCGCCCACCGACTCGCCACGGTTCGAGCGAACGAACAGCGGCGGGCAGATCAACTCCACGCTCGTCGACAACTCTGACCTTTCGCGCGTCGTGCAGAAACCCGAAAGGTAATGGGAGTCCGAAGCTTACCGTCTCCTCCTTACCGAGTTTCTCTCCGCGCCCCTCGAGCGTGATCGTTAGATCGCGATCAGTGGTCCATGTCCGGTGACGTAAAAGCGGAACCGCCAAAAGAGACATCAGGCTGTTCTGCAAAAAGAGTCGTCGCGTCGGTTTGTCGGAAAAGTCCGTTTCAGTCATTCGTGGTTCGCTGCTCCGGAGGAGCTTTGCACAAAAAATCGAGTTGGGATGGAAGTCTTTTCTCTGCGGCCCTCTGCGTATCTCTGCGTTCTCTGCGTTAATGGGTCTTTCAACGCAGAGGGCCGCAGAGATACGCAGAGGCCGCAGAGAAAACAAATCAGATTTGGCCCAACAAGCGAGCGGCGTTTTCGTAATAAACCTTCTTCAGAATTTGCTCGGGCAATGCGATGCCATAAATCCGCCAGCGACCCTGCGGCGGAACCGGCGCGGGCGCATAGTCGAAGTACTCATCTTCCGTCTCCAGAAAACGGTAATAGATCTCGTACAACTCGTTGCCGAATATCTGCTGCGGGGTCTCATCTCCATGAGGCGTCGCGTCGGTGGCAAACACGATCCTGTCCTGGTATTTATCGAAAAACTTGCGGGACATTCGTGGCTGCCGGCCGAGTTCGCCTATTCGCGCAGCAATATCGACGTACATGTTTGGATAACGATCGAGACACTCTGAAACATATGGAAGATTCTCTGAATCCGCCGTGTGAAGGCAGACGAACTTCGTGCGCGGATGACGCTGCATTACGCGATTGCGCGCTTCCTGAAGCTCGGCATTACTCGGATAATCCTTGCCATGAAAGGACCAATCGGGGTGCGCACTGAGTTCTTCGTAGCGTTCATTGAAGCGATCGGTCGGCAGAAAAAACGCCTCCGGATCGGACACGTGTATGGCCACAGGCATATCGAGAGATCCGGCCGCCTCCCACATCTCATCAAATCTTTTGTCGTCAACCTTTACTAACGGACCCGAGGTTACGTTCTCGCGCAGATACAGTCCGAGCGTTTTGAGAATCTTCAAACCGCGCGCGCCGGCTTTTTTCGCCGCCTCGATCTGCTCCCCCTGAAACTTCGCATAGTTCGGCATCGTGATCTTTGCGTACCAGGGCTCGGTAAAAACGATAAAGCGATCGGGATGAGGTTGCTGCCAGTGCCGGATGGTTTCTTCCAACAAAGGACCGTAACCGCCGGTCAGGTTAACCATGATGCGAATGTTTTTCGCGTCCATGACCTTCAGGATCTCTGCGGGCGTGGCGGTATGACGGACGATGTCGGCCTTTCCTTTGCGATCGACCCACGAGAGGTGAGTATGAAAATCAATATTCGGAAAGCGTGAACGAGGAACCTGAGATTCCGGCACGTGAAGCATGCTCTTCGGCTGGTAGTCTTTCAACGCCAACGGCTGAGCTGTCTCGCTCCGCCGTGTTTGACCGTGAGCGTGATCGAGCAATGGGAAACCAAATGCCGCGGTCGCGACAGTCTTAAGCCACTCTCTTCTTGGTAGAGCCATGCATCCTCTCCTGGTCAAACTGTTGCTGCGCCGAAATCAGAAGTTTGCAAACTCGGCCACTTAAGTTATTGTTTGTAAGCAACTCGAACAAACCCTGCATCCATCAGTGCCGCAGGTGCATCAAGCGTCAGCTATTCTTGAAGAACGTTTATTTCGATCAGGCGCCTTATAACATTCGCGACCTAAGACTGGCAATGAATCTTTCTGAAATCAAAACTGCTCTCGCGAGCTTAGTCACAGCCGGCGATCTCGAGCTCGAGCGAAGAGCGGCGCGACTCACCACCCTTTGCAATCTGTTTATCGAGCACTATGGTGACGGACCAGTTTCACTCTTGCGCGCTCCTGCTCGAATGGGTGTTCTCGGTGAACACATTGACTATGTGTCCTATCTCCCGACCGCCTCACTGACGTTTGCGAGCCGTGAACGCGACGCCTGGATGCTCTACAGGAAATCGAATAAACCGGTCATCCGGTGCGTCTCGTCTTCTGCGAGATTCGAACCTTCATCATTCTCGATTCTGAGTCCTCCAGGGTTTACCTGCGAGGTTGAAGCTGAATGGCTCGATTTCTTATTTGCTCACGGTACCCCCGAACCCCATTGGCAAAACTACATTAACGCCGCCGTGACTTTCGCCCGCGCAAAGTTTGGTGAACAAATACAAAACGGGTTCGACTTTGCGCTGGATTCCAACATACCGCCGGGCGGAGGCGCATCATCTTCGTCAGCTCTGGTCGTCCTGGGCGGAGCTGCGATCAGAAACGTCAATGGAATCTCGTGGACTCCCGAGGAGTTGGCAAGGGATTCTGCCCTGGCTGAATGGTTCATCGGCACGCGGGGAGGGTCGATGGACCACCTGACAATTTGCCTGGGAGTGGCGGCTAACGCCGTCATGATTGACTACGCAACTGACCAGACGAGGTTGGCTCCACTTCCGGATCAGCCCTTCGAGTGGATAACGTTCTTTACAAAACCCGCCGATAAAGGGCGCGAAATAATGATTGAGTACAACGAGCGCGCCGCGGTTTCACGATTACTTATCCCCGCGATAATCGATCATTGGAACGTAAGCGCGCCGGCTCGTCATAACGCGTGGCGTGACACCAAAAAACTGCTGGCTAGCGGTTCAGTAGAAGCCTTTCAGACAGCACACGATCTTTTCACATCATTACCCGAAACCATCTCAACCGAGACTCTCCGCTCCGATTATCCCGACACCTTATTGGAATTGGAAAGAGCCTTCCCTGCCCTGACCAACGATACACCGCGTTGGCCACTGAAAATTCGAACTCGCGGTCTGCATCATTTAGGCGAAGCCAAACGCGTAACACTTGCCACGAACACATTGGACTCGATTCAAAACCATAACGATTCCGGCTACACACTATCCGCGATGAAAATGCTGGGAAAACTGCTGGATGAATCACACGCCAGTTTGCGCGATCTCTACAACGTCAGCGTCGCGGAAGTGGACGAGTTGATCAAGATTGTCAGAGAAGATCCGCATGTGCTCGGGGCACGTGTAATGGGCGGTGGTTTCGGCGGCAACGTGCTGGCATTAACCACGCGCGAGCACTCACAAAACCTGATCACACAAGTGCAGGAACGCTACTACGCGGCAAGGGGACGCAACGGCGTGGGCGAGGGATCGGTAATAGTTTCGACGCCGGGTCGTGGTCTCAGCGATATCGATTTAAACGAGCTCTGGCGTGACTCGATCGCGCTGAACAATTCTCCTGGCGCGAACATAAGCAAGCTGCGGGCGTTAATCGACGCAGCGACAATCTCGCTTGATCCACATGACATTTGGCCCGTCATCGTCGCGGCGGGACAAGGCACCCGTGCAGCAGATACGGGGCTGAATGTACCTAAACCGCTGGCGATCGTTGGCGACCAACCCACGCTTATTCACGTGTTACGAAGTATTCGCGCAGGGTTGGGTGACACGCGTCCACCGGTGATCATCGTCTCGCCCAACAATGAAGCCGCTATTCGCGATGCACTTCACGGAGAGAACGTGCTTTTCGTCACTCAACCTCACGCACTCGGAACCGGCGATGCTGTTTTAAGCGCACACGCATTGATGCGTGATTTCGAGGGATTGGCTTTGGTCGTTTGGAGCACGCAACCCGTCATTCGTCCAAAAACCTTTGCGCGTGCAGCAAAGCTGGCGCATCTGTTTGCGGCTTACGAGATGGTCCTGCCGACGGCTTTTTTGGACCATCCCTACGCGCCTTTACGACGCAACAAATCCGGGGCGGTCGAATCAGCAACTGAAACTCACCTGGAAAATGCGCAAACAGCGGACTTCGGTGAAACAAACATCGGCCTCTTCCTCCTGAAGAACCAAACGATGTTCCGGGTTCTGCGCGAATTACGAGATCGTTACTGGAACGAAGCTAGTGACAACTACAACCGCAGCCGTGGCGAACTCGGCTTTCCTAACGAGCTTATCAGCGCACTCGCCCAACGCGAATCAGGCGTTTTTGCCAGCCCTTTCGCAGATCGAAGAGAGGAACAAGGCATCAAGCAGTTAGCAGACCTGCCTCGTTGTGAAAGATTCATTTCTGAACTGGAACAAGAGGAACAAACCGCGAGAGCGTTTGATGGCCACGACGGTAAATAGCACGCGCACTTCAGCCAGACCGATCTCGAACCTGCGCTGGTGGATTGGCGGATTGCTGTTTGCTTCGACAGTCATTAATTATCTCGATCGTCAGACCCTGTCAGTTCTCGCACCGTACCTCAAACAGCAATACCAGTGGAACAACCAGGACTTTGCGCTCATCGTGATCGCGTTTCGCGTTGCTTACTCCGTTGGACAAACTGTCGCAGGTCGTTTGATCGATCGTATTGGCACGCGAAAGGGTCTTACGATCACAGTCATCTGGTACTCGATCGCCGCAATGCTGACGTCGTTGGCCGGCGGCCTGCGTAGTTTCGCCTTCTTTCGTTTTCTCCTCGGCGCAGGTGAATCCGCGAATTGGCCGGCGGCGACCAAAGCGGTGGCGGAATGGTTTCCCAAGAAGGAGCGCGGTTGGGCCGTCGCATTGTTTGATAGCGGCTCTTCCATCGGGGGAGCGATCGCGCCACTACTCGTGATCGGCTTGTACAAATACTTCGGTGGTTGGCGTCCGGCTTTTATCATCATCGGCACGCTCGGATTTTTGTGGCTCGGTGTTTGGCGAATGCTCTATCACCCGCCCGAGACGCATCCGCGCATCAGCGAAGCCGAACGCGAAATGATTTTGCGGGATCGAATTGAACTTGCAGAACAGGATCGATCCACAAAACACAAAACACGTTGGCGAGATCTGATCAAACTGCCGCAAACGTGGGCCATAATCGCCGCTCGGACCATGACAGACCCGGTCTGGTTTTTTATTACCGACTGGTTTGCCATTTATTTGTTGACCAAGGGAATCAACCCCGAGCAGGCATTGCTGGCGTTCTGGATTCCGTTTGTGGCTGCCGATCTTGGGAACTTCTTCGGTGGCGGACTCTCGAGTTGGTTGATTCGTCGAGGCTGGCCGGTGATCAAAGCCCGGAAAGCCGTGGTCGTGTTTGGCGGCCTGGGAATGACTCTCTTGATTCCGACAATTTTTACATCAAGCTTGCTCGCGCTCGCGGGCCTCTTTGCCGTCTCGACCTTTGCGTACGCAGCTTTCTCCACAATGGCGCTGGTGCTTCCGTCAGATCTTTACCGCAGTGATTCAGTTGCGACCGTGAGTGGGATGAGTGGTACGGGCGCCGGCCTCGGCACGATCCTTTCGACGTTTCTTATCGGTTATGTTTCAGACCACTATTCATTTGAACCGATCTTGATTACCGCGAGCTTCATTCCCTTCCTCGGAATGATATTGGTGTTGATTTTGATTCGACAGAAAGACTCCAAACATGCGCAGGCGTAGCTTTATCAAAGCGGGAGCGGCTCTCGGTGTTGCGAGTGCTTTACCACGGGTTGAAGCGCAGGAAGTTCCCACGCACAACTGGGACAATTATGACTTTGGTCCAGGACCGCAAGTAACTGATCGTTTGAATCAGGGGCCATTCGGGATCGAGCAGGACGCCGGCTGGTATACGATCCTCGTAACCTCGCAGTCCAGCAAACCAGTAAGAAACTACGGCCTCGGTCTGATGGGTTACACGTGGGAAGAAGGTGGGCCATCGCTCGCCGCCCGGGCCGGTACTGAGACGTTGGAGCAGCACGTTGAGAAAATGGCGTCGCTCCCCTTTGTAGATCTGCTCTACATTCGTTGTGACTGGCGCGACGTGCAGAAAGCGCCCGGCAAACTTCAACTGCATCCGGTTTTTGCGTTAACGCTCGACGCCGCGAAAACTCACAACTTGCGCGTGGCCTTTCGCATTCAAATGTCGAACACAGAAGGCCAACCCGGACGACTAGCCTTACCTGATTTTCTACAGAAACAAGTGCCTCTCGTGAAGATCGGCAGGACGTATGGCGCCAAGTCGGATTTCGTAGAGCCTCGATATGACCACCCGAGATTTCAAAGCGCGTTCAAAGAATTGAACGAACTGCTTGTCCGGGAGTTTGATAACAACCCGCTGATGGAATTCGTCGACCTGATGATGTACGGCTTTTGGGGTGAAGGTCACACCAGCAATCTTCCGAATCCCTTTCCAGACTACACGACCGCGGCCAGAACATTTATCGACATGACGAAACTCCAGTTGGACCTCTGGAAGAAGGTGCCGCTGGCCGTAAACACTCAACCTGATATCAGCAATGTCGGCAACCGTGAGGTCCAGGATCTTTGTGTTCGAGCAGGTTGCTGGCTGCGTTCTGACAGTATCGTGATTGAAGAACCGATCCAGATCGAGGAGCTGGCGAACCGGCCGCCGTGGTTGCCAACGATCATGGAGGATGGTTATTACCGCCAGTATAAAATCGATCCGGATTACCTGCCTGTTGACGAAGCTGGAATCAACGTACTCGAGAAGTGGATGCTTCATACGATTGATCTGGCCGCGAACTACTGGTCGCTATGGACCGAATCTGACAATCTGCGCCGCTATTACGAGCGCTATCCAAACGGCTTCGACACTTTGCGGCGACGGCTCGGTTACCGCGTGCGGCCATCGTGGATTTGGCAGAGAAAACGATACGGCACGGATGAAATCATCGTCGCCATTTCGAATGACGGAGTCGCCGGGGTCCCCGGAGTGCTGCGCTTGCACCTCGCCAGTCTCGACGGAAAAATTCAACTCAGCGGATCGCTCGATGCAGGTCATCCACATGCCGGCAAAATCAGGCAAGCCTCGTTTCTCTTACCAAAGAACAGTGATGGTCTAACATTAAAAATTCGAGCGGAGATCGAGACCAAAGGCGGTGTCCGGCGCCCTGTTAACTGGGCCACCGCGCAACCTACGAATTCCGACGGCTCAATCAGTTTTCAGTTACTTCGGCGCAACGATCCCAAGTGGAGAAAGGGCGTTTGATCCAAACGATGAGCTACTCAATCGGCGTCGATCTCGGCGGCACAAATATCAAGATCGTTGTCATTTCCAACGACGGAAACATGCTCGAGTATCTGACTTGTGATACGGCCGACGCGGAGGGTTCGTGGGCCGGGACGATCAAATATCATCTCGAGTTAATCCAGAAACAACGCGGCAGCTCCCCTTGTCACATCGGTCTCGCAGCCCCGGGCCTTGCGGCAAAGGATGGTCGTTCCATCGCCTACATGCAGGGACGACTGCAGGGTCTCGAAGGATTTGTGTGGCAGGATTTTTTGGAGTTCCAATGTCCGGTGGTGGTGCTTAACGATGCGCATGCGGCTTTACTCGGCGAAGTTTGGCAAGGCGCGGCGAAAGGTTTCCGCAATGTCATCCTTTTAACCCTCGGGACCGGTGTTGGTGGCGCGGTGCTCATGGATGGTCGTCTAATCAAGGGTCAGATTGGGCGCGCCGGACATCTTGGTCATGTATCAGTCAACTCCGACGGCACGCCAGACATCGTGAACACTCCGGGAAGTCTCGAACAGATGATTGGCAACTACAACGTTGAGGAGCGATCCGGAGGTAGATTTACCTCCACGCGAAAGCTCGTCGAAGCGCATCTCGCCGGAGACAGCGATGCAACTGCTCTCTGGTCACGTTCGATCTTTCAGTTGGGGGTCGCGGTCGCTTCTTTCATCAACGCTTTCGATCCCGAGCTCGTGATCATCGGCGGCGGCATAGCTCAAGCGGGGGCTGCTCTGTTTGAGCCACTCCGTGACATTCTGGACCGTTTTGAATGGCGCCCGCTGGGCCATCAGGTCCAGGTCATCCCCGCGGCACTTGGTGAGAAAGCAGGCGCGATTGGCGCCGCCTATCACGCGATCCTCGAAACCGCCGTCAGCGCCGAAGCCGCGAAATAAGATAGCCAGGGTGACGTTTTACGAGAGCCTTTGTTGCTGGGGCGCGGCTTTGCCTCAAATTCAGGATCACACTTGGGGAAGGTCAGTACCGCAACGCGGTAGCGTCGGGTCTTACGTGAGCCTTTGAATTTGCTGAGATTTTTGTATGTTTGAGGCCTACCCGACGCTACCGCGTTGCGGTACTGACCGTATCCAACAATGATTTTCGACTTTTGAGGCAAGGCTCTCGGGGCTCTGGGGGTTTTTACGGCTTTCGTTTACTTTCGTTCGTAACTTCCGCTACCATGGGCAGCACTCGATGCTGAACCTCGAACGCAGAACCAAAATCCTCGAACTGCTGGAGAAGCAAGGGCAGATCACGGTCGCCGGTCTGAGTAAACGTTTCAAAACCTCCGAGGTAACGATCCGCAATGACCTGAAAGCCCTGCATGACCGTGGCCTCATTCGTCGAGCACACGGCGGCGCCGTCAAGGTAGCGACGGTGAGCATGGATCCATCGCTCAAGATCAAGGCCGAACTTCACGCTGATGAAAAACGCCGCATCGGCGCGGCGGCTGCCGAGATGATCAACGATGGCGACTCCGTCATCCTTGACTCCGGCACCACCACGCACCAGATTGCGCGACAGATCAGGCACAAGAAAGATCTCAAAGTCATTACAAACGGCCTCAACATTGCCATGGAACTATTCGGCGCCAAAGACATTCAACTGATCTTTCTCGGCGGAGTGATCCGCCAGAATTCACTGTCTGCTGTCGGGCACTTTGCCGAAGACATCCTGGCCCAATTGTCGGCCGATAAGCTGTTTCTCGCAGTCGATGCGTGCGATTTGGATTTTGGGTTGAGCACGCCGAATGTGGAAGAGTCGCAGGTGAACCAGGCAATGGCCCGCATTGCGAAGGAAAAAATTCTGGTGGCAGACTCGAGTAAGTTTGGGAAAAGAAGTCTTTCCCGGATTATCCCTCTCTCCGAAATCGACGTGATTATTACCGATCGAGGGCTGCCGTCGAATATTCAGAATGAGTTGCGCGCCAGAGATCTGAAACTCGTGCTGGTTTAGCCTTGAGCGTCAATGAATGGTGACGTGAGTCACCACCCGGCTAATAGCCCCATGAGGACTCGGCTCATCCGGTCGGAGCCCTTCGCGAACGGAAGCAGACAACCCCAGCAACTGTCCGACGAGTACAAATAACGGCGGCAGGTACAGGTCGGAAATCAGTTCCGGCAGTTGGAAATAGAGTTTATTTTCGAAACCGTCTGTCACTGCCGTGGGCGCAACAATCAGGCACTTTTCCGTTATTTTCTTCGTGCAGATCTCCTGAAGCAAATCGAGTTCGAACGCTCTGCGTCTGGCGGCGGCCGACAAGAATCCAACGACCAGCGTATCTCGATCGATAGCTGACAATGGACCATGCCGTAAGCCGAGAAATGATTCCGTTAGACCAACAACGCGGCCAGCCGTCAGCTCGATCACTTTCAAACCGGACTCGATCGCTGCCGCTTTCAGCGGCCCCGTGCCCAGGAAACAAACTTTGGAAAATCCTTCATCAACCATTCTTTGGCACATGTTCACGATTACCGGAAGCGCGATCGACGCAGACGCCGTCATACTCTCGACGATGGAGCCATACGCGCCCAGGTTTCGAATGTGGGCCAGTGCCTGCCCGACGATCACCATGTTTGAGAAGGAACTCGTCATCGCTAACCCGCGATCGTTTACTGCGTCGTCGAGCACAAGACTCAAGACGTTGTCGCGATCTCCGAGCCGCGCCATTTTTCCGTTTTGGTTGCAGGTAACCACGAGATGCCTGATGCGAGGACGCGCAGGAAGTGCTTCTTCCAGCACTGCCACGCCCTCCGAGCTGTCGCCGGATCTGGAAAACGAGATCCACAAATGATCGACATCGGGTAGGATATGATCTTCCACGTTAGTCAGGAGGTCAGTACTCGGCACAGCCTGGACGTTGCACGACCACTCTTTCTGCAACAATGCGCAGACAGACTTACCGATGTAGTCTGAAGTCCCGGCGCCTACGAGAAGCACATTAAGTGGTATGGGACGACGCATCCCGAGTCCGGCTTTGTTTAAGAACTCTTCAATGCGGGTCGAAAACTTTTGCACTTTCTGGTAAGTCCGGCGCCACGTTTGTGGTTGCTGGAGGATCTCGCGTAAGGTGTGGGCCAAGCCAAGCGACTCGCGTTCGGCAGTGGAGAGTTCAAGAAGTTTGGGAGACGCAGTCATCAATCAGCCATTTGTTTCGTAACGATCGTTCTTGGATGAGGTCAGTACCGTAACGCGGTAGCGTCGGGTCGACGTTAAGCGTCCCACATTCTAAGAATATCTTGATGCTTGAGGCTGACCCGACGCTACCGCGTTACGGTACTGACCTCATCCAAGCATCATCGCTAACGAGCGAATATTCCTTTTGCAATTCCCGTTGACACTATATTAGAATCCAAAAGCATTCGAAAGCAATCAAAAGTTAATCGATAGTAGTTGAAAGCCGTTGGCCGGATCAAGATGAGGAGGCTGGAGCGACCTAAGATTCTCGTCATCGGCGAATTGAACGTCGACATCGTGGCGACGGGTCTGCGGTCGGTGCCTGAAATGGGGACTGAGATCCTCGCCGAGGATTGTGAGTTAACCCTCGGCAGTGCCTCCGCGATCTTTGCTGCCGGTATGGCTAAGCTCGGACACCACGTAACGTTCGTCAGCCACGTGGGCCGCGATTACTTCGGAGATTTTTGCATCAGGACTTTGCAGCACCTGGGAGTATCGACACGACACGTGGCACGCAAAGCGGATGAAAAAACCGGCGTCACGATCGCGCTCAGCGGAAAGCGCGACCGTGCTCTCGTCACTCATAGCGGCGCTGTCGCTACGCTAACGTTAGACTGCATCGACCATGCGCTGATTAAGCGGCACGATCATCTCCACTTAACCTCCTACTATCTACAAAAGGGACTGCAGTCGTCGTTTGCCGGAATGTTTCGACGCGCAAAAGAACTGGGATTGACGACCTCCTTCGATCCGAACTCCGATCCGAATAACAAATGGAGCAGAAGTATTGACCACGTTCTGCACTACACGGATGTTCTGTTTGTAAATGAACGCGAAGCGTCGGAGCTGACGCGATCAAGGACGCCGAAAGCCGGCTTGAAAGCTTTGGGAATGAAGGTTCAGTGTGCGGTGATTAAACGCGGGGCCCGCGGCGCGATTGCCGTTCAGGATGGATCAATGTCGGCTCACGCAGGTTTTAAAGTCGCCGCAGTCGATACCACAGGTGCGGGTGACTCGTTCGACGCGGGGTTCTTATCCGCCTACCTTCGCAAAGCACCAGTGGCTGAGTGCTTACGAATCGGGAATGCCTGCGGCGCTCTGTCTGCCACTCGACTCGGAGGCACAGCAGGACAACCAACCAGGCCCGAGTTACAGGCATTTTTTCGCTCGAACGCCGCGAATCCAGGTAATTAGGATGCCAAAGCTTTTTCCCAGCCGTCCCTTGCTCGACGCCGCCACGCGCGAAGGCAAAGCTATTGCAGCCCTGAACTTTTACAACGCGGAAACATTGACCGCTCACGTACGTGCAGCGAATGCGCTTGGCGAATCAATCATTCTCCAAACCACCGCGGCAACCATCGACTATCTTGGTCTGCGAATGATTCGAGGCATGGCTACTGCCGCAGCCGATGAACTCGAACAGCCAATTGCTCTACACCTGGACCATGGCAACAGCTACGACCTGGCAGCAAGATGCATCGAAAATGGCTACACATCCGTGATGATCGACGGTTCGAGGCTATCGTTCGCCGATAACTGTGCACTCTCGCGCCGCGTGGTGGAACTGGCGCATTCGGCTGGCGTGTCGGTCGAGGGTGAATTGGGCCACGTGGGCCAAAACAGTGAGCCCACCCCCGCAGACAAACAGTTCCTCACCGAGCCCCACGATGCCAGGCGATTCGTGAGTGAAACCGAAGTGGACGCGCTTGCGGTGGCCGTCGGCACGGCTCACGGTTTCTACAAAGGAGAAGTAAAGCTCGACTTCGACAGGTTGCAGGAAATCAACGCGGCCGTTCCTGACACTCCATTAGTACTTCATGGCGGTTCCGGAGTGTCCGCAGACTTGCTGCGCAGAGCTATTGCTTGCGGCATTCGCAAAGTGAACTTTGGAACCGAGCTAAAGAATGCTTTTACCATAGCGATAAAAACTTCGCTTTCCTCCACTGACGACATCGATCTACGACGAACTTTTGCACCGGCAATTTCGGCGGTTGAAGAGATATCGAGATCAAAGATTCAGATTTGCTCCAGCGTCGCTTACGAAAGGCAGACCTCTACTTCATGACAAATTTCAATTGGCTGCTGGACGGCAGCATCGTTGGTTTGTATCTGCTGGTGACCATGGTCGCTGGATTGATGGTCAGAAAATATGTGGGGAATGTCGAAGATTTTTTGGTTGCGGGCCGAGAGATGGACGTCTATCTCGGAATCGCCTCACTCGCAGCGACCGAGTTCGGTATCGTCACCTGCATGTACACGGCGCAGAATGGTTACGAAAAAGGATTTGCCGGCGCCACGCCCGGGATTCTCATGGCGCTGGCGATGGCTGGAGTTGGTCTGACGGGGTTCGTAATCAAACCGCTGCGTGATTCAGGTGTGATCACGATTCCGGAGTTGCTCGAACAGCGCTTCGGCGGACGCATCCGTTGGGCCGCGGGCGTGGTAATCGTACTCGGCGGGCTGTTGAACATGGGCGTGTTTCTGCGAACCGGTGGTCAGTTTTTAGTGCTCGTCGCCGGCTTAAATGTCCGTTATCTCGAGATCATGATGACGGTGCTGTTGATAGGTGTCGCCGTCTATACGATCCTCGGCGGGATGTTGTCGGTGCTGGTCACTGACTTTCTGCAATTCGTAGTGATGAGCGCCGGACTGATCCTGGTGACGATCCTGATCCTGATGAATGTGGGTTGGGAAAAACTCGTCACGACAGTCGAGACGCAGTATGGCGCCGGCGGTTTCAATCCTTTTGTGAATTCAACCATGGGCTGGCAATACGTCCTGTTCAATCTCATGTTGAATACCGCGGCCGTACTCACGTGGCAGACGATCATCGCTCGTGTACTGGCGGCGAAGGACGCGAGCACGGGTCGCAAGGTCTACACGCGAACCAGTTTCTTTTTCGTCTGTCGTTTTCTGATTCCCGGCATCTGGGGTATCGCGGCGCTCGCAACGCTTGGCCCAGTCGCGAACACACTCGAAGCAATGCCTACTTACCTGAGCACTGCTGTTCCCGCAGGACTGATGGGAATCTTGATCGCGGCGATGTTAGCCGCGGATATGTCGACTGACTCGTCGTACATGTTGACGTGGTGCAGTGTGATCTACAACGACATCCTGGCGCCATTTCGCAAGCGCCCGTGGTCGCAGCGTAAAGGTCTGTTTTGGAACCGGACGATCATCGCGCTGATCGGGGTCTTTCTGTTGCTGTACGGTCTCTGGTATCCGCTCAAGGGCGATCTTTGGACCTATCTCGGCGTGACCGGAACGATCTACCTGGCGAGCATTTCGGTGCTGCTCATTGCCTGTTGCTATTGGCGCCGCGCAAATAGCTGGGGCGCGGCAGCTTCAATCGTCGTGAGTGCGGTTATTCCAGCCACTTATCTGGTTATGGAACAGTTGCCTGCGACCGCCGCGCTCGCGAAATCCATTGGTCCATATTATTCGGGGATTGCGACTTACCTGTTGTCCGGAGCAGCGATGGTTATTGGTTCGGCGTTGAAACCCGGTAGTAGTACGCCTTAGAAAGTCGTATTCACAATTGTTTGTGTTCTCTTGTGTGCCCTCTGTGGTCCACAGAGACACAGAAGACACAGAGGTTGCACAGATGTCTAATCACTGGTTTTGGTGGGCACTAAGCATGGCGTGCGTGATCTGGTATTCGACGATAACGATCTATGTCGCGATTAAGGGCGCGGGCGATATCAAGCAGATGCTCGCTCGTCTCGGAAGAGACAGAAAACCAGACGCCGGGGAGTCGTAAGTAAGAGTTTCAAACTGCTGGAGGCCAGTCTCTATGCTCGTCTGCATCAGTGCTAATCCCGCTATCGATCGTCGATTGCGACTCCAGAACAACATCGCAGTCGGAGAGATTAACCGCGCTTTGTCGGCCCAACCTTTTCCCGGCGGCAAAGCGGCACATGTTGCGATGGTGGCGAAGGCTCTCGGTCTCGATGTGATGTGGGTTGGATTTCTTGGCGGCGCCACCGGCGAGCAGTGTGAATCGGGTTTATCTGCGTTTGGAGTTCCGTTGACCGTGATTCGCACGCAGAGCGAAACACGTGCAAACCTCGAACTGGTTTCTCCGGACGGCAAAGTAACCGAGATTCTTGAACCTGGTGGTGCGGTCACTGAGGGTGAAGTTGAGCGGCTCCTCACGACCTGTCGCGATCTCTTTGCGGAGAGCGAGAGAGGAACGCAAGTCGCTTTGTCTGGCAGTCTGCCGCCGGGGGCGCCGCCGGATCTTTATGGCGAGTTGATCCGGCTGGCCCACTTGTATGGCTGTCGCACTCTGCTTGATTCCAGCGGCGAGGCTTTGCGCCAGGGACTAAAGGCGGCGCCGGAGTTTGTAAAACCAAACCGGAACGAAGCGTCAGCGTTCGCAAACCGTCGTATCGACAGCCCGACTGCGGCGGTTGAAGTGACGCGGATGTTCTTTGAGGCGGGCGCGAAGAGTGTCGCAATCTCGCTGGGCGCAGACGGAATGATTTGGCAACAAACGTCTACCGGCGATCCGTTTGTTTCCGAACCTTCGCTGCTCGCAAATTGTTCACCGGTTGGGTGCGGCGACGCTGCGCTGGCGGGATTTGCAGTGGCTCATGAACGGGGACTGAGTGAAGAGGAGACGCTGCGTCTTGCAACGGCGTGCGGTTCGGCAAACTGTCTGGCGGATGCACCGGGAAGAGTCGACGCCGGCGATGTGTCGCGGCTGGTCCGGGAAATCCGTGTGCGGAGGATCGTGTCTCGTGAGTCTTCGCAATCAGCAGCCGTGGAGGTCCAATGATCCGCATTGCGATTGCCGGTTGCGGCGAGCATTCGCGGGCCAGCCATGCCGTGCCGCTCGCGAGGTACGCCGCTGCGCATCCGAATGAGATCGAGCTCGTAGCTGCGTGCGATCTTAACGTCGACAAAGCAGTCGAGTTTTGCCGGTCGTTCGGTTTTGTCCGACCCTATCAAAACCTGGATCAGATGCTGGACGTCGAGCAGCTCGATGCGTGTGTCGCCGTGATGCCGATGGAAAAGATCGTCGAGGTGGGAATCAAACTTCTCGAACGGCGGCTCGCGTGTGTAATTGAAAAGCCGCTCGGCACCTCTCTGACAGAAATCGAGAGACTGGCTCAAGTCGCGCGCGACACACAAACTCCGCACATGGTATCGGTTAACCGGCGCTTCATGCCCTATCTAAACCAGGCGCGTTCGTGGATGCACGATCATGGGCCACTGCGTTATGTGCGAGCGTCGCAGGTCAGGCACGGGCGAAATGAACCGGATTTTATTTGGTCAACGGCCATTCATGCACTCGACGCGTTGCGCTACATCGCGGGTGAAATCGCGGCGTTTGATGTAACGGTACCGCCATCTGGAAATCATGAAACGGCGTGGTATGTGATCGCGCTACGATTCGAGAGCGGCACGATTGGTCGGATAGAGGTGCTGCCGACTGGAGGTATGGTCGAAGAGTCTTACGAACTTTTTGCGGAAGGTTGTAGAGCGCGCGTCACTGCCGGGTCAGGACCACAACGATCGCTCCAGTGTTGGAAAGACGACAAACTGGTGCTCGAGTCGCAAGCTACCGAAGACCAACCCGAAGATCTTCGGAATGGCGCTTATCAGGAGGTGGAGGAGTTTGTTCGCAGTTTGCGAACGGGAGCACGACCACGACCGTGCATCGACGACATCCTGCCATCGGCGCGAATCAGTTTTGCGATTGCTGACCTGGTGCGTGGTTCGCAAACCTAAATCATCCATGAACAAACTAATCTGCCTCGTCGCTCTCGTAATCACACTCGTGCTGTTTCATGCATCAGCACAGGAGCAAAAGGGCGTTGGCGGAAGCACGTTTGCCAAAAACGACATCACTTATTCGACAGCGGTCGTCACTCCTCACGTAGCGTGGGCCGGGAAGCTGCCGCAAGGCCCGATCAAGAGTTTCTTCATTCCATCAATTCAGTACGGCCGCGACATGGTCGAGTTGATGCAACGCATCGCTCTCGATCCAACTACGGACTCGATCGACAGCAGTTGGGACATCAACTGTTGGGGTATCGGCGACTACTACGGTCATGAATATCGCGGCGATCGAGACGACTTTCGCACTGTCTACGGCTACGTCGAAAAAGATCTCACCGGAGCTGCGCAGTACGAAGTGATGCTGATTCCCGGCATCAATGGCTGGTCGCGCATGACCCGCGCTACGCGCGACGCTGTTTTGCGCAGAGTTCAGGACGGCGCCGGTCTGGTTCTGTTGCACCCATTCGTGGGCGACGTGAAAGGCCATCCGTTCAAGGGCGATGAAGCCGCGGGCGATGAGCGCATTTGGGAAATCTCTCCGCTCGTTGGCGTTGCGGACGACACGGTCAACGAACGCGGGTATCCGGAAGTCAATCGCGACGCGGTTACAAAGGGCAAATGGGAACCTGGTGAGGCCCACTTCATCACTGAAGGACTCCCACTCGAACTCCTTCCGGAAGGAACGATCGGTGGATCGTTTTACCGGTACCGGTCGCAAGGCGACGTCCTGATCAAATCGGGAAATCACCCCATCATCAGCGTGCGCAATTATGGCAAGGGACGCGTCGTCGCGATGGCCTATGTTGAGGAAGGCTTCACGCCGCAAAGCATCAATCCGATCGAAAACAAGATCTATTGGAACTACTGGGAATACCAGTATTCGCTATTGGCTCGTGCTGTTTTGTGGGCCGCCGGCAGAAACGTTCCCGTTCGCATCGAATCACTCGTCGCCGGTGAAGCAGGTTTGAAACTCGTGGTAAGTGCTTCGAATCGACAGCTCGTACGAGTCGAAGTGAATGGGCGAAATGAGTTTGGACAATCGCTCAGTTCGACGAGTGTCGAGAAAGCTCTTAATTCGGGAACGAATGCGTTCGAGATTCCGGCAGCAAGACTACAACCTGCCAACGGTTGGCCCGGAGGACGACAGATATTCGACGTCATCGTTCGCGATGTAAAAGACAACCTGACTCTCAACTGGGGATCCGCCACGTTCACCACGCCAAAGCGCGCGATGATGACCAGTGCGAAGACCGCCGTCGACGTGTATAAGCGCGGCGAGACGCTGAGTGCCGTGTTGCGCGCGTCGGGAAATCTGAGCGGCTTGCTGATGCGCATGCAGGTATCGGACGACCTGGGCCGTTTGCTGGGCAGCATTTCGGCTCCGGCTCGTGGCGAGCGCACGTTTACCTTTCCGTTGAAAGATTTTCTCGGGAAGTTTGCGCTTGTCAGGGGTGAACTGGTTGACGATCGCGGCGCCGTCGTCGATCAACTGCGCGCCAAGCCCGCGATGGTGGTCCAGGACAAACGTCGCGAGAAGGAGTACGCCGCGCTCGTTTCATTTGGCGGCACCAAGCACTATTTGCAGGACGCCCAAATGAAGATGGTCCGTGCGGCCGCCGCTGA
>Ga0105237_10002848_pt1 | contig 21033 bp, 21 predicted proteins | sample KBSC24metaG_FD_81520 | JGI IMG/M metagenome (GOLD analysis project Ga0105237, IMG submission 81520) | Corn rhizosphere microbial communities from Kellogg Biological Station, Michigan, USA - KBS C2-4 metaG | ecosystem: Host-associated > Plants > Roots > Rhizosphere > Soil | place: Michigan, USA...
ATCGTCGAAGACGAATACCGCACCGGCGCACAAGAGCAACTCTACATCGAGCCGCAAGGAATGATCGCCCTCGCAAACCCCGCCGAAGGTATCACCATCTGGGGTTCCATGCAGTGCCCGTATTACATCCACAAAGCGCTGCTCTCGCTGTTCCCCCTCCCCCCAGAAAAGATTCGAGTCATCCAAATGGAGACCGGAGGCGGCTTCGGCGGCAAAGAAGAATACCCGTCAATTCTGGCCGGACACGCCGCGCTTCTCGCATGGAAATCGGGCCGCCCGGTAAAAATGATTTACGATCGCGCGGAGGACATGTCCGCCACCACCAAGCAGCATCCGTCCCGCTCGCGCCTCAAAACCGCGGTCGCCAAGGCCGCCATCGAGAAAAGTATTCCGGCGCTGCAGCGGTGCGACGTCGCCTTCATCCAGAAAGCGGGATGCGTCTCCTGCCACAACAATTCGCTAACGGCAATGACGACGGCCGCCGCGCGAGCCAAGGGCGTGCGGGTGAACGAACAGATCGTGAAAGACCAGTTGCAGAGGATCGCCGCGTTCTTGCAGGAGAACGGCGAACGCGCGCTGGAGAACGAAGGCATCCCGGGCGGAATCGATACGGTCAGCTACATCCTGCTGGGCATGGCCGCCGAAAAGTATCCGAGCGACCCGATCACCGACGTCTGGGCCCGATACGTGAAAAACAATCAGTCACCCGATGGCCGCTGGAAATGTCAGACGCTGCGGCCCCCACTCGAATCGAGCGACTTTGAAGTGACGGCGGCATCCATCAGATCGGTGCGAGCGTACGGCCTGAAGAGCCAGAGGCCGGAGTACGACAATGCCGTCGAGCGCGCGGTTCACTGGCTCGAAAAAGCGCAACCTGGAACTACGGAGGATCATGCCTTCAAGATCCTCGGCTTGATCTGGGGCGGCGGGAGTCAGGAGGCGATCCGGAAGACCGCGCAGGACCTTCTGGCCCTACAAAGATCAGACGGAGGTTGGGGACAGGTGCCAACGCTAGCAACCGATGCGTACGCGACTGGTCAGGCACTTGTCGCGCTGCGGGAGTCGCGAGCCGTCGCGGTCGATAGCGCAGCTTATCAGCGAGGCATTCAGTATCTGCTGAACTCGCAGCTCGAAGATGGATCCTGGTACGTCAGAACGCGAGCGCCGTCCTTCCAGCCATACTTCGACAGCGACTTTCCCCACGGGCCGGACCAGTTCATTTCCGCCGCCGCGAGCAACTGGGCTTCAATGGCACTGACGACTGTCGTGCGTTAAACCTCGAATCCGGCGTGCGCGCAGTGAGACCCCATCGCAGCGGCGGGACAAGCCCTGCGCCGAGTCCGCCCTCACCATCCAGGAGATCGCACCGGCGAAGGAGTTCACAAAGCCGCGAACTGATCCAATGCGTCGATTCCGTATCTTTGACCTCCCATCCAAGCACCGTCGCCGCGATCGGCAAGAATTCTTTCACCCTCTGCGCGATGATCGACGTATGTCCGCTCCGGAAGACCGTTACATAAGGGTTCTCATAATCGAAAGCGAGTCCGAGGACCTGTTCGTAGAACCGCCGCGCGCGTTCCGGGTCAGTTATCCGGACAAATCCGTTTAACGGGAACGCAGTCAGCATTGGGTCTCCATTGATCGGACGGTGCGCGGGTAGATCTCCCAGGGCCACCGGACCGCCGCCGACCTCGGCGCGATCCGCCGCAAGACGGATCAACCGGCGGATTTCAGGATCATCCAGGCCGGCGAGAGTTTCGATTCGAAGGTGCCGGTTCAGCTTTCCGGTGCCTTTGAGCCGGCGATCCGGATCAGGCAACTGCGCCCCCTGCGCGAACCCAAGATTGACATAAGAGCCATAAGCGACCGCGTAGCAGAAGGCCTCCTTGAAGCGGCCGGAGAAAGTAAACCCGACGGTCACGGCGTACGGAACTTCGTTTACAGTTTCGCTGACGGACGGAATCTCCTTCAGCACGATCCGACGCACGCCCAGCATCAGGTCGCGGATCTTCGCGTCGTACCGCGATAGAAATTCAAGAAGTTTGGGATCAGGTTTCCGCATACAGTGCGTTCCATCGGCCTGCTGGGCCTATTTTTACGCCGAACGGAGATCGCGTGGCGGCTTCGTCTTTGTTGTGAAAAGCCGGCCGTCGTATTCGAGCGAAGGTCCGGAGCAGCGATGTTTTTATCATTGTTCAGTCCGCCTTCGGGTCGTACTGCATCGCTCCCGCAATGTTGCCTTCGGGGTCCTGAAAGAACAGCAATCGGCCGACTCCTGCCAGCGTGCAGATCTGCATGACGATCTTGCCGCCGTTGCTTTCAATCGCCGTCTTGGTGTGATGGATATCATCCACCGAAATGCTGCACTCGAACCCGTGCATCGGAATTCCGGCCACGATTTCGCGCCGCGCCTGCAGCGATCCCCGCAGCGACACGTGTGCCTTCGCCGAGTTTTCCTTCACCATGTAGAAGCCCGGTGGGCCGTATGCCTCGAACTCCCACCCAAAGACTTTTTCGTAGAAATGGCGCGCCCGATTCACATCGTTGGCATTGATCGCAAAGTGGGCAACCTGGGACATCGACAGCTCCTTTGTAAAGATTCTAAACGCTGGACGCTCAGGGAGGATTGCGCTATCTTGCCAATATATGTCGATTTCCCGCCAGCGTGATCGCGAGGTACGAATCCGCAGTTTCGGCGTCACGTTCTACGACGGGCAAACAGCAAGTCCGCCGCTTCACGAGCAGTCGGAGTGGCACCAGTTGATCTACGCGACGCGCGGCGTGATGACGGTTTACACCGGCGAAAGCGCGTGGGTGGTCCCGCCGCACCGCGCTGTCTGGATTCCTGCGGGCTTCCGGTACCGGCTGCAAATGAGTGGCGAGGTCGCGCTGCGCCTGCTCTATGTGCGGCGGCGGACGTCGCGATTGCGCACGTGCTCAGTGGTGAACGTGACGCCCCTGTTGCGCGAGCTGATTGTACGGACAAATCTGATCGGCGCACTCGACGCCGGAATTCCGGAGCAGAAGCGGCTGATCGGCGTGATCCTCGACGAGCTGAAACTTCTGACCGTAGTTCCGCTCCAGCTTCCCTTGCCGCAAGATGCACGTGCGGTGCGACTCGCAGAACTGGTGGCGGCGGACCCAGGTAGCCAGTCGATAACCGGGATGCTGCGCCAATGCGGCGCGAGCCGGCGGACATTGGAACGCCTGTTCCGTGAGGAGACTTCGATGAGCCTCGGCCAGTGGTTGCGGCGTCAGAAACTGCTCCACGCGCTACGGCTGTTGGCGGCCGGAGAGGACGTGAACACGATCGCGCTGGAATTGGGGTACAACAGCGCCAGCGCGTTTATTGCGATGTTCCGGAGGGAATTGGGGCAGACACCAAAGCGGTACTCGGAGACATAAGGTGCGTGTCCCTTCTCGGCTTCACGCAGGACCTGCCAGCGGTTCACTCGTCACGACTCTATCGGAAGTGCCCTGCCCCGAAATCCTCGTTATACCCGAACCTTTCACGCTGACGTCACCATCGTCCGGCATGTCTCGCTCCAAACCACCGATCAATGCGCCCGGCCGCAGGCAGAGAATTCAGTGTGCGGTGAAGAGCCGGATCGGCATCGAGCCCGCGGCGGATCGGCCGCGCTCCCTGTCCCACTGGGCGACGATCCGGCTTTCGGACATCCCTCGCCAGTTACTTCTTCATTTCGGGCGCTGGAGCGCCGGGCAGATCGGAGTTGTAAGTATCGACGATACACTTCCATTTCCCATCCGCCTGCTTCTTCCAGATCTCGACAAGTTTGCCCGTATCACGGACCGGCGGTCCGCCTTTCGGATCCTGGATCGAGAGCGAGTAGGTTCCGTAGAGATATCCAAGCTCGCCGGATTTTGCGACTTCGACTTTCGACACCTTCCAGGAAACGGCTGAGTTGGGTCCGAGCAGACCCGCCCAGGAATCGCGGATCGACTTCCGATCTGTGGCGATCGACGCGTTCGCAGGAAGCAGTACTGCGTCATCTGCGTAGAACGCGACAGTCCCGTCGAGGTCATTTCTCGCGGCCGTGGCGGACCATTGCTCATCGAGAGCCCGGATCGCCGATGCATCGGCCACACGGTTGTCATTGGTCGCCGGTGGACCGCACGAAGTGGCCACGAGAGCGGAAGGGATCAGGACGGTCAGAAGCGCGGTTCGCATTTTCATTTTCGCTACTCAGACTCCTTGTTCCAATTGGCGGCTATACTCAGCCGCATCGAAATGGCCCTGGGAAGAAGCAATCAGGCCGTCGCTTCCCATGCGCCATCGCTCAAAGCCACTAATGCGAACCCTGTGGCCCGTCCCTCCTGGCCCGGTATTCGAGCCCGAAAGAGTCCAGTGATACTCGGGTTCGCCGGCCTGCATCCGAAGATCATCGAACACCACGCAAAGATCCGGGAAGGCGGTCATAAAGGACCGCGCCACTTGGGTAATTGCGTTCCGGCCGGCGGCAGGAGGGTCATCATTCACGCGCAGCGACCCTTGATGCGAGTAGAATGCAGCAACGCTCTCGGGATTCTGGCTGCACCATGCCGCTGTGTAGCGGGTCGCCAGGTCCTTAAGGTCGATCAAGTCAGGCAGCACAGGGTTCGATTCTACCAAGGGGAGCAAGGGAACGGTTCATGATCCTGGAAAGACGCAGGTGTGCGTGAGATAATCGGCGGATCATGAAGCTCCCCGCTCTTGCATTTTGCTTGGCCGCACTAGTCTCCTCCGCCGCCGACCGCATTCTGATGACCCGGCTAGGCCCGTCCCAGGCATCGCTGATGATTTCGAATCTCGATGGCACCGGAGAACGCGCGTTAACAACAGGGGCGTTGGATTACAACCCGGCCTGGTCGGCGGACGGGAAATGGATCGCGTTTACTTCGGAGCGCAACGGGTCGGCGGACTTGTATCGGATGCACGACGACGGTAGCGGTGTGGAACGGCTCACCAAACATCCATCCTACGACGATCAGGCGGCGTTCTCGCCTGACGGCCACCGGATCGTGTTCGTCTCGACGCGGGCGGCGGGCACCGCGAATCTATGGATTCTGGACGTGAAAACAAAAGAGGCGCATCCTCTAACCTCGGGTCAGGGAGGCGACTTCCGCCCGGCATGGTCGCCCGACGGAAAATGGATCGCGTTTTCCTCCGACCGCGAAAGTTCGTTGCCGTACGCCAAGGGCCGCTGGGAGCATCTGCACATTGTGGACATTTATCTGATCCGCCCCGACGGCAGCGGATTGAAACGCATTTCGAAGCACGGGGATTTTTGCGGCTCCCCCAAGTGGTCGCGCGACAGCAATAGCGTGGTGGCCTACTGCATGCCGGCGGAAGACACATGGACGTTCCGTTCCTACCCGCGGGACGGCGAAACCACGCTAACCCGCATCGAGGTTGCAACCGGCCACTCCAAGCCCGTGAGCGCCGGAGCTGGGGTGAAACTTTTCGCGTCCATTCTTCCCTCAGGCGAACTGGGGTTCGTTCGAAAAGACACGAAAACGATGGGCATTTTCTATTCGAACGGCAAGGCGGGGCCGTCGGGAGATGTGCGCTGGCCGGCGTGGTCGCCGGATGGAAGCAAAGTCGTCTACGGCAGAGCGGTCACGCCTGCGCCAGGCACCGTTCAAAAACTCTGGAGCCGCAACCCGAAGTACGAGCTGATCAGCACGGGAATTCTTCCGAATTACGATGCGAAGGGCGAGCGATATGTTTCGACGAAACTGGCTCCCGCGACGAACAGCTCGACGCTGCAGATGACGGCGGGTGACGGTCCACCTAAGACCCTCATGGAAACGAATGGCGAACTGATCATCGCGCCGGCGTGGTCGCCAAAAGGGGACCAGGTGATTTTCGGAATTGGTAAGTTCGCGGCATTTCTCGATTTTGCCGTTGGGGCGAAAAAACCGGCGGATCCGGTGAACGGCGGCGTCCAGGTCGGAATCATCAATACGGACGGTACGGGATTTCGAAAGATCACCTCGGGCGGAAACAACAACGGATTCGCGTCGTTTTCTCCCGACGGCAAGCGCATCATATATAGAACCATGGGTCCGGAAGGCGGCGGGCTTCGCATCATGAACCTGGAAAACGGACAGATCACGGCCGTGACGGATGACTACGATAATTTTCCCGTATGGTCCCCGCGCGGAGATTTGATCGCGTTCGTGCGCAAGATGGACAACGACTTCGAAGTCTATACGGTTCGCCCCGATGGGAAAGACGTAAAGCGGGTGACGCATTCCAAGGGGAACGACGCGCATCTCAACTGGTCGCCGGACGGAGAAAGAATTCTATTCGCGACCACGCGCATGGGATTCAAAGATGAGGCATTGTACACTTCATCTCCGCAGCCTTACGGAGAGCTGTTTGTAATGCGGTTCGACGGGACACAGGTGGAGCAGATCACGGATAACCAGTGGGAAGACGCCGGGCCCGCTTGGCAACCGAAGAAATAAAAGTCCGCGCCGAGGCATTTCCGCTGAAGGCTAGCGACGGTTGCACCTGAGAGCCGGCGCACATTCCGGTAATCGGACTTTGCGGGTGGAACCCGCACCGCTCCCGAGTAGGGCGTCTCACGAGAGCTATCCGGATGGTCTTCGCCTGAGTTCACAAATCGACGGCATCTAGGCAGCAGTGATCAGCATCATCACTTCTCTGATTGTCATACCACGAATAACCCTTGCGATCATGTTAGAAGAACGCTCTTTCGATGAGGTCGCCTTAACGGCCAACAAAGACAATTCGCGCGTAAGCGCGCTTCGGCTAGCGTGTCAGTCCCGTTCGCGAGCGGAACAAAAGCGCAGCGCAAGGCCCAATGCGTCGAGAATGGCACATGCTTGTGTCAGATCTCAAATAAACTATCTTCGCGACCGGTCCACGACCGTCGGTGCCTTTCAGTGGGCGCTCTGCGTCGAGTAACCCTCGATCTGGGCGGCCGGTTGCTATTGCTAACATTGCGGAATATAGAGATGTCGAAAAAAGTCTTTGCAGTGTAGCAGAAGAGATCTTCTCGATTTATGGCTCTTTGGTTAGCGAGCGTGAGTTCGCGCATATTTTAGCCGGCCCAGGTGTGGTTGGTTCGCGCCTTCGGCTCTTGTCCAGCATTATAAAGGGATCGCCTACTCTTGATAACTTCACCTACGAGGAGGCAATCACTTTTCAGGAGACTCTTTTGGATGCGATTGCTCTGCAAGGCGCGACGGGCATGCAGCGTTTAATTTTCGGGGATATCGAACTTGGTGAACCATCATTGCTTGGAAGAAGCCGAGATCGCTCGTCATTATTAAAGGCCGAAGACGAACGCCAACTAGACTGGCACTTCTCTTTGCTTGTGCAAGGTTGGGCATCCAGTAACGGCTTTGGTCCACTGAAAGATTTGCGCGGAGATCAGCGGTTCAAGAGAAGCGAGGTCTGTGATTTTGCACTTCCAGCAACCGCCGAAGCTGTTGAGCTACTTGAATGCAAGCCTGTTCATCCGGCTGTCGGAAAGCTTACCGGAGCAAACCCAGCGCTCATGACCAAGATCAGTCGCGCTCTTTCAAACTCTGCAGATCAATTTGAGCAGACCGCCCGGCGGTTAGAATCCGCCGTGGCTTGTCGGCACGTTTTGATAGATATCTCTGCTCACTCGGATCAACCGTATAACGTGCCGTCTCGATTCGGAAGAATTCAAACTGCAGGATTTAGCAAAGATGAAATTGATCATCTAGCGGACTTCGTGAGAGTGTACTTACTGGAAAACTGCCTCAAGATCGATAAGGTAACCCTTTGCTGGCGAACGTTAGTCCTGATCAACGGTAAAGCGAGGGCAATTGTGCAGAATCCAATGATCGCTTTTGTTTCTTCACCAAAACAGAGCATCTTTGATTATGGAGGACCGTCGAGGGGTACCCCCTATAGGCGGCGGAGTATCGCGAGTTTCGAGTCTCATCTGTTGTCCGATCGCTGGATTGGATAATAACCCGCTATCACAACTATTCGAGCCCGGCAACATTCTTCAGCGTCGGGTCAGAACAGAAATCTTCTACTTAGCAATGCGGACGCCGACAGATCACCGCCTAGGCTCAGATGTCGATTCGGGTACAAGTCTGACACCTCCTCCCAAAGAGTTTGCGGCTCTCGTAAAAAGGGACGGCGGTTATTTAAGACGGGGCGCCTGCTTTTCACTCTTAAGCGATGCCAATCAGAGTTAAATTTGCCAGGTGCTGCATGGAGCGAGCAGATTGCATCCGGTTCGTCGGCGATCCGAAAGTTGCGCCTGCAAAACGGCGTTCACATCAACTGCCGCGGGAGCCACGCGGAGAAGTAAGTTTACGGAAACGGGACTCTCGGTCGGGAGCCAGCGCGGGCGACACGGAGAGCGGCTCAATTTTCTAAGAGGCGCATCACCAGTGCACGATGCACCAACCAGGAATTTGAGAACTTATGGTATTGGAACCACCACCGTTCCCATGCCGTGGTCCTCAATACTCGCCTGTCGTCCCGCAAAGAACGTGTTAGTTGCCCCCGCGTCGATAAAGAGGTCGGCAAGTGCGGACTGGAAACCTCGGAGATCGTTCAAGAGGAAGGAACTGTTCCCCGGTAGCCCTCCGTTTTGATTGAGCACAGTTAACGCAGCGTTGCCGCGTCCTCGAATCCTGTTGTTCAGCACTGAGTTGCCCAGAGCGAAACCCCTGATTTCGATGCCCGCGCTATTTTTAGTGAAGACTGTGCCCTCAGGCGCCGACATGCTGATATCGTTGTCCACCACGACGGCGCTCGCTCGTGGTGCCATCGGTGGGGGCTGACCAATTAGATTGATACCTGTGGCTGTTCCGTCCGGCCAACCGCAGTCAATCGAATTGTGCGCAATCACATACGAACCGGAACCTACGATACGAATCGCATCTGGGTTCGCTCCTCCACCGGCCATTGCTCCCGTGATAATGACGTTGCGGTCCACAAACGCTTGCCCCCCAACGACACGCAGGTTGATCGAGGGCTCGGTGGCGTTGATGATTCTGTTGCCCGAAATCAATATATCAACCTCTTTGTCCGGGGACTTCCCGACGCTGAACATGGAGATGCCCAAGGCAAGAGTGTGAGCCATTCCGCCTATATCGATGTCGTTGTCGCGGATTGTCATGTTTCCGGAGAAGTTCTCTGGTTTTCCTAATTGCGTCGCATTAGGCGGATGCGGGTCGGCGCCGACAAAAATGGCAGTGGAAATAATGGCGCCTTGGCCCGCTTGCATCCCAAATTCGGCGGAGGCATCCATGCCCTGGACCCGGCAGCCGGCGATCGTCAAACCACCGACAGCAAATATCCAGATCGCGCCTGAGGTTGGGCGGACGAAGTGCAGCCCTTGAATCGTAACCTGTGCCCCCAAAGCGTCGACGAAGAAAGGCCAATCTCCACCTCTGATGGTTGGCGAGTCGCCGTTCTCATCAGTGCCGCCTGAGATCACAACGCTCTTTGAAACCGTAACCATCCGGTTATAAGTCGCCCCGGCTGGTGCGGTCGGCGGTCTCTCGAAGGAGAAGTGTCCCATGAGGACGACACTACCGCCCTGGTCGACCGCTGCTTGAACCGCTGGAATATCCAGATCGGGATTGCCTGTACCGGCCACCATGACCGGCTCCGCCACGGCAATCCCGGCAAAGATGGTGGACCCGATTATCGAAATCAGTATTCGCTTTAGATTTTTCATATTCATTTATCCTTCCAATTTCTGCCGGCCAGGCCGGCATAAGCTGTGCCACTGTTTTGGGGATCAATCGCCAGACGAAGAATGAGGTTCCCTGGTAATCCCGGCAGTCCTTAGCTGTTTCTGTTTGTGCGGCTTACTCTTCTAACAGCGGGACTGCCGGCACGTGGATCAGCGGCCCGCCACGCTAGTGGTTACAAACTCCCCCCGGATTGGTTTGCGGTATCAGCGGCTGGGCGCCCGCCGGTGAGAGGAATACCGCGTAAACTTCGGTCACGCCACCGGTCTGATTGGTAGCGTTGTGAATTTCACCTTTCGTCTCGAAGAACGCCGAACCAGCAGGGTGGACGGTCACGCAGCCATTACTGTGGGTCTCCGTGAGAGCGCCGCTTTTTACTACTACGACAACGGGGCCCGGATGTGAGTGCCATCCGGTTTCGGCGCCAGCCTGAAACACCAGCTCGGTCTGTAATACATCGCTCGGTCCCTTCACGTGCAGGTTGACAGCTTCTTCGTCGTTGGAGCCTAACGCCAGCCCGATGATTTGCAGCGGGCTCACATCGCCCCGCGCAACGTGCGAGCCGAACAGTCCCAGTGCGAGTGCGGCTACAGCCGCAGCCCCGCCCAGCGTCAATAGTCCGCGCCGCCGGGACTGGCCGTTCGCCGAAGTCATTGTTCTGGATTCTTTTCCGAATAGAGTAATCATTCTTGTTCTCCTTTTCTCGGCGTCCGCCTGAACAACAGGGCGTTGGCCTTTCAAATGGAATAGCGCCAACACGCCTCGAAAACAGGAACATGCTCTAAAACTTTTTCAGCCAATGTATACTGACCGTCAACCTGCCATGGGCCGAGATGTGGATTCGAGACCTCCGGAAGAGATAACGGAGCTGCTGCAAGCCTGGAGCCGTGGAGACCAGGCGGCCTTCGACCAACTGGCGTCGATCGTATACTCCGAGTTGCGCCGCCTCGCCCGGCGCTACATGGCCAGGGAGCGGCCCGATCACACGCTGCAGCCGACCGCACTGGTCCACGAAGCCTATATGCGACTCGCAAATTTCGGCGCTTTGGACTGGAAGAGCCGGATCCATTTCTTCGCCATCTCGGCGCAGGTGATGCGGCGCGTGCTGGTCGATTTCGCACGGTCGCGGGAGCGCCACAAGCGCGGCGGAACCAACGCCCGGCGCTTTTCCCTCGAGGAATGCGACACTCTGGGGGTACAGCATGACGCGGCGTTATTGGCTCTGGATGATGCCCTAAACACATTGGCGCTGCAGGATGCTCGCAAGTGCCAGGTTGTGGAAATGAAATTTTTTGGCGGACTTTCAACCGACGAGATCGCGCATTCGTTGCAGGTTTCTCCGGATACCGTCCTGCGCGACTGGAAGTTGGCGAAGCTTTGGCTTCTCCGCGAGATGGGTGCGAAGGAAGCACCCGAATAGGCGTCGGGAGCCGGGAGGTGTCAGGGATATGGCCGGGCAATGGGATTTCGAATTGTCGAGGCCGGAGGAACAGGTATCGGAGCGCCGCAGACAGATCGAAGAGATCGTGATCGCTGCGCTCGCTCTGACCGTGCCCCTGCGCACCGCTCATCTCGATTCTGCTTGCGGCGATGATCGAGAACTGCGGCTCGAAGTCGAATCCCTGCTGTCGCAGGAGAATCGGGCGAACGCATTTCTGGAAACGCCGGCCCTCGAAGCTGCCGCCCGGGCTCTCGCTATGGACCATCCGGCGATGCTGGCGGGCCGTACCGTCGGCCCTTATAGCATTGATGCGCTGCTCGGCGCGGGCGGTATGGGAGAAGTGTATCGCGCGTGGGATACGCGGCTGAGGCGCGCCGTAGCGCTCAAGTTCCTGGCCAGGGAGTTTTTGAGCGACGCGGCAGCGATTGACAGATTCGAGCGCGAGGCCCGCGCTGCCTCGGCTCTGAACCATCCCAATATCTGCACAATTTACGACGTCGGCGAGATGGACGGCCGTCCATTCATCGCGATGGAATACCTGGAGGGTCAGGACCTCCGCGCTCGGCTGAGCGGCGGTCCGCTACCGCAGCGCGACGCGTTGGAATACGCGCTACAAGTGGCACGGGGACTCGCCGCGGCGCATCAAAAAGGCATCGTGCATCGCGACTTGAAGCCTGAGAATCTGTGGGTCACGCCCGAAGGCCGGATCAGGATCCTGGACTTCGGACTCGCCAAGCTTTCCGAACCGGCAACACTCGAAAACGCCGGCGCACCAGTCCCGAGCGAGCCTGGCCGGGTGATGGGAACGGTGGGTTACATGTCGCCGGAACAGGTGCGGGGCAAGCCGTTGGATTATCGGACGGATGTTTTTTCGTTCGGCGCAATCCTGTACGAAATGATGGCCGGCAGCCGTGCTTTTCATGGGCCCTCGCCGATCGATACCCAAATCGCGATTCTGAATGCCCAACCGCCGGATCTGCCGCATCCGGCGATCAACCGGCTGGTTCGCGGCTGCCTGGAGAAGGACCCGGAACAACGTTCTAAATCGGCAAGTGATCTCGCCTTCCAGTTGGAAGCCCTGCTCGATGGCCGGCCGGCGCCGGACGGCGGAAATTCGACGCTTGTTCTGCCGCCTCGACGCCGCATCCTGCAAGCCGGAGGCGGTGCGGCCTTTGTCGCGGCGATGTTGGGGCTGTGGGCCTGGCGGCCCGCCAGATTGCGTAAGGGACAACCAGCTTCCGGTACTCCACGCTTCACCAGGCTCGCAGTACTTCCGCTAGTGAGCTTATCCGGCGGCGTCGAGCAGGAAGCCTTTGCCGACGGAATGACGGACCTGCTGATCACCGACCTTGGGCAGATCGGCGCGCTGCGGGTGATCTCGCGCCCGTCAGTTATGCGGTTTAAAGGACCGAAACAGCCTCTGCGCGAGATCGCGAAACAGTTGGGCGTAGAAGCGGTAATCGTGGGCAGCGTGCAGTCATCCCAAAACCGGGTACGCATCACTGCGCAATTGGTAGACCCGGCAACCGATCAGGAAATATGGGCCCGAGCCTACGAACGCGAACTTACCGATGTCCTCGCGCTGCAGAGTGAAGTGGCCCGCGCTATTGCCACTGAGATACAAGCTCGCGTGACCCCTGAAGAAGCGGGGCGATTGTCGCGTAACCGTAAGATTGTCCCTGCAGCTTTGGGTGCATACCTCCTGGGCAATTATTATTGGGATCAATTCACCGAAGAATCGATATTGAAGGCAATCAAGCACTACCAGGAGGCCATTCAGTTGGACCCGTCTTATGCTGCGGCCTATGCGGGAATCGCCGAATGCTGGGGAGGCCTGATCTTTACCGACGCCAGGCCCTGGGAGGAGGCTATTTCCAATGCTCGGGAGGCGGCGGCCAAGGCTCTCACGCTAGACGATACTCTGGCCGAAGCGCATCAATCGATGGCCGTGGTTCATTACCATGAATGGGATTGGAAAGGAGTTGAGGCGGAGGTGAAGAAAGCCATCGCGCTCAACACCGGTTACTCCATCTCCCATTTGCAGTACAGCACCATGCTGCGCCATCTCGGCCAAGCCGACGAAAGCATCGCGGAAGCCATGCTCGCTGTGGAGATGGACCCGCTCTCCATGTTGCCGAACCAACTGCTGGGCAATGCCTACTTGAGCGCGCGGCGCTATGAACTGGCGATCGCTCAATATCGAAAGGGTCTCGAGCTTCACCCCAATGATTCGCCTCTGCACTATCAACTAGGGTGGGCGTATGTATTCAGCGGAGCAATTGACAAGGGTATCCTCAGTATCCGGAGCAGCCTGGCCGTTGACGGTGTCGATCCTGGTATATCGCCTGATCTGGCATATATCGATGCCATGACCGGCAAACGCGGGCCGGCCCGGCGAATTCTGAATCGTCTGCTCGCGCTCGCCGCGAAATATCCGGTATCGCCAGGCATGATCGCGCTCGTCTACATCGCATTGGATGAGCGGGAACAAGCCCTGACCTGGTTGGAGAAAGCTTACCGGCAGCATTCATCGATGATGACGTGGCTTAAGACCGATCAGCGTTTTGACAGCATTCGAGGAGAGCCGAGATTTCAGGAGTTGATGCGGCGCGTCGGCCTGATTTAAACACAGCGCCGTCGTTACTTGGATTTGGAGCAACTGCAAACCATTACTTTGCCCTCTTCGGGAAGGGCCAGGGCATTTTCGGCGGAAAGCCTGGTGCTGAAGGCTTTCGTGAACCCCACGGTTGTCACCAGATACCGAAGATGACCATTCGTGCCGTAAAACGAGTGGCCAACAGAGAGAAAGAAGCTTGTGGACCGGTTGAATTGATAGGCCATTGAGCCGCTGGCGTCCAGCAGTTTGCCCCGGGCGATACGGTCATGATTCAAGTATTGTTCCACTGAGAGATTGTTCGGATACAGATCGTAGTCGATGTCCAGACCGTTATGCGCCCAGGTTAGTACGGACGAGCCTTGAAACGAGAGCCGGCGCGTGACAAGGTAACCAAGTTGGAGTTCGCCGTAACTCCGCTTCGGCGCGATATTCGCCGCAACCAATGGTGAGAACCCAAAGGCGTATTGCCCCTGCACGAATGCCTTGGGCAGGATCGGAGGCAGACGCCGCCCGATATTCACGCCTACGCGATACTCTTTTTCGTTAAATCCGATCGCCGCATGCCCGAAGCTCGGATAGTCGTGGCTCGGCAGGACGGCCTGAAACAAAGGTGTGACCTTCCATTCGCGCTGGGTCAACGCGTAGCGCACATTGAGTCGGAAGTCCTGAAGTCCGCTATGAAACTCTCCGTTATCTACCACGGTTGCCGTACTCGGCTGCCCTCTTACCAGAAGGTGCGGAAAGGGTCCCACATACTTGCCGGCCACATAGGGAACGCTGACGCTTACGGCGAGCCGGTCGGTGATCGAAAAATCGGTATTGACAATTAAGGCATCGAAATAGGTATGCCCCCGATCTTTCGTTCGGCCATCGCTGAACGTATGAAGGCGCTCGATGTTGTATTGATCAAGTACGGAGACGGTTCCTTCGCCCTTTGGGGATAGCCAGGCTTGTCCGAAGAAGGGCAGCGGGAGGACGAACAGCAGCGATAAGAGCCCGGAGGCGTGCATTAATGACCCATGGCGTCACGGCATTATCGAGTCAAACCCTTGAGCTTTAACTCCATCGCATGATCGATGGCCTCCAGGTAATTCCCAGCGTTACCAGGGGCTTTGAGAAGACAGTGGTACCTCTTTTGCGCCGCGGACTGCTGGTCTTTGGACGCCTTGAAAGCCACCGGCAGCACGACAGGCTTCGATGCGGCCAGCGACACTTGCCGGCTCATCTCATTGGCATTGGCCACATCGGTGACGACCACATCATATTTACCGGCTTTCAGCGCGGTGTCGAGTCCCGCAGCATCTTCTACGAGTTGAATTCGGTAGCCAGCTTTGCGGAATGCGGGCTCGGACTGGAGCCCCCGGATCAGCGTGGCGCTCGCATACTGACCCGGATAGGCCAGGATGGATGCCGGATGGAGGGGGCTGATCTGAGACGGCCGGGAACCCATGACCAGCATAAGCTTGTCCCCGCAAGCCCATACAACGGTTCCTACGAGAATCAGACCTATGAGGACCAGTGGTCTCTGCATTGTCTTCTTCCCTCCTGCATCAATGTAAGGTAACCTGCAGTGATAGTCAAGGAATAAGGATAGGACTTGCTCTTCAACTTTGTCTGTTTAGTGATGTCGGCGAGGAGTTAAATCTTGCGCCGAATTTGCAGGTTAGCAGTTCGTATCCGGAAGTGATCCACCTTGCTTGGCAAGAAGTCGTTAAGCCGCGGGGATAGACCTGCGGATTCGACATGGATCGTGATGACGACTAATAGGGCGGCGTAAGGCTCTCGGAAAAGTCTGCGATAATTGTCGTCTATGATTCGATGGCCAGCGATGTGCACGGCGGCTGTCGCCCTACTGTTGTTGCCAGGGTGCAACCGAGTTGCGGATCGCAGTTTAGCGGTCGAGCCCCATCTGTCCGACGAGACGTCTGTACGCTTTGACTTGGAACCCCAGCAGAGCGGCGACGGCTCGCGGCAGTGGATAGGAATATACAGCTCACCTGGAAAGATCGCCAGGTTCCGAATTGATCTTGGAGCAGCGGAAACGACGCCCGGCAAGACGGCCGGGGATTCCGGCGTCAAGTCGGGTGAAGGCACCCTGATACCGGAACCGGGATCGGACGCGAGCGTTCTCCTCGTCGATCTGCAAAAGGCTCTCCGGGCAACAACCGCGCCTAAGGCCTCTCTAACCAAGACCAGCATCCCATTTACATATGTAAATATCGGGGAGAATCTGTCACAAGCCCGCACCGGCGGGTTCAGCGCAAACCCACCGGGCAATTGGACGGCGCTGAAACTTATTTTCGGTGAGGGGGACCGGGAATCGGAAATCTTCCTGCAGATAAACGCCAGCATCAAGAAAGGGCAATTCTCAATGAAGGACCCCGGCTATGGAGATTTGGCGCTGGCCGAGCTCGCGAAGGTGCTCTGAAGCACGTTCTGACAGCCACATGGTCCGGTCCGTCAAGTTGACGGGAAGCCGCAAAGCTGCTGAATTACGCGACAGGCCGACAGCTTCCATATGTGCGGCACGGGAAAACTTCGAATCTGCCGCTCTCAATTTCCCCATAAAGAATTTCCAATCGGACTTGACAGGAGCCGATAATTTAAAGCATGCTTGCCGCAGGTGCAACCAAGGAATATAAAACAGGATAAAGTGCGATTTTTATGAAGAGAGAATTTTTTGCATTGGGATTGCTGTTAGGAGCAAATCTCGTCGTACCAAGAGCCGAGTCCGTCAGTTTCGCAGATCGCGGAGATTAGAGACAAGCGGATTGAGAGGGCTTGAATTGCGCCGGTCGGCTCAACTTCCGCTGATACTGCCGGCTCGCCAACGCCAGGACGATCAGCCCACTTCCGAGCAGGACCAAACTGGCAGGTTCTGGCGCTGCGGCCGGTGTGTTCAGAGATACCGCCAGGTCAGTAGGCATGAACTGCGATGGAAGAGTCTCTTGCAGCGTACGATCCGTCCCGTTCAGATTTTCTGACCAGACGCTCGAACCATCTATCCAATACGCTCGATCGCCGGAAACCGTCAGCGCCGTAGTGCTACTGTTGCCGAAGGCGAAAAGCTGGCCGCTCGATTGCGGCGTTAACGGATACCGCGCCACTAGCGGCGGAAGTCCAGTGCTTGTGGCGGCCAAGAGATACGTCTGGCTTAGCGGATCGACCGCGAGGTCACTGAGCGAAACATTGCCCAACGTAAAGCTCTGCACCAACGTCTTTCCGGTGCCATCCAGATTCTGCGACCAGATATTCGTCCCTTCTATCCAGTAGGCGGTGTTACCCACGACAGTCAGCCCCTGGATGGTGTTCGTTGCGTTCACGAAAACGTTGAAGTTGCCATTGGGTGTCAGCGGATACTGGGCGATGAACCAGCCGAATCCGGGCGCGATCCACCCCACGAGATATGAGTTAGTCACCGGGTCCACGGCGAGATCGCTGACCGTCACACCGCCGAACGGAACACTCGGCAGCGGGGTCTTTCCGAATCCGCCTCCGGCATCGGCCAAACTGTCCGAGTACACTTGGTCGGCACTCACCCAATAAGCCATGTTGCCCGCCACCGTAAGCGAACTGACCGGGGCATTCTCCAAGTCGAATACGGTTCCCGGCGTTTGCGGTGACAGAGAAAACTGCTCGATGCCCCCTCCGCCAGCGGCCGATGAGTATGAGACGAACAAAGTGTCGGCGTGGCTCAAAGGCTGCAGCACGAGCACGAAAATTGTTGTGTAGAATCTTCTAAAACGAATCGTCACTAATTTCTCCTGCGCTGAAAACCGCCTGTGGTTCGTTTTTATTCCCGCAGCACGCTCTGCCAGCGGAATTTCCGGCGATTCCGGAATATTTTGGCCTGGACGCCGGATGATGATAGTAGAGGTAGGAACTGCCGATGTTCTTTTCGAAGAGGCCCCGGGCCGACGAATTCGAAGCCGCCGCGATGCCGCATGTGAAAGATTTATACCGGATGGCGACGCGGTTGCTGGGCAGTTCGACAGGGGCCGCTGACGTTGTGCAGGACGTCTATTTGCAGGCCTGGAAGTCATTCGACCAGTTCGAGTCAGGGACAAACTGCCGCGCCTGGCTGTTTAAGATTCTCTTCTATACCGTGCACCACCACCGCCGGAAATGGCTGAATATCCGGATGGCCGGCAACAGCCAGGAGATCCTGGAACAGACGACTGCGGGCGGGCCGTCCGTCCCTGAGCACATTACGGATGAGGAGATGCTGGCTGCCATGGCGCAAATCCCCCAAGACTTCCTGGCTGTCGTCCTCCTGGTGGACGTCGAGGAGTTCTCATACAAAGAAGCGGCCGGAATTCTGAATGTGCCCGCCGGGACCGTGATGTCGCGTTTAAGCCGCGGGCGAAGGTTGCTTCGGGAAAGGCTGGCGGGGATGGCGCAGTCCTATGGAATCGGCGGGGCGGCCCAGGAGGGGCGAATCGCATGAATCGCGTTCAATTTGGCGAGGGCGCCTGCGACAAGACTCGCAAATTCCTGGACTCCTACATCAGCAGTGAACTCCTCGTAGAGACAAACCACGAAATTCTGAGGCATCTTGAGGGTTGCGAGTCCTGTTCCACCGAACTCGAAACCCGCACGAGGATCCGCGCCCGTTCGAAAGCTGCCGTGAGAAGCCAGCCGGTTCCACCGGAACTTCAGGTCCTGATTCGGAAGCAGCTCCAGGACAAGGGGTCAGGCCGTTGGTTCACGGCAGGTTGGAGCCGGTGGGCAGTGGCCATGGCGGCAAGTCTGGTGGTCTGCGCCGGCGTCTGGGTGAACTACTCACGCGAAAGGATGCCAGACCTGTCCGATCGGCCGGGGCAGAACGCGTACATCCAGAGAGTTTCGGCAAGTTTGGCCTCGGTCCTCAAAGTAGGGCTGGGAGATCATATCCACTGCTCCATTTTCCGCAAGTATCCGCAAAATCCGCCCCCAATCGAGAAGATGGAGGCCGCTTTGGGGCCGGTCTACAAAGGGCTTCTGCCGGTTGTTCGTGCCGCCGCTCCAGAGGGCTACCGGGTCATCATGGCCCACCAATGCAGTTACGCTGGCCGGAAATACATTCATCTGACCCTTGAGAAAGGCGGCGACCTGCTCTCGCTGGTAATCACCCGCAAGAATCCCGGGGAATCGCTAGGCGGATTGTCGGCTGCAGGCGAGTCTTCAGGCGTTCCAATACACCAGTCGGCTGCGGGACGCTACCAGGTGGCGGGATTCGAAGCCGGTGACTTCCTCGCGTATGTCGTTTCCGACTTGAAGGGCAAGGCGAATCTGCAAATCGCGGCAAATCTCGCTGCGGGTGTGCGCGATGTTCTGATGAAGACGCCGGCTTGAGTATGACGGATATCGATGGGTCGAACAGCAGTATTGAGTGATTGTGGCTAATGAAGGATGATTGCCCTTCCGCCGGTCAGACTATCCGTCTCGCGCTCATTGTGACTGGAGATACCTGAGGGATGGTTGCTCACAACAGCCCTTCTCGCAAAGAATCCGGCGGCGGGACCTCAACCGCAGTGGTCGTATTAAGCGCGTGGAGAACTGATCCGTGCGTTCGGAATCTTGTCTTGTGGTCGGCAACCCGGAGACTATCCTAGGTTGATCTAGTCGCTGCCGGTAAAGCGCGTAATCCGCCCGGAGCACCCGGACCGCACTGGAGATCAGCGAGATGGGGACACGTCCAAGTGGCCTTTCCAATCACAAATGCGCTTCGGAAACTTTACTTTTGGAGCACCCTTAAAAGCAATGGCGCTTTGCCGCCGCAGGCATATCGGGCTGGTTTAATGTTTTCCCGCTGTGCTAGAAAAGGGAGAATGCGAACTATCTTCTCCTGCTTCTTTCTGCTCTTATTCTGCGGCCCCAAATCTATCCGTGCTGATGCAAAGCCTTCAGAGACTACCCCTATTGCTCCCTTCCGAATTGCTGAGAACCTGTACTACGTGGGAAGCCAGGACCTTGCCAGCTATCTCGTCGTCACGCCCAAAGGAAATATCCTCATCAATGCAAACCTCGCGAGTTCCCCGACGCAAATCCGCGCGAGTGTGGAGAAGCTGGGCTTTCACTGGGGTGACACCAAGATTCTGCTCAACAGCCAAGCGCACTCCGATCATATGGGTGGGGCAGGGGAGGTGGTTCGTGAGACCCATGCACAGAACATGGTGATGGACGGCGACGTGAGTGTGGTTGAAACCGGAGCACGCACGGACTTCTTATCCCCGTCACCTAACATCCTCACATACGCTCCTGTTCATGTGGATCGCGTTCTCCATGACGGGGACATTGTGAGGCTTGGGAATTTGACTCTGACAGCTCACAAAACCGCCGGCCATACGCGGGGATGTACCACATGGACGATGCGCACTCACGTTCCAGGGGAGCAAGCGGGAATCATGCGGAATATCGTCATCGTCGGAGGCGTGGGTTTTTGGTCGGAGTACCACTTTGTCGCCACACCCGGCCATCCAGTAAGCTACCCCAGCATCGCTCAGGATTTCCGGCACACGTTTTCGGAGTTGCGCGCTTTGCCCTGCGACGTCTTTCTGGGAGCCCATGGCCGATACTTCGACATGCTCACCAAACTTAAGCAGTATCCGCAGGCCGGTCCCCGTGTCTTTATCGACTCGGCCGGTTACAAGAAGTTTGTCGCTGACGCTCAAGAGACTTTCACGAGGGTATTCGGCAAAGAGAAAACGGCGGCAGCTCATTGAGGTTCCACTTCTCGGACTACGATCACCTCAGCTACAGCTATCTGTAAAGGGGCGCGCAAAGCATCACCTCGAACTGATAGCGGCAAACCGTATTTCGAATCAGTACGCTGAAGTCGAGTCGTGTCCGCCACACGCTGGCACTCGGTCGTATAACGTGCGAAGCTCTCCTTTGGCCAAGCCGGTGGTGTGTCGCCCAATCGGCGGAAGGGCGACTACACGTCCCGACGGATCGCTTCCGGATGGCCGGCATCCGAACGAAAAGAGCCAGGTACTGCTCGGGTGTCGATTCCGTCCCGTGGAAATGCTCTCGGGCCAAAACCTTGTTCTTCTCTAGCCTAAGTTCGTCACCATACCGGTGAAAAACCATCTAAGCCCTTAAGAATCAGTTCAGGCAATGGCTGAGTCTACACTACATTTGCGATTGAGTTGGAACCGCTCTGGGAGGGTCACACCGAGCTGCCGCAGTAGCGACTTCTGCTCGGCGTCCGGTTCGGTCACGCGACGCAGGCGAATCTCGCGACCATCGGTGGTGGGCAACACAATGTCCGCGC
>Ga0105237_10002849_pt1 | contig 21032 bp, 13 predicted proteins | sample KBSC24metaG_FD_81520 | JGI IMG/M metagenome (GOLD analysis project Ga0105237, IMG submission 81520) | Corn rhizosphere microbial communities from Kellogg Biological Station, Michigan, USA - KBS C2-4 metaG | ecosystem: Host-associated > Plants > Roots > Rhizosphere > Soil | place: Michigan, USA...
AATCTACAGATGCAATGGATAGAATTTTTCAAGAAATAAAAAAACTAACAGATATACCGTCTTATTCAAAGCATGACCGGTTTGTACAGGGAATCATCAATGCCATAAATGAAAAAGCTATTGGGCCGGATGAAATGCTGCCGTCGGTGAACAGAATAATCAAAGAGTTGGGCTTTTCGAGAGAAACGATCATCAAGGGTTATAAGGATCTGATTAGTCGCGGCATTGTAGAATCAAAGAACAGGCTGGGATATTATGTAGGTAATGGTAATACAGAACAAACTTTAACTGTAGCCCTGCTCATGTATAACCTGGATACTTTTGAAGAGCAATTCTATCGCAATTTCCGTCATGAACTGGGGCAGAACATCCGCTTGAACCCATATTTTCACCACGGTGATATCGAGATATTTGAAACCATCCTTTCACAGATCAAGGGTAAATATGGCATGTATGTGATTGCGCCTATCCCCCATTCTAAAACCAAAGAATTGCTGGATACTATTCCACGTAATAAATTCCTGATGTTTGACCGTTACGAACCACTGGAGGGCGATTTTAACCATATAACCCAGGAATTTGGCCAGTCATCCTACCAAATCTTTTCACAGTTAGCACCTAAAATTAGTCAATTTGATGAAATGATATTCTATCATTCGCCCAATTCACTGGACCCTAAAGAGATGGTTAAGTCATTCAAAAAATTTCTGAAGGATTTTAATATCAAAGGTCGCATCGTCAATGAATACACACCCGGTTCAATTGAAAAGGGAAAGGTGTATTTTACGTTGGACAACTTTGCGCTCTGGCAGATCATGCGCGATTGTAATAGTCAAAAACTGGCTCCAGGGAAAGACCTTGGCATCCTGTCGCACAATGATGAACCGGCTAAAGAGATCATTGGCATCACTACTTTTTCTGCCGATTTTTCTAACATGGGTAAACTGGCAGGACAAGCTATTTTGAATAAAGAAAAGATCAGTTTAACCGTCCCGATGATCTTATTTGAACGGAACACACTTTAATTCGCTTAATTTAAAATCATGAAAAAGTGAATTGGCTTATATTAAGCAGCTTTCTTTTTTTTACCGGCATAGTAGGGCTGGTATCCTGGTATAAATCAAGAAAAACTAAGCTCAATACCTTGAACGGTTTATTCCTGGCCGATCGCAGTCTGAGTTTTTTACTGGTAGGCGGAGGCTTGCTATTTACCAATATTAACACAGCTACCATTATAGGCGAAAACGAGCTCACCTATACGCACAACATGTCAGTAATGGCCTGGGGGATGACCTCCATACTGGCTATGTTATTGGTTTCTGAATTTTTAATGCCCATGTATCTTAAACTGGGGATAGCCACCACGCCTGATTACCTTACCGCGCGATACGGCCAGGGGATTGGAAAATTGGTCTCTTTTATTTTCCTCATCAGCTACATTATCAACCTGTTACCGTCGGTATTGTATAGTGGAGCGGTTGCATTTAACGGCTTGTTTCACTTTTCAGAGATCTGGAAAACAGATTACTGGACCACTATCTGGATCCTCATTTGGGTTATGGGTACTGTTGGTTGCCTTTATTCCTTGCTGGGCGGCTTAAAAGCTATTTCTATTTCTGATACCTTGCTTGGTCTGGGTATTTTTGCAGGCGGGCTCCTGCTGCCTTTTTTTGGACTCAGATATCTTGGCCAGGGCAATCTTATGGAGGGTCTGCATACCTTGCTGCATGTACATCGGGATCACCTGAACAGTATAGGTTCTGCTTCAGATCCTATTCCATTTGGCACTCTGTTTACCGGCATGTTGCTGGTGAACCTGTATTACTGGGGTACCGAGCAATATATAGTTCAGCAGGTTTTGGCTTCAAAAGATCTTAAGAGCTGTCAAAAAGGTATTGCTGTAGCCTGTTTAGGCAAATTGATATCGCCATTACTTTTAAATGTGCCGGGCTTAATTGCCGTGCATATTTTCACTCATTTACATAATCCGGCAGAGGTATTTCCTAAGCTGGATAGTTTGGTATCACCGCCTTTTATAGCCGGGTATATAGCAGCTATCATTTTTGGTGCAGCCCTTACTACTTTCAATGCGGGCCTAAACAGCTCGAGTACCCTATTTGTACTAAACATTTATAAACCCTGGATGGAAAAACGCTCCAGGCCAACTGCCGAGAAAGATATGATCAAAACAGCTAAAAGATTTGAGATCATCATTTGCTTAACGGCTATGTTCATTGCGCCATTCATTATTTTTGTTAAGAACGGCTTTTACACTTATGTACAAATTGTCAACGGATTTTTCAACGTGCCCATTTTTACTATCATGTTTATGGGTTTTGTAACTAAAAGGGTGCCTGCCTTAGCTGCCAAAATAGGTTTGTTGTTTTTTATAGTCGCTTATGGGCTTACGCAATTGGTGTTTGATCTGCACATTCATTTTCTGCACATTTTGGCTCTATTATTTGTGGTAGCCTGCGGGCTCATGTTGGTTATTGGCAAACTTTACCCTATGTCCGTGCCCTACCAACAAAAGCTTAATAATGTGGTAGATATGAAACCCTGGAAGAACCGGCATATCTATGGTGGTATATTATTATTGCTCATGATACTGATGTTTATTTTGTTTTCTCCGCTTGTACTTGCAAAATAAGTTTGGACAATAAATAAAAATAACTATTTTTATAAAATAGACCAGAATAGACCAGATTATAGTTAATTTTAACATGAGTACAATCGTTTCCTTAACCTGCCGAATATTTATTCCTGCAGCAGTACTTGGCATCGTTTCTTTTTCTGCCGTAATGGCCCAGGATAATGGTGTCAAGTTTTCCTCATCCGATAAAAAAATGGAACAGGCTTTTATGTGGGCTAAAAGTATGGCTTTGCACTATAAAGGTCATCCTAATGATCCCGTAGGGCCCTGGTATGAATCTGCACTCCCCCCTCGTGATGCATTTTGTATGCGCGATGTGTCCCATCAAAGTATCGGCGCCGAGATATTAGGTTTAAAACAGGAAAATCGTAACATGCTGACATTGTTCGCAAGCAATATATCGGCATCAAAAAATTGGTGTTCGTATTGGGAGATCAATAAATCTGGCAAACCGGCTCAGGATGATTATAGGAACGACCACGAATTCTGGTATAATCTGCCTGCTAATTTTGATGTATTGTATGCCAGTTGGCGGCTTTATTTATGGACGGGCGACAAGTATTATATTAACAACCCCGCATGTGTTCATTTTCAGGAAAAAACAGTAAAAGATTATATAAACACCTGGGTATTATCAGCCGATTCGATGTTAACCAGGCCTGCCCATCCCAATGCACCTGTTCCTTTTAATGAAAGCGACGCTTTTCACCGTTGCCGGGGCTTACCATCCTACTCTGAAGGGGTTGCCAATTTAAAAACCGGTGTCGATCTGATAGCTGCATTATACAGGGGACTGTTAACCTACTCTGCTATATTAACAGAAAAAGGCCGGCCAAAAGAAGCCGCCTTGTACAGCCGTAAAGCTGAAAAATACCGGCAACAGCTGGAGGCACATTGGTGGGACGAAAAGGATAAATTATATTATACCTATTACAGTAATGACGGCCATTTTGGTAAGGAAGAAGGGGAAACCTTTTTATTATGGTTTGACGCTTTGAAGGATAATGCTCGTATAGCACAAACATTAACACATCTCAGCTCCAAAACCTGGAATGTGGAGAACACTTCATACCTACCCCTGATATTTTATAACAAAGGTTCCTGGGATAAAGCAAGAAATTATATCCTATATCTCTCCGATGAAACTACTGCAAGGAGAGAATATCCCGAGGTTTCTTTTGGGGTAATAGAAGGCATAGTTCAGGGACTAATGGGTATTGCACCTGACGTCCGTACACATAGTGTAAGTACCATTTATAAAATAACAGATGCAGGTAATGCCTCCATCAGTAACCTGCCAGTGCTGAATACGGTGGTAGATGTAGCACACCTCAGCACTCATCAATCTTTATTGACTAACCACGGAAAACAGCAATTAAAATGGAAGGCCATGTTTTACGGCAGTTATCACCATGCTTATGCCAATAATAAACCTGCAACGGTTAGGCAAGAAACAGATCCACAGGGAAAGACAATATCTTTTGTAGAAATAACCGTCAAGCCTGGTCAAAAGGTAAAAGTCAGCTTGAAATAATAAAACACCTATCACACCTTAAAAATATTTAATGAAATCCTACTTGCATAAATTTTTACTTGCCCTTTTGGCATTCCTTATACAGTTACCCCTATCCTATGCTCAGCAATTATCTTTACCTCAACAAGATGACAGATGGCTTTTGCAACCGGATGGCAGCATCACCTGGAATATTAAAGACCGCCTGCCCCATGCTGATCATATAGAAATGTCCGGGGAGAAGGTATCGTTATGGGTTGCTTATAACGTAGATCCTTCCAAAGCTTGCCATATTACCCGTACTGTGGTTTTTCCCACCTTTCGTATGCTTCCTGATGATACACGCAGTCATATCGCTTATACATTTGACGATAATGCATTACCAAGAATGCATATAGATGGCAGACTCTTACAGCCGGATGTTTCAGAAGCGGGTATTAATATACAGGTAAAAAGTATTAATCAACATGGCATCATGCGTATGGAGGAACAGGTTGGTAATCAGGAGCAGGTTAAAATAGACCATACCCTCTTTCCTTCTGTAGATACCCCCCTGGCTATGGAGAGGTATAAATTTACCAATATCAGCAATAAACCGGTAACCATATCCATGGAGCATTTAAAACGCGAGGTAACCACCGATACTATCAGAAGTAAAGTGGCACCTCATACAGTTATCATGCGGTCTGTAAACGATGGCAGCAGGATATTGCAACCGGGACAAGCATACACGTTTTCTGTTTGTTACCAGGCAACTGATCATCCTTCATCCCTCCCATCCATTGATCCCGAATTTGAAGAAAAAGCTCGCCAAAACCGGATAGCAGAAATTTCAGCGCCCTTACAATTACAAACTCCGGATACTGTTTTAAATGTCATGTTCGCTTTTGCCAAGATCAGGGCTACAGAAAGTATTTTTAAAACCAAAGGGGGATATATGCACGGTCCCGGTGGCTTATCCTATTATGCTGCTATCTGGGCCAATGACCAGGCAGAATATATCAACCCATATTTTGCCATTTCGGGTGATCGGATTGGAAATCTTTCGGCTATGAATGCTTACCGGTTGTTTGCCAGCTACATGAACCCTGATTATAACGCACTGCCAAGCTCCATCGTAGCCGAAGGTGATACGGTTTGGAAAGGTGCCGGCGATCGCGGGGATCAGGCTATGATAGCCTACGGTGCATCGAGGTATGCACTTACTTATGGAAGTGCCGACTCTGCAAAAGTATTGTGGCCGCTCATCTCCTGGTGCCTGGAGTATAGCCACAGACATATCAATACGCAGGGTGTGGTGGAATCGAAAAGTGATGAGTTGGAAGGCCGGTTTCCATCGGGTAAAGCCAACCTGTCTACCAATTGCCTGTATTATGATGCGTTGGTATCAGCGGCTTTACTTGGCCGGCAATTACAATTGCCTAAACAACAAACAGACCTGTACACCCGGCAAGCAGCCGAGCTTAAAGAAAATATTGAAAAATACTTTGGAGCGGACTTAGCCGGATTTCATACCTATAAATATTATGAAACGAATGATGTTTTGCGTGCCTGGATCTGTATGCCGCTTACTATGGGTATATATGACCGGAGCAAAGGCACTATAGACGCACTATTTTCGCCAAAGTTATGGACTGCCGACGGTTTAGCCACACAGGCCGGTCAGGATACCTTTTGGGATCGATCCACTCTTTATGCACTTCGGGGTGTGTTGCAGGCAGGAGCAACAGAACAAGCAATGACTTTTTTACATTACTATTCACGCCGCAGGCTTTTGGGTGAGCATGTCCCCTACGCTGTTGAAGCCTATCCCGAAGGAAATCAAAGACACCTTTCAGCAGAAAGCGGTCTGTATTGCCGGATATTTACAGAAGGTTTATTTGGTATCAGGCCCACTGGATTTAGGAGCTTCAATTGCACACCTCGGTTACCAAAAGGTTGGAATGAAATGGCCCTGAACAATATTCACGCGTTTGGAAAGGTATTTGATTTAAAAATCGTAAGAGAAGGAAAAGGTAGCGTGCAACTAATTGTTACGGAGGGAAATAAAAGCAAAGTTTACAAAATTAAGGAAGCAGGATCAGCTAAAATTAACGTATAAGATTAACAAAGTCCTAAACTAAACTGGGCCAAATTGCGGAAAGAGCATTTTAAAATGCTCCTTTTGCTTGTATAGCAAAAGGAGCATAATATTGTTCTGGCTTAAGCCTAAATTATGCGCATCCTCATTTAGACAGCATCTGACAGAGAGCTAAAAGTAAATTCCCTGATCTTCATCGGAGGGATAAGGTAACTACGATAACTTTCTACGCTGATGCTCCGTTCCTGTTTGCCCAATGCTTCAAGATTGTTGAGCATAATTACGGGGCTTTCATTAAACCTGAAATTTTTGATCGGGAATTTGATCTTACCATTTTCAATATAAAATGTACCGTCGCGGGTTAAGCCGGTGAGCAATAAGGATTGCGGGTCAACCATACGGATATACCACAGGCGCGAAACCAATATACCCTTTTCGGTACTTTTTATCAGATCCTCCAAACTGGCATCACCTCCTTCCATAATGATATTACCAGGGCCAGGTAGCGGCTTAACGCCTTTTTTATCTGCCCAGTAGCGGGAGTAACTTAGGTTTTTTACCACGCCTTTATCAATCCACATTGTTTTTTCCCTGGGAAGCCCGTCTCCGCTCCAGGTTGAAGATGGCAGATCGGTATTAAAAGGATCAGAGTATATGTTGACTTTAGGGTCAACCAATTGTTCACCCAGGCGGGTCCCACCGCCTTTTTTACTTAAAAAGCTCCGCCCTTCCTCGGCACTACGGGCATCAAAACGGAACATATTTTCCATCAGATAGGTAGCTGCAACCGGTTCCAATATCACAGTATATTTTCCGGGTTCTAAAGCTTTAGCTCCAGACGAGCTCAGGCATTTACCAGCGGCCACTTTAGTCGACGCCAGGGTATCCAGTTTGCTTACATCAGTAAAGCCTTTGGCCGCATAACCTGAGGCTGTACCAGCTTCATTACGTGTAGTTACCGAAAAGGTAACATCATTACCCTTGTTATAAGCAAATAATCCCTTGGAGTTCATGATGGCGCTAAAACTTGTTGAGTTTTCAAGGAAACCAGCCGCTGTGAGCTTGGCTTCTTTGGTAACCGATAAACTTTTAGCTACCATATCTGCGCGGCTTTCAGGGGTCATGGCAGCTGTATTGGCATTATAAGTTATAGACTCCGGAAAATCACGAGGTCCTAACATAGGCATATATTCCGGGTTGGCGGGGGCTAATTGCGCCAATTCTTCAGAGCGGCGAACCACCCTTTCCAATGCCGCATCGTCAAATTCATCAATGGTTGCTGTGCCTGCTTTTTTTCCAAAAACCGATGTAACACCCAAACTTACCGTGCTGATATCCCCTGCTGTAGAAACAGCGTTTAATGCATATCTGATGTTGCCACCCTCGCTGCCGTTTAAACTCACTTCACATTCTTCGGCTTTTGAATAGGCAAGCACTTTCTTTAATAAAGTCTGTGCTTCTTCTTTAGTTAATATTGGCATAATTCAGTTATCCGATCTTTCTTTTAGTGTTGATTACATTAACTCCTTTAAACAATGCTGTTGACGCGCCATGTGATACCGCGCTTGACTGTGCTGGTTGTCCTTTACCATCATTAAAGGCTCCGCCTAAACGATAGTCGCGCTCATCGCAAACTTGTGTACAGGAGTTCCAGAACTCCTGAGTATTGGCCTGATAGGCTACATCATTTAGCATACCTGCAATCTTTCCTTCCTTGATCTCGTAAAACAACTGACCGCCAAACTGGAAATTATAACGTTGTTGATCGATAGAGAATGACCCATCGCCGATAATATAAACGCCCTTCTCTACATTTTTGATCATCTCATCAACACTCAATGGTGTTTTTCCTGGCTGAAGGGAAACATTCGGCATCCGCTGGAATTGTACATCCTGCCAGCTTTGCGAATAGCAGCAACCTTGCGATTCGTTTAGACCGATAATATGTGCCTGATCACGGATGGCCTGATAATTTACCAATACGCCATCCTTAATGATGTCCCATTTTTTGCATTGAACGCCTTCATCGTCGTAACCTACCGCGCCTAATGAACCAACCTGGGTTTTATCACCCACGATGTTTACGGCTTTGCTGCCAAAATTGAATTTGCCAGACTTCCACTTGTCCAGTGTTAAAAAGCTGGTGCCGGCAAAGTTAGCTTCGTAACCCAAAACACGATCGAGCTCTGTTGGGTGGCCAACAGATTCGTGTATGGTAAGCCATAAATGCGATGGGTCAAGTACCAGATCATATTTACCCGGTTCAACAGATTTGGCCTTTAATTTATCACCTGCCTGCTGGGTAGCATATTTAATATCTTCCAGCATATCATAACGTTTCTTATAACGAGGGGTCACTCCTAACACTTTTTCGCTGGCCAATGGGTCAAGGTATTCATAGCCCATACCTACAGGCGAGCTTAAGGAGCGACGGGTTTCAAAAGCACCTGCCGAAGGATCTATTTTAGTGACCGTAAAGCTTGGGTAAAGGCGATGCACATCCTGATCAATGTAAGAACCATCGGTTGATGCAAAATACTTTTGCTCATTAACGGCAAACATAATGGAGTTTACAAAGTTGGCCCCGCCTGCCATGGCTATACCATTAGCATTTAACAAAAGGTCTACCTTTTCTTTGATAGGGATTTCAAAGGCATTTTTGGTTAAAGGCGTTTTCCAGCTTACCTCACCATAACCTTTTTGAGGTGCCAGTTGTACTGGCGCCCCGCCAATTTTAGCATTAGCCTTAGCTACTGCTACCGCTTTAAGCGTGGTTTTGGCCATCCCCTCTTTGGTTACATCATTGGTAGCGGCAAAACCCCAACAACCGTTGGCAATAACACGAATACCGATCCCATACGATTCGGTATTGGCCACGTTCAACACCTTGTTTTCGCGGGTAACCACAAACTGATTCAGGTAACGGCCTATCCGTACATCGGCATAGGTTGCTCCGTTTAATTTGGCGGTGTTTAAAGCCACATCTGCCAGTTCCTTTTTGATCTTTGCATCGACACCTTCCAGTGCCTGCTGCGGATCGATCGTTTTACCAAACGCAGACAGATCGGGTAGCATTAAGGCTCCTGCACCCATTCCTGTTAAAAAAATAAAGTCTCGTCTTCTCAATGTATATTCCTCCTTAGCGCTCCTGGTGTTCCTGCATGGATACCGGAGAACTCATTTTTAAAGTTTCTGATTATTTAAAACCCTCTTTTTAGAAGAGAGCTTGATTCCTGGCACTTTGGCTTCGAACCACAAGAATGTGCACGCTAATAACAGCAAAATATAAGCATATATTTTCGATACCGAAATTGTTGCTTTTTTCTGTATCCGCTTTGTTACATTATTGGTATTTCGATTATTTACGCTATAGTTTTTAGTATCAGATTGCTTTTTTAATATACGCAGACTTTTCCATTCATCATCCCGGTAAACATACCACCAGTTTAACACGCCATTATTTGTTTTAACAGATTGCCAGCCCGGTTTTTGTGGCCAGTATTGATACTGATACTCAAACGGAAGCAGTTGGCTTTGTTGCGGTGCAAGCATAATTGGCCCGGCCTTGGAAATTGTCCCACCCGAGCTTTGTAATTGCAAATTCACAGGGTTTGATACAGTCGGCATTGGTGTTGATACGCGCCAACTTTCGTTTACAGGAACTTTGCGGGAGGCCTGATGAATTAGCAGTGTCCATAATGCAGTATAGTCATTTTCATTACCTGCCAGCATCCAGTTAAAAGTATTACTCAGGGAAGTATATATCAGTTTGCCGCTACCAGCCAAAGCACTATTTACAAGTATACGCCCATGTTCGTCTTGTATCAATGGTTGGGTTCCTTGTTGAAACCGGATATAAAACGAACCCGGATTTAATTTGGCCAGGTGTTGGTCTTGTCCACGGATGATGAGGCAGGATGCAAGCGTATCCCGCCCCTGCAGTGCGGCTAAGGGGAAATTATGCTGCAGCCAGGAATTGCCCAAAGAGCTATCTGCGCGTACAATAATTCCCAATCCTTTTTGACTTACTTCTGTTTTTAAAACAGCAGCTTCCTGCGTGCTAAGTGACTTTAAAACAGACAAATCTCCCACAAGTACATCAAACTTACCAATAACCTGAGCTGACAGATGTTGCAGCGGGACTTGCTCCAGGTTAATAAACTCGGTATTAAATTTATCCTTACTGATGGCCGATCTTGCAGCCACAGCGTATCCGTTTGCGGAGAGCCAGTTTTTAAGAAATCTGCTTTCAAAGTCGGGCGATGCCGTCAGCATCAATACTTTTAATGGCGATGCCTCTTCAATTTGTATAGGCAGGCTTTCGTTCCCAAGCGTATCACGACCGGTAATAGTTAGTAGATGATATACAGCCCGGCCCCCAATTTTGGGTGTGTTTTTTAGCTGGAATATTGCCGTACTTTCTGGTTTGATAACGACAGAGTCTAATGAGGTACCCAATCCATTAAGGAGTAATTTTATGGGATTGGCCGAGCTGTTTTTAAATGTTCCCTGAACACGGAGTTCTTCTCCCGCTTTTAACCGTTCATTCCAGCTGATAGCCGTAATACCCTGCTTCAATACCTCAGGATGGAAAATCACCGGTAAATTACGGAGTTGCTGCAACTGCTCTTCATCAAGTCCATCACCAAATATCCGCAATTGAGTAACTGATGAATCGGTAGCCAGTTCATCTATCGTATTTAACAAGACGGTTTGCTGATATTGCTTTTTGATAATGTTATCTAAGGTAAACAACCGGCTGTTATTGTACTTGCCTAAGCTATCGGGGTTGAAACCCGTAGTTAATAAAATCACCTCGGGTTGGTTTGGCAGAGTTGTATTAACCCGATAAGTTAACGGCAAGGCTATACCAACAAAAGCTACAATTGCCACAATAACCGCGACTATCCGTAAACCGAAATGGGCCCGGTTTATACGTACAACCTCCTTCCACACCGCAACAGCGCAAACGGTAAAGCAAATGATTAAAATAGCGATATTCCAGTTCATCTGCTTATTTGTTTTGGTGATTAAGGTTTTTATAATACTCTTTTGATAAGCCCATATCAATCGGGTTTTGCATAGCTACCGGCATCCTTTTAGCTGGTGTTAGTGTTTTTTGAATGGCCATTTCGACCCGGGTAATATCATCGGGTTTTATATTTCCCCGGTCCGATAATATTCTGCGCATAGCACTTAATGCAGTCAGATAGATCCGGGGTTCTGCCGATGCCCGTAAACCCAATTGCTGATTGGTCAACGCCAGGACCTGTAAATCTTTGCTGCTTATTTCCCCACCCGATTTTAGTTGCTCCAGTATTTCTACCGCTTTGCGGAGACTCACCAACTGATCTGTACCCGGTTTTATATCCTGCTTAATGATGGGCTGGTTTACTTTGCTGAGATCGCCGCTCAGGCGTTTTTCTAACTTTAAAGGCGGCGGATTATATGCCGTTTTAGCTACATATAGCCTTGATTTTTGCTGCAGATCTTTGAGTAAGCGCAATGCTTTATAAGCAAAAGGCAGTGCGTTTTGTGGTTTATATAACCTCAACTGCAATTCAGCCTTCCACATTTCTGTCAAAGTTGCTTTGAGTTGATTTTTCAGAAGCGGATCAAAAAACTCGGCGTCCTCGGCATTGTCATGCTTATCGGTATATTTATCCTTAATTACGTCAGCGTTGCCATAGTTATTGATATCGCTAACGGCATCATTCTCGTTTCCTCCCATATCATTCTCCGATTCCTCACCTAAAAATTTACCATAACGCAGCCGCAATAATTTTTGATCAGTCCCCAGATCGTTACTCCTGTTTTTAAATTTTTCGACGCTGATGCTATCCTTGTCTTTAAGCAGTTTTTCGGCATCAAGAATGATCTGTCGCTCACTCCTGAAAAACTCCGGTTTTTGATCTGTTCCTGTAAGTATCCCATCCATACTTAACAGTTGGGCGGTGTCCTGTATAGACACGGTATACACATCTGTACGGCTTTGCTGCTGATGAGTATCAGTAGCTTGTATATAAAAGTAAAGTTCATCTCCTGGCCCCATGTTTAAGGATGGCAGATTGATCAATTTTTGCAGATCATATTGTGGGCTATGACCATTAAAAGATGTAGAAAAATCCAATTTGTATTCTTTGAATTTGATAGCCTCACCGCTTCCTTTGGCCACAGTGGCAATTATCAGGGCATTATTGATCCCATAATCGTCATTTACAGTTGCATCAATATTTATCTTTTGAACCTCTCCCGCATCAATATAGGTATATGGCTTAGGGGTTTTGATATGGACAACCGGAGGCAAGTCTTTAATCACCTGTACCTGGTACAGATCGGAAAGTTTACCGTCGATGCTAACCTGGTAGAAACCCGGCTGGCTAATTATTTTTCGGGCTCCCCATGTAGTTCTATCATGATTCAGGGCCGTCAGATCAACTATTTCCTTATCATTAAACAGCAGTGTTAACTGCTTAACAGGGATATTGGTTGATATTTGCCAGGATATCATTGCTCCTTCTTCGGCATCAATGGTCAATTTATCCTGGGTACGTTTGGACTTACCTGTATAAGCCGGGGGGCTAATGCTTACTTCCACAGCAGCGATCTGGGGTAATAACTTTTCTACGGGAGTATTTTTAGCACCAGATTGATGTGAACTGATGAAACCAATTTGGTGCAGGCCATGCGGCACAACTTTTATCAATACAAAACATATTAAAGCAACCGATATTAGAATTAAAACAGCTTGCTTAAGGGGCTTTAAAAATTGCTTTTGCTGAACAGGGATGGCAGCAAACTGTTCCCTGATCTTTGTTTGCTGCAGGCGCTCCAAAAGATTAAGCTCATCGTCAGATTTTAATAGCAAATTGCCGCTCTCTTCCAGTTCTGGGTAATGCCGATCAAGATAGTTTAAAATAGAGTGCTCATTTACCCTCCAGGGTCGGGTAAAAATGATGTATAAAGCAAAAACTACAAGTAATGCAACCCATAACCAGGATATAGAACAGGAAAATGAGAAAAACAGTATTGTACCCAAAGCAACAATAAATGCAATTGCAAAAAGAAAACCTGCAGATAGCCGGTAACCAACATACCAACGGCGCATACTCCTTACTTTATATATGGCGTCCTGCTCAGTCATTATCAGGAGTTAATTTATGTCGGTGGGCAAGCATTCTTTCTATCAGGAATACCATAACCAAAGCCAGCCAAAAATAACGGGACAGATCTGTTTTTGTGTCAGGCTGATCGCCAGTTACAGCTACGTGTGTTTCGGTTACATTATAAGGCATAAGCTGTTTCTGATCAATCGTTCTGCGCTCATGCCGCTCATTAATTTCTTTTATGTTATTATTAAAAACCAGTTTGTATAATAATTGTAGAAAATCATCACTCCAAACCAAATCATTCCAAGATGGGTTAAAACGGGTATAAAAATGATAGGTATTAGTTTGCGACTCACGGCTCAAAATCGGGCGACCAAAACTATCGGTCCATATTAATTGATCGCCTGTTGCTTGTCCACTGATCAATTGATATAAAGCGATTTGATGTGGCTGCCCTGTTACACTAAACGCGCCAGTAGTTTTTATCCAGGAATTGGTATTCACCACATTGCCTGTTTTATACACAAAAACATGTTCGCTTTTTTTTACTGTTTGGATAGTTGGTTGTTGATCTGACAGCCAGAATACCCAGCTTTGGCCTGTTGGTATCTCATCGGCCTGACGGTATTGTTTCACCATAGTTTTTCGCCCGTTGAAATTGGCGATTGTTTGCAAGGCTGCTTTTAGATAGGCCGCGTCAGCCGCGTATTTATCCGTAAAGATGGCAAAATATACAGCTGTTGTATCGATGTTGATGAGACTGGTATCGCCACTTTTAAGTCTGACAACCGCTTTGCCGTTATTAGCACTTATGGCAAAAGCAGAGCGGGCTTCACTACCCGAATTGATGGTGTAATTGCTGAAGTAAGTACCTGATGGTTTACTGGTTCCCTGCAATACACGTACACTATTGTCCTTATCAAACCAGGAATCAGTAATCCATGTACTTGTGGAATCATCTGGCGTATAGGTTTTCCAGTTTAAATTTAAAGCGACATGAGGTTTACTACCTGTAAAATGATTGACGCTATTAGGCGTTACCAGGTATACAGGAATATTTGATGAGAGGTATTGATCGAGTTGAGTTACCAGATCCCAATAATTAACCGTTTTCGGCTGTATTGTTTTTGGAGAATCAGCCAATATCTTATTGAGATCCGTCTTCACAAAACCTTTGTTAAAATAATGAAACTCATAGCCGGCCCTCGTCAGTGAATCAACAAGGGGCTTAAATTTACGATAGCTCTCGGTTATATTTTCATTGGGGATCAGTAACCAGCCTTTTGCTCTAGTCATATTAGCATGGCGCTGCCAAACAGGCACTGCCAATACTATAGCCAATAAGGTCAACAAAAGGCAGCGCACAAAAAACAGTAGCTTATCACTGATCTTCAGGCTTCGGCTACTTTTTTTGGCCGCGGCATTGATCAATGAGATGCTACCTACTTTTAAAGTTTTGCCCGGTTTTATATTCCACAGGTGTATAATTACCGGTATAGTTAACGCGGCAATTGCAAACAGCCATATCGAATTTAAAAACAGCATTTATTTTAATAATTTATTTAGCCTTACCCTGCAGGCACAAAGCCGACGTCAAAACTTCGTTTTATTTCTTTGTACCAAAAAATCGCGCAGTGCATCATCCAATGGTTGTGATGTATTGATCAATCGATAAAAAATATGCTTTCCCAATAACTCCATTCGCACTTTATCCAGGTGGTCTTTTAACCGGCTCTGATAGGCAGTTGCCTCCCTCCCATTTACATCAATAGTTTGGCCTGTTTCCAGATCCTCCAGGGTGGTATAGGCGCCAAAATCAAAGTTGAGTTCATTTTTACCCATTAAATGAAACACGATCACCTCATGTTTCAGGGCTGATAAGGAATCGAGCAATTTACTGATCTCCCCATTGACCTGATACATATCAGTAATAAAGATCAACAGTTCCTTACGGCCCGATCCGGCAAACAATTCTTTATAATGAACTGGCTGCGTGAAAGTCCCCATGGGTTTTACCTGCTCCAGGTGATAGTATAACCGCTGCAAGTGCTGAGGATCAGGCTTGGAAGCCAGCGAAAATAAACCACCATCCTGGAAAACATATAGCCCTACCGAATCACCCTGAAGATTAGCAAGAAATGCCAGCGAGGCAGCCATAAAACGGGCATAATCTATTTTTTTAATGCCACGATCATCATGCGCCATGGAAGCGCTGGCATCAATTAAAAACCTCACGGAAATACTGGTTTCGATCTCCGATTCCCGAATATAATACCTGTCCGACCGGGCAAACATCCGCCAGTCGAGCCAGCGCAGATCATCTCCTGGCTGATAACTACGATACTGACTGAATTCAAGTCCAGGCCCCTTTACTTTGCTTTTATTAAAACCATTCATAAAGCCGTCAATTACCGTTTTGGCAAGTAAAGGCAAATCTTTAATGGTCATTAATACTTTAGGATCAAGCATGCTTTTATTTCGGATTTGGGAATTGAGATCTCGGATTTATTTTATATGCGACTTTAAAAAAACCACAGTAAATCCCTTAACCTGGTTAATCATCAGATAGTTTTTGGCCTGTCTATAGTTCTTATCAATTCGGCAGTAACCTTATCTGATGTTATTCCTTCGGCCTCGGCTTTAAAGTTCATCAGTATCCGATGCCTTAAAACTGATGGCGCCATGGCGTGTATATCTTCCATTAATACAGCATAGCGCCCTTTTAGCAGGGCCCGTGCCTTGGCAGTTAATATTAAAGCCTGCCCGGCTCGCGGTCCGGCTCCCCAGCGTACCCATTCTTTAACATAAGCAACCTGGCTTGTATCCGGTCGTGTGGCCCGTATCATCAGGCTAACATATTTTATCAGATCATCATTAATATTTACCTGCCTCACCAAAGCCTGCGCCTGCTGTATATCCGCGGCGTTAATGACTGCATTAATATTGGCTTTTTGAGTGCCGGTGGTACGGTTCAATACCTCAAACTCTTCCTGCTCTGTTGGGTAGCCCATTTTTATCAACAGCAAAAAGCGGTCTAACTGAGCTTCGGGCAAAGGGTAGGTACCGGCTTGTTCTATAGGGTTTTGGGTGGCCAGTATAAAAAAAGGTTTATCCAGCGGATAGGTTTGCCCGCCATAAGTCACCTCAAACTCCTGCATAGCCTCTAACAGGGCCGATTGTGTTTTGGGTGGCGTGCGGTTGATCTCGTCGGCCAGTATAATATTTGCAAACAGCGGCCCCTTGTTAAATTTAAAAAAACGTTTACCGGTAGCATGATCTTCTTCCAGTATTTCGGTGCCGATGATGTCAGTAGGCATCAGATCGGGAGTAAACTGTATGCGCCTGAATGATAAATGTAAAGCCTGCGACATGGTTTTAACAATAAGCGTTTTGGCCAATCCCGGCACACCTTCCAGTAAACAATGACCACCGGCCAAAAAGGCCACCAGTAATTCGTCCAATATGGCATCCTGGCCAACAATCACTTTTTGTATCTCGTTTTTTAGCTGGGGCAGTTTTGCCAGTAATGCTTTTACGTTATTTTCGGTAAGTTCCAATTACTTCGATATTTATTTACTCCCAATATATCATCCTTTTGAGTAAATACCATGTTTTTTTGTTAAAAAGCCAATAAAGTATCCGAAACTTTACAAGCGATGCAAGCAAAAGTAGTTTTTGCATAAAATATTGTGTTAATTTTAGGGTTTGAACAGAAAAATGAGTTTCAGTGGAAAGTTCACCTTTACAAGATTAAGTTATCATTCCGGTGATTGGGATACCGACCAGCGTATGCCCTCAAACCTGCTCAACTCACTGTTGGAATACACTACCGTCCCTATTGATCCGCATGAAAAAGTGATCCCTTTAAGCAGCGACGATATATTTTCGGCACCTTTCTGTTATCTCAGCGGGCATAAGCTGGTTCAGTTTGATGCTAAGGAAAGGGCCAATTTTAAAAAGTACGTGGAAAACGGCGGATTTGTATTTGCGGATGATTGCAATCACGATATCGACGGTCTTTTTGCCAAATCATTTGAGGCGCAAATGGCAGCCCTGTTTGGTCCTAATGCGCTAAAGAAAATACCTAATAATCATAAGATATACCACTCATTTTTTTCTTTTGATAAAGGGCCACCTACCACCAACTTTGAATTAAACGGCTGGGGCGACGACCTTGTACACGATTACCTGAAAGCCATTGAAATTAACGGACGAATAGGTGTACTATACAGCAGTAAAGATTATGGCTGCGAATGGGATTACGATTTCAGAAATAAACGTTTCATGGCCGAAGACAATACTAAATTCGGGGTGAATATTATCATGTATGCGCTTAATTCCTAAGGGATTAGTGGCGAGGGCAAGATGTAGATAATACTGATTAAATAGAGGAGGCCAATCGTACTGATTGGCCTTCTCTATAATTACCCGTTCCTTAATTAAGGGTTAGGTTGCATTAGCTTATTGTTTTGAAGCTCGACACCTGATAGAGAGCAGATGCAGTCTTTTTTTAATTACTATTGCTTAACAACTGTTGCCAAAAATGTTTTTACAATTGTAGAGGCTGGTGCTCCGTTATTAGGAACAACATCAAAAGAGATTCTTAAATAAATCGGAAATTCATTTGGCTGAAAATTCGATCCATCCATTGAAGTATTTGTAGCTACCGTGCGATTGCCTATATACTCCAATTGTGCTGCTATTTGATTAAAATAAGATCCTCCGCTATAATCATAACTATTTAATAAAATTTGCTGCTGAATATTAGTTATTTGTGCACGATCTGTCACTTTGGGATTGAAGATCAAATTAAAAGAATTTTCATCAATTGAAAAATCATTGATATAGTAATTTCCATTATCCCAGGCAGGTGGAGCCGGAGCCTGAGTGGTATGTACCTTAATTACAGGTTTTGCAGAAATATAAAACACTCCCAATGGATCACTATATCCAGGCTCGTATCCGGGAGTGGATGCCTGGTTATATCCTGGAATTGCAAAAGAAGGAGCTGTGATTAAAAAGCTCGATGTCAGTGTGCCTTTTAGTGCTATATTAGCATTTAGTTTTAAGTTGACATTTTCCTCAGGGGTAGTACTACTTTTCTTAAAAAGCCCACCTAAAATATTTTTTACAAGGCCTTGCAAACCACTTGTAATAGCCGTTTTAATATTGTTTACAATTGTTTGCCCCAGAGTAGGTTTGAGCTTGTCCGCATCACTTGAACCATTTACGGTTATGGTGCTTTTGTTATTGCTACCATCAATACTGAAAGAGGGTGAAATAGTAAAATTAGTACCTGGTAAAGCAATGGTACCAGTAAGGGTGCCTGAAGCCGTACCATTGATATTTACATCTGTTATTTGGGATGAGCGTATTGCCCAATTAAAGTTAAATGTATTAAAATTTTGGACACTCATATTGGGATCATAAACAATCTCATATTGAATAGCATACCATGTTGCAGGGGCTACCTGCCACTGTTCAATTGTTGAAGCAAAAGCTGATTTGGTATTTACATCTATAATATCCTGTCCTGCAAAATTCATCATCGGAGAGGATGCTGCATAGGTTCCTTCTATTGCCAATGTATGAGTGATATTACTTGAGTTAATAAAGTTTGCTGTTGATGGAATATAATAATACATTCTTAATAGGCCTCGATATCTATTATATAGTACAAAGTACCATCTGTCAGGAGCCGGCAAAGCGGTTCTAAACGTATTATACACAAGCTCCCATCCATCTATCGATTTGTAATCATTTGCTATTTCAGGAGTAAATTGCCTTGAGGCTCCTGATCCCCATGGAACTACAACTTCTTGCATACCAGTTGGAGTAGGCATAAAATTAATGTGTTCCCAATCTAAAGGGGGAATAGCCACACCATTAACTTGTTGACGACCTGTTTTTACATTATTTTGCGGTACTTTAATAAGCGTATCTTTATTACAGCTACTTCCGAATACTAATAGCCCAATAATAAACAAGCTAATTCCGCTTGTCTGAATAGTTGCTTTTTTCATAGGTTTCTTTTTTATTTGGTTGATAATAATAAGATATACAGTGCTCTGGAGGTAACACCTGTTTTCACGACCTCCTTCGGGATGTCCTGTGAAAACAGGTGAAAAGATTAAACACCACCAGTATCCTGATTAAGGATTAGGCTGCATTAGTTTGTTCGTTTGAAGTTCCACTCCTGATATAGGCCAGATGTAATTGGATGCGGTCACCGCTACTGAAGGAGAACTTCCCTGGGCGCCGGATTTGGCAGGAAGTGACTGACCAGTGCGAAACAGGTCGGTAAGCCTGAACCCTTCACCAATTAATTCAATCCGTCGTTCAGTTAGTATAGTATTGATTAAACTGGTTTGCGAAGTGATATCAGCAGGATCGAAGGTAAAAGTAGCATCCGAACGGTGCCTTACAGCATATAATAAAGCAGTCGCGTTTACCAGGTCGCCTGTACGTGCGTAGGCTTCTGCTGCATTCAGTAATACCTCGCTATATCTTAGTACAGGTATATAATCTGTAAAAGGTGAAGGGGTTTTGTATTTGGATAAATAATTATATATAGTTGTTACTTTGTTTGCGTCTGTGACCGACACTTTGGTAATAAATCCTTTGCGTGCATCAGTAGAACTTGTTCCACTTAATGCTGAATTAGCATATATACCACTTGTATTTAAATAATACTCGCCATTACCCGGACTTAAAGTAAAATAATACGCCAATTGATTTTGAGTTCCTGGCGCATCACTGGTGGTAAATGGTAAAAACAATAAAGCTTCGGCACCAGTATATGAACCGGTGAAAACCGTGGCTATATTGGCTTCCAGCTTAGTGCCCCCGGTTGGGGCCTGATACGGAGCTGTTGCACTGATAAGCTTAGTGGTTTCTGTAAGTACCTTAGCATAATTAGCCTGTGCTAAATACACTCTGGCTTTTAGGGCAATGGCTGTATTTTTAAAGGCTCTGAAAGCACCATTGGCCTGGGTTGCGGCAAGCTTGGTTTCCGCATCGTCCAGATCTTTTAATATCTGTGTGTATACTTGTGCAACAGTGCTCCTGGCCAAGTCATTTTTTCCTGCTCCTGTCAGGTCTGTTTCTGCCAGCAGGCGTAGCGGTAGACCAGGGCTCGCACCGTTATCAAAAACATATGGTTTCGCATAGGTTTGAACCAAAGCAAAATATGAAAGCGCTCTTAAAAACTCCGCCTCTCCAATATATTGATTGGCTGTAGTCGCATCAACTTTAGATAGATTTGCATTGAGGCCTGCCAAAAAAACGTTAACCCTGTTAATAGCAGCATAAGCCGCGCTCCAAAGATTCACAACCTCATTGGTATTGGAGTTCACATTCTGGCTCCAGGTATCTAAACCGGTAACCCCATTAGGCTTATTTACAATAAACTCCTCGCCACGTATCTCATTATAGATCACATACCGCCCCCCATAAAACTGCCCATTTTTAACCCCGGCATATAAACCATTAACCTGGCTTAAAATCCGGGCAGGGGTGTCAAATGCTTTTGAGTCGATAATACTGGTGGTTGGAGTCGGCGTTAATAGATCCTTTTTGCAGGAGCTACCCAGCACCATGGTCAATGCCAGCACCGCTGCATTGAGAGTGTATTTATATTTTTTTATAGTTATCATGGTTATCAAAATTTAAAATCCA
>Ga0105237_10002851_pt1 | contig 21021 bp, 9 predicted proteins | sample KBSC24metaG_FD_81520 | JGI IMG/M metagenome (GOLD analysis project Ga0105237, IMG submission 81520) | Corn rhizosphere microbial communities from Kellogg Biological Station, Michigan, USA - KBS C2-4 metaG | ecosystem: Host-associated > Plants > Roots > Rhizosphere > Soil | place: Michigan, USA...
CATTATGCGCTCCTCGATGACGCCATTGGCGAAATGCAATGGTGGCATTGTTTCCAGCCGGACCCGCCGGAAAAAGCCCGAAAATGGGACGAGGCGTCCCTCCGAAGCGAGAGCGTGGCACTGGATTCGCCGTCACTGTCAAGGCACGACCCCCCAGAACCCAGAATCCCGGTGGTTCGGGCCGAACCCAAAATCGGGCGCAACGACCTATGCCCCTGTGGCAGCGGGAAGAAATACAAGAGGTGCTGCGGCAAGTCCTGAAACTCGCTTCATTTGCCGTCCAGATAGTCGATCTTCAGCACCTGGGTGTAGTAGATTTTCCAGGCTCCCTGATACTTTCTCAAGGTGTGGATGCCGACGACTTTGTTGTTGCGAAAGACCAGGCCCGTTTTTGGGTCGTCAGGGCCGGATACCTTCTGGGTAATCTGGGTAAAACGGACTTTCGCCTCATCTTCATCGGCGGATTCGAGGGTGAGCTCCTGGAGCATGTAGAGGAGGTCGAAAGTGGTCGTCACTTGCTCCGTCGTCTGGCGGGTGCGATCCAGGCCCGGGGCTTCGGGATGCATCATGGCAATCGCGCCGGCAGCGTCCCGTCGATTCAGCGCTTTTACCTGGGCCCGAACGGCATCGAAAATCGGGTCTTCCTTGCGAGCCACTTTGGCGCAATTTGCGAGCCCCAGAAGAATGGGGACAAATACGATCCAGCGGAGCCTCGTCCAAGGTCTCGGTTGAAATCGGGTGGCCGCAATCCGGGTCCGATCTGAGCTCGACGGTTCACTGTCGGAAAGGGTATGAAGCAGCGATGTGTTCAAAGAGTGTCTTCAGAGAGTGAACGGGACGTTCGAAAGGGCCATCCCGTCATGTGATTGTCATAATATTTTTTACATTAAAGCATTGCCCACAGGCCTTTCGTGGGCAAAAACTTAAAGCCTTTATACTCTCCCCTCGATTCTGAAATTTTCGATGCCCATCGCTCGCAGTCGTAAAAAAGCTCCGCGCGTGCTCGCCACCTCTGTGGCCGCACTGCTCGGTCTTGCGGCGGCGGCATGGGCGAATGACGCTACGTGGTTGGACGTGGGGAATGAATGGGCCAACGATGCCAACTGGACGGCGCCCTATCCGAAAACCGCTGCGGAAACGGCCACTTTTGACACTGCCGCCGCATTTTTGACTCCGACGATCGACACGACGCCGATCACCGTTGCCCAGATCCTCTTCAATGCCGCCGCGCCGAGCTACACGATCACTCTGGACGGCACGGCCTCGACGACCAGCCTCACCTTCGCCGGAGCGGGCGTGACCAACAATTCGGCGGTGACGCAGAACTTCACCGCCGGTGCCAGCGCCGGCAATACCGCGACGATCGTCTTCAGTGGCAGTGCGGACGCAGGTTCCAACACGAACTACACCCTGAACTCGGGTGGGGTGATGCAATTCACAGGAACTTCAAGCGGTGGAACCGCCGTGATTGTGAACAATGCCGGCGGCCTCTTCGACATCAGTGGACAGTCGGGCGGCGTGACCGTGAATTCCATTTCCGGCGCGGGAAACATCAGCCTCGGCGGCAATAGGCTGACGACGGGCGGGGACAACAGCACCGGGACGATTTCAGGCGTGATTTCTGGGTCGGGAGGCGGCTTGACGAAGACGGGCGCCGGCACCCTCACGCTGACCGGGGTGAACACCTACACGGGCACGACGACGATCAATGACGGTACCCTGGCGCTCTCCGGCACGGGAGCATTGAGCAATGCGACCCCCATTAATGTCTCCGGGGCGACTGGGGTCTTCGATATCTCCGCCATCACCGCCACGGGTGAGACCGTTGGCTCGCTCGCCGGCGTCGCGGGATCGTCCGTCGTTCTCGGGGGAAAGAATCTAACGCTCGCCAACAATGACACGACAACCTTTGCCGGCGTCATTTCCGGGCCCGGCGGCAGTCTCACCAAGCAGGGCTCGGGAAACTTGACCCTCACGGGTGCAAACACCTACTCGGGTCCCACCACGATTGCGGGCGGTGGCCTCACGCTCTCCGCAAATGGGACGCTCGCCGCCACGAGCGCCGTCAATCTGACCGACGCGTCCTCGTTTTTCGACATTTCCGGGATGACGGCGACGAGCGAAACGATCGCTTCGCTGGCCGGCGTCGCCAACTCGGAAGTCTCGCTCGGCTCGAATACGCTGATCGTCGGCGGCGACAACTCTTCCACCACTTTCGCGGGCATTCTGTTCGGGACGGGTGGCGGCTTGACGAAGCAGGGCACGGGCACGATGACCCTCACGGGTTCGAATCTCTACACCGGTCCCACCACGATTGCCGGTGGCGCCTTGCTGCTGACGGCCTCGGGAGCGCTGAGCGATTCCACCGCGGTGAATATCACGAGCGCGACGGGCGTATTCGACATGTCCGGGATCACCGCCACCTCGCAGACGATCGGATCCCTGGCTGGCGTCACCGGCTCATCTGTGGTCGTCGGCGCCAAGAGCTTGATCGCCGGCGGCGACAACACGACCACGAATTTTGCCGGCGTGATTTCCGGGACCGGGGGGAGCCTGACGAAGGTGGGCACCGGCACGATGACACTTTCGGGCGCGAACACCTACACCGGCGCGACCACGGTGAACGGCGGCGGCACCCTCATTGCCGACACCACCACGAGCGCGACCGTGCTCAGTTCCTCGTCGGCGCTCGTCTTGAGCGGCAGCACTTTCCAGCTCACCGGGTCAGCGGGCAACGTGCGGGTGCAGATTGTCGACGGCTTGACGATCAACGCCGGCAACAGCTCGATCGTCATCAACAATACCGGCATCTCAACCACGCTCGATATGCGCGGCACGAGCGGCACGCAGGGCATCATCCGCAACGGAAATGGCTCCGTGGATTTCCGCGCTTTGACGGGCACGTTCGGTACGGACGCAGTCGTGCTCACCGGGCAGAAGAACGACGCCTCGGGAATCATCGGCGTGTGGGCCACGGTGAACAACGGCACGGCCTTCGCCGCGAACGATGGGACGGGAAAGATCGTCGCGGTCTCCAACTACGTGGAGATCAACGCGCTCGGCCCGAACACCGTGCCGAATGGCGCCAATACCAACGTGCGCATTAGTGGGCTCGGCTTCGCCGGCCCGGTGCCGATCTCGCAGCCGACGACGAACATCAACACGCTGACCCAGAATTTCACCACGGCGTCGACGATCGATACGTCGCCGGGGCTGCTCCGCTTCGGTCAGAACGGCGGCATTCTGATCGCCCCCGGCAAGGCCGATCTGACGATCGGCACCGCCCCGAATTCCGGCAAAATCACCGCAGGCGGGAATGCGGCGAATGTCGATGGCATATTGACCTTGAACAACATGTCGGCCAGCACGCTGACGATCAAGTCGGCCATTACCGATAACGGCACTGGGATCGTCAGCGTCACCAAAGTCGGCAGCGGGTCGGCGGTCTTCGCCGGAACCAATACCTACACCGGAAACACCACGATCGCTGAAGGCACGCTCTCGCTGGTTGGCGCCGGTTCCCTCGCCGATACGGGCGAAGTCAATCTCACGGGGGCGACCTCGAACTTCAACATCTCGGGCATTACCGCGAGCAGCGAAACGATCGGCGCGCTCGCGGGCGTCGCGGGTTCCAATGTCGTTCTTGGGACGAAGAATCTGACCGTGGGCGGGGATGGGTTCTCCACCACCTATGACGGGACGATCACCGGCGCGACCGGCAGCCTGACGAAGTCGGGCACGGGATCCCTCACGTTGACCGGGAACAATTCCTATGGCGGCGGCACCACGCTGGCCGGCGGAACCTTGATCGTGAATTCCACCAACGCCCTGGGCCTGTCAACGGGGCAACTGACCATCACCGCGACAGGGACGGGAACAACCCTTGGCAGCACGGTGGAGGGCATCGTTCTGCCGAACAAGGTCCTGGTGCAGGGAGATTTTTCCGTCGGCGTGGGCGGAAGCGCGACGAATTTCACGTTCGGCAACTCGGTGGACCTAGGTGGCGGAACCCGGACACTCACCGGGTTCAACTCCACGAACCAAATCCATTTCAGCGGCGGAATCACGAACGGTGGTTTGACGCTCACGACCAGTTTGAGTGGGACGGGGAACTACGTGGCGTTCATCATGGATGCCGGCAACGTCAACACCTACACCGGGCTGACCACAATCGATAACGGCGCGTTCTTTGTCATGGAAGACACGGGGGCCAACGCCGCGATCCAGGGCAATGTCCTGATCCAGGGCAACGGCGTTCTCGACTATCTGAACTCGCAGGCGGAGCAGGTCGCCGACAACGCCACGGTGACGGTGAACAGCACTGGAAACTTTGCGGCCGGTGCGCAATTCACGGGCATGGATTTGTTCGCCGCCGTCGGCACGGAAACCATCGCCACCCTGAACGGCACCGGCTCCGTGGGCCTGGCCAGCGCGACGCTGAAGCTGAACGACGGTAACTTCAGCGGCACTATCATCGACGGCTTTCACGGCGCGAGCGGAGGCACGCTCTTGAAGACGAGTAGCGGCACGCTCACGCTCTCCGGCGTCAATACGTTTAACGGCACGGCCAGCATCTCCGACGGAACAATCGCGCTGGTTGGCGGAGGGACTCTGACCAACGCGACGGTCAATATTGCGGCGACGGGAATCCTGGATATTTCCGGCGTCACGACGAGCACGACGGTGGGCGAATTGACCTCCACGTCAGCGACGGCCTCGGTCGTTCTGGGCAGCAAGACACTGAACGCAGGCCAAAACAATAGCTCCACCTCCTTCGCGGGTGTGATCTCCGGCACCGGTGGACTGACGAAAGTGGGATCCGGCACGCTGACGCTGACCGGGGTGAATACCTACACCGGAGTGACGACGGTGAACGTGGGAACTCTTGAGGTGAGCCTGGCCGCGAATCCGAGCGTCCTCGATCATTCATCGACGCTGGCGGTAGGGGGCGGCACCTTTGAGCTCACCGGCGTTTCCGGCAGTGCCACGACGCAGATCATGAACGGTCTGACGGTCAATGCCGGGTCGGGATCCATAGTGATCAATAACGGGGCCGATGCCGCTGGGACGGTGACCACTCTCGACTTGCGCGGGCCCAGCGGTACGGCGGGCATCACCCATCTGGCCGGTGGTTCCGTGGATTTCAGATCCACTCCCGCGGCGGATTTTCAAAACACCGCGATCGTCCTGACCGGCCAGGCCAATGATGCCAGCGGAATCCTGGGATCCTACGCCACCGTAAACAATGGGGCGGATTTCGCGGCCAATGATGGCACGGGCAAGATCATCGCTTACACCGGTTACATCCCTATCAACGCGCAAGGACCGGGCAGTGTCATTCCGAATAGCCCGAATGCGAACGTGCGCATCAACACACCGGGCACAAGCGGTCCGATCACGCTTGCATCGTCGACCACGATCATCAATACCCTGTCGCAGAATTATGGACCGCAGGCTTCCGTCGTGGATCTGGCCGGCGAGACGCTGAAGGTCGGACCGACTGGCGGCATTTTCATCACACCCACCGGCGCCAATCTCACCATCGGCACCGCGCCAAATTCCGGCACGTTGACGGCCGGGGGAGTGACCGCCACCGGAAACGGTGAATTGGTCCTCGGGAATTTCAATACGGGCTCCACCCTGACGATCAATTCCGTCATCACCAACAACGGCGTCGTCGGTGTGGTGGACTTGACGAAAACGGGCGCCGGAACCGTGGTCCTGGCGGGGCACAATAGCTACCGGGGGGCGACCACCATCGGCGCGGGCACGCTGGCCCTGACGGGCGTGGGTTCGATCACCGACACCAGCGCCGTAAGCCTGACCGGGAGCACTTCGAGTTTGGATATCACCGGCATTTCCGCGGCCAATACCACCATTGGATCGTTGGATGGCGTGGTGGGTTCGACAGTGAAGCTGGGTGGGAAGGAACTGATCACGGGAGGGAACAATAATTCGACGACCTTTGCCGGCGTCATCAGCGGATCGGGTGGACAACTCACCAAGTTGGGGTCGGGCACGATGACCCTGACCGGCTTGAATACCTACGATGGTCTCACCACCCTGGACGGGGGGGCTCTTCTCCTCAACACGACGGGTGGAAACGCGATCTCCGGAAATGTCCTCATCGACAGCGGCAGTCTTGTGCTCCAGCAGTCCAATCAAATTGCGGATTCGAAGACGGTGACGGTGGACGGTGGCTCGTTCATCATCGGCGCGAATTCCGAAACGGTCGGCGGGGTGTCACTGAAAATGGGTACGATCGAAGGGACCACCGGGGTGCTGATCAGCGGAACGACATTCGACGTTCGATCGGGAACGATCACCGCCAATCTCAGCAGCACCAGCGATTCGGTGGGACTGACGAAAACGACTGGTGGCACGGTCATCCTCGCCGGACAGAACACCTATCACGGGGCGACCAATGTGCAGGGGGGCGTCCTCATTCTCGATGGGACGATCAACTTCGGCACGAATGGGGTGAACGTGACGAACGGCAGCGAGTTTGACACGACGGGGAACGGCGTCGTGGTCACCACCGATGGCGTGAATGTGGTGACCGCGACCGACGGGAATACGATCAACAACTTCGGCCTGCTCCAGGGAGGCAACAATGCCATCGGAATTCTCGCCGCGAACAACAACCAGATCTCGAACAGCGGCGCGATCGTCGGCGGCGCCGTCGGTTTCACGGGGGTGAAGTTGAACGGGTCGGGTAATTTGGTGAGTAACGCCGGGTTCATTTCCGGCGACAAAGCGGTCGTCCTCACGAACGGCGCGGGCGCCAATGGGGTGGTGAACTATGGCACGCTCCAGGGTAACGGCGGCATCGCGATCGATTCAACGGCCAGCGGCGGCGACCTCACGGTGACCCAGGACGGCGACGTCAACGGGAACATCCGTTTCGGGTCGGGCAATGACACCATGACCCTGGTCACGCTGCACTCCGTCAATGGGACGATCGATGGCGGCACGGGGGCGAATCTGCTGCGCCTCGTTGGAAGCTTTTCGGATTCCCTCGATATCGGGTCGAACTACGTGACGAACTTCCAGACGCTCTACAAGGGCGGCGGGGGAACGTGGACCCTGACCGGTGAGGGCACCTTCACGGGCGGCACCACGGTGAACATGGGCAAGCTCTACGTGGAAGGAAACCTGATCAGCGATGTGCTCGTGCAGCAGATGGGTTTCCTGGGCGGCACCGGCACCATCACCGGCAACCTCACGAACTTCGGCACCGTCAGCCCTGGGAATTCGCCGGGCACGATGACGGTCAAGGGCAACTACACGCAGGGGAGTACGGGCAATTTGACCATCCAGATCGCCGGTACGAAGGCGGGGCAATACGACGTCCTGAAAATTGGCGGACACGCGCAACTCGCCGGCACCCTGACGATCGATCCCTCCAAGAGCTCGCTGAAATTCAAGATGGGCGACAAGGTGACTTTCCTGGTGGCCGATGGCGGCGTGGACGGAAAATTTCAGAATGTTATCAACCCGATCGGCGCCGACACCATCATCCAGACGGGCGTGACATACTCCTCCAACTCGGTGTCGCTGGAAGCGCAGCAGGGTTCCTACGAGGAATACGCGAAGAACCACAATTTTACGCCGAATCAGATCGCCACGGCGCACGCTGTCGATGGCTCCGCTTTTGCGGGGAAGAACCAGCCGATGGTCGATTATTTGAACAAGGAGCGGCTGAGCAAGGTGCCCGCCGATCTCGATCGCATCGCCCCGGAGGAATTGGGTTCCGTATACCGCGTCGGCATCGGGTTGGCCGGCGTGCAGAATACGAACATCCAGCGCCGCACCGACGACCTGCGTCTCTCCAATCGCCGGGTCAATACCGACGGCTTTCAGGCGAATGGCGCCACCCCGGGTTTCAGCGGTGCTTTGAATCCCACGGGAGCCCAGGGGCCGGACGGCCAGAACCCCCAACCGCAGCAGGCGCCGGCGAAGGAACCGGATCGCCGCTGGGGGGCGTTCCTCACCGGCATGGGTGACTGGATTCGCATTGGCGATACCGAGAATGCGCGTGGTTACAATTTCGAGACCGGCGGGACGACGGTGGGCGTCGACTTCCGGGCGACCGATCATTTTGCGGTCGGCGCCAGCGCCGGCTATGCGGGGACGGGCACCGACTTGGCGCAGGGCGGCAAAATTCGCGTCAACAGCGGCAAGCTCGGCGTGTATGCCACCTACTGGGACAAGGGCTTTTACGCCGATGCCGCCGTGAGCGGAGGCTACAACAATTACGATACCGCACGGGCCGGGCTGAGTGGCACTGCGCGTGGCAAGACGGACGGCGACGAACTCAATGCCATGCTCGGCGGCGGTTACGACTGGAGCCTGGAGTCCTTGACCCTCGGGGCGTTGACCTCGGTGGAGTACACCTATCTGAACTTTGGCGGCTTCACGGAACACGGCTCTCTCGCTCCGCTCGATGTCTCCGGTCAGCACGGACAGTCCTTCCGCACCAAGCTGGGCGTCAAAGCGGCTTACGACTGGCAATTAGGCACAATGCTTTTGAGGCCCGAGGCCCGGGCCGTGTGGCAGCACGAATTCGGCGACCAGAGTTTCGGAATCGACTCCCATTTGGCCGGCGGGGCGGGCGGCGTCTTCACCGTGCGCGACTCCGTGGTCGGCCGCGACAGCCTCTTGCTGGGGCTTGGAGCAACGATGGTCTGGACGCCGCGCGCGGCCACCTACCTTTTCTACGACGGGGAAATTCTTCGGAGGGAATCCGAATCGCACAATGTCACCGGAGGTGTCCGCATCTCTTTCTAAAGCCACCCTCCGTCGAACCGTCCGGAGAATGTCCAATGATTCTCGCGGCCGGTTTCGGAAATCCCCCTCGCTCTCCGATCCCGCATGAAGTTTCCCCGGCACAGGCTCCTCCCTCTGGTGGCCTGCGTAATTTTTGAGCAAGCGGCGCTGGCCCAGGATACCACTGGAACAGGGTCGTCATCTTCCGGTGGGTCGTCCTCGGGCGGCACCGGGGGAGGCACCACCGGGGCTGGGGGCGCCAGTTCTTCGTTCGGCGCACCTTCGACCGGTGGCGCGGCCACTCCTTTCGGCACGCCGGCGGCGCCTCCGGGAACGACACCTTCCACTCCCAACAACCTGGCCGCGCCATCGTTTCGCACCGGTGCGTCGCCCGGAACAGGAACAGGTACAGGAACCGGAACGGGAACGGGCACCGGCACCGACCAGCCTGGCACCGCACCTGGCGCCTCTTCGAACTTCGGAACGGAACTGCCGAATCCGGGTGTGAATCGCACGCCACCGGCGACGTTCTCGGTTCCCGGGTTTTATGGGCGTGGCGCGCAGCAATACGTGGTGGGCGAGGGCCGGCTCGCCCGACCGCACTTCCGGTTCCACAGCAATCTCTCGACTGGCTACGACGACAATGTCTTCCAGACGCCGACGCACGGGCCCTCGAGTACCGAGCAAATCGTGCCGATCCTGGTCTCGCCAGCCGTTCCCGCGCACACCGAATTGGTCACGGTACCCTCGGGGGATCCCCTGGTGCCCGACGAGCAGGTGGAGACCGAAATCCCCGCCAAAAAGGCGAAGTTCCGCTTCCAGACAATTCCCGCCGTTCCGGCCGCACAGCGAACCGCCAGTTGGGTGACCCGCGGTTCTGCGGGCTGGGACATGCAGTTTGCCGACCGCCGCAGTCTCTTCACGTTCGATTTCGATGCCGGGGACAGCTACTACTGGGATCGTCCTGGGAAAAAATCGGACTACAACGGCACGACCTCGCTCGTTTATCTGCGCAAACTTTCGGGGCGTGCGCAGTTTACATTCAGCCTCAGCGCGGCCTACCAGTCGCAGCCCAATTTTTCGCAACCGAACCAGCCGACATCGAACAATGTCGGCAGCTACCTGACGGCCAACGCCAAGGCGGACCTTTCCTACCGGCTGACCCCCCGCTTCAGCACGGTGACGAGCCTGTCGTACAACAGCCTCTACTCGCAGGAGACCACGCAGCGTTCGAGCAACTACGGCGAGACGACGTTCGGCACCGAGCTGCGCTACCTTTTCTCGCCCCGCTTTACGCTCCTCGGCGAAGCGCGCTACAGCACCCAGCAGCACCCGGACGATCCCACCCAGGACACCAACACCTATTTTCTGCTGATCGGCGGCGAATGGACGCTGAGCCGCCGTTTCACCTCGTCGCTGCGGATCGGCAATTCCTACGAAACCTATTCCAACACCGGGACCAAGGCCAATTCGCCTTATTTCGAGGGCACGCTCGATTATCGCCTGGCCCGCGGTACATCCCTGGAGTGGAATGCCCGCTATGGATTCGAGAATTCCGGGAGTGCCAATGTCGAATCGAAAGTAGCCCGGACTGGGCTGGTCTTGACGCAGATATTCTCTCCCCGGCTCCAGGCCTCGTTGTCCCTGAATCTCATCCACAACGAGATGAGCACGACCACGGAAGTGTCCGACACCGGTTCGAGCACCACGGATACCACTTCGGCTGCCCAGGCTGCGGCGACCCCTGCTCCGACACCTACGCCAGCACCCACACCCACACCCGCGCCGGGAACGACGCCAGCCCCTGCCGCGACACCCACTCCGACCCCGAAAGCCCAGAAACCCGTCGTACCGAAGACGAAAAAGGTCATCGTCGACAACTCGATCGACACTATCGATGCCACGCTGGGCTTCCATTACACGTTGAGCCGGCATTGGGCCTTCAATCTCAACTACACCTACACCATGTCCCTCGGGCCGCAGGACACCGCCGATTATTATCGCCAGCAGCTTTTCCTGGGGGCGGAATTCCAATTTTAGGGCGGGGTGCGGGTTCCCGTCACCAAACTTTCTCTTTTGTCCGTTTGCGAAGTGCCCTCTTGAAGGGTAATGATACGCAACTTCCCCCTTCTTAATCCGCTCTGTCTATGAACGAATCCAACGAGGTCAAACTGCACTTCCTTGACTACTGGCGCGTCATCAAACTTCGCATGGGTCTGATCCTGTTGACGTTCTTCCTCGTCATGGTGACGGCGGGCGTGACGACCTATTTCCTTCCGAAGGAATATTTCTCGAAGGTGACGATGGAAGTGAAGATGGACAACTCCGGGCCGATCGCGTTCCTCGGCGCCGGTGGACAGCGCACCTACGACCCGCAGTTCGTGGCGACGCAATTTCAGATTCTCCAGAAAACCGAGATCCTCTACCCCGTCATTGAAAGGCTGGACCTTGTGAAGGAATTTTCCCCCGCGGGCCAGCGGTTGCCACTTCAGCAGGTCTATTTCCGCCTGAAGAGGTCGATGCAGCTCCAGGAAGTGCGCAATACCGGGTTGATCGAGATCGGCGTCTTCGACACCGATGCACAGCGTGCCGCCAATATCGCCAATATGATCGCGGTTGTTTACCAGGAGCGGCGCAAGAGCGATCTCGAGAAGGCCGTCGATCGCGGGCTGGAGCAACTGAAGGACGAGGTGGAAAAGCAACGCAAGACGGTCGAAGAGGCATCGATCAAGTCGGCACAACTCCGGCAGGAACAGGGCATCGTCGATCCTGACCCGGACAAGGAGGGTTCTCAGATCGGTGGCAGCGTTGATGGGACGGTGCAAACTTCGAATCAGCAAGTCAGCGAACAGCAACTCAAGGTCGTGGACATGGAGCGTCAATTGGAATTGATCAAGGGCCTTCGGCCCGACGAGTTCATGCAGGTATTGCGGGAACTGAGGATCGAAGACCAGACCGTGCTCAAGACGCTTCCTCTTTACCAGGACGCCGGCAGCGAAGAGGCACGGCTGCTGGCCTCGGGGTTGGGCGAAAATCACCCACGCGTGAAGTCCTTGCGCGCGATGCGCGATGCCTACAGCAAGATCCTCTCCGATCAGCTCACCAGCATTCGCAACGGCCTGGAGAACGGGCTGAAGTTTGAGAAGGATAAGCTGGCCGTGCTCCAGCAGCGTCTCGACCAATCGCAGGAGGCTCAGATCAAGTACAAGACGAAGATCGCCGAGTACATCGAGGCCAAGAATAAATACATCCAGGCGCGGCGCATCCTCGAGACCATCGAAACGCAACTGAGCGCGGAGCGCATGAAGCGCCAGATCGATGCGGATACGGCGAAGATCTGGGAAAAGGCGGAACGATCCGACTTTCCCGCCAAGCCCAACGTGCCCGCCTATATGACGCTCGCCGCCATCGTCGGCATCGTCATCGGCGTCAGCCTTGCCTTCTTCATCGAGTACCTCGACACCAGCGTGAAGACACTCGATGACGTGGAGCGCTATCTCCAGGTCCCCGTGCTGGCCGTGATCCCGAAGAACGTCTCCGTGCTCATGAAGAACGCGGGCGATTCGCCTGACGCCGAAGCCTACCGCATCCTGCGAGCCGCCGTGGAATTCAACAAACCGTATCGCGACGCGAACACCTTCACGCTCATCAGCGGCGGCCCGGGCGAAGGCAAATCCACGACGCTGAACAACCTCGCTTTCACGTGCGCCAAGGGCGGCTACAACGTCCTTGTCGTCGATGCGGATTTGCGCCGGGCGACCCAGCACCAGTTCTTCGATACGGACAATAGCTTCGGTCTCACCGACTACCTGTTGGGACGTGCCGAGGTGGATGAAATCATCAAGACAACCCGGATCGACAACCTGTCCTTCATCCCGGCGGGCATCCTGCCGGGCGAATCGGTGGGCATCCTGAACTCCCAGCGCATGACCGACCTCATCGCCAAGTTGAAGTCGCAGTATGACCTCGTCTTCTTCGATTCGCCTCCGATCCTGGGGGTGAGCGACGGCTCCGTGCTGGCCAGCGAAGTGGACATCACGATCATGGTCGTGCAGCATCGCCGGTTCCCGCGGGTCATGCTCCAGCGAGTCAAGCAAGCCGTGCTCAACGTCGGGGGCCGCCTCATCGGCGTCGTCCTCAACAACGTCGATTCCAAGCACGACGACGGTTACTCCTACTACAACAACTACAACGAGTACTACGGCGCGCGGACTGCTGCCGCCCCGAAGATCGAAGCTCCCGCCGCCGCGCCTCAACTCGCCCGGCCTCGTCCCTCTTCCCGCGAAGATTATTGATTCCCCGTTATGCGCCGTCTCTCCTCCCTCCTCGTTGTCCTGCTCGCTCTCCTGGCCCCGCGCGTCTTCGGCCAGCAGATCGCCACCATGCGCACTGGAGACATGTTCGACATGCGCCTCAGCGGAATGCCCGCGGAATACGCGGCGGAGTTCTCCCTCCAATTCACCGTCGGCCAGGACGGCACGGTGAATGTGCCTCTCATCGGCGAGATGAAAGCGGCGGGCCTGACCGCCACGCAACTCGAGCGCACCATGCAGAACAAGTTTATCGCCGACAAGATCTTCACCCATCCCACGGTGATCATCAACATCGCCGCAGTCGCGCGTTACGTTTCCGTGAGCGGTGGGGTGCGAGCCCCGCAGCGCTTGCAGTGGAATCCCGATCTCACACTCGGCTCGGCGGTGGGCAACTGCGGCGGCTTCGGGGATTTCAGCAGCGGCAAGGGCATCCGCATCATTCGCGAGGCCAAGATCTTCGGCACCTTTAATTTCAAGGACCTTCAGAAGGATCCGGCCAGGGATCCAAAGCTCCTGCCAGGCGATCAGGTGGTTGTGCCGGAGTAGGCGGAAATTGTTCTCCCCCAAACATCATGCGCCGCATTTGTTTCGTCCTCGCGTTTGCTGCCCTCCTCATTCCGAGACTCTTTGGCCAGGGCGTGGCTCTCTTCCGTAACGGTGATGTCTTTGATATGCGGATCAGTGGAATGCCGCTGGAGGATGCCCAACAATTCGCGCAGCAATACACGGTGGGCCCGGATGGAACGGTCAATGTGCCGCTGATCGGGGAAATCAAAGCGGTGGGCCTGACCACGACTCAGTTGGAACGCACGGTTCAAAACCGCTTCGTTGCGGGAAAAATCTTCACGCAGCCGACAGTGATTATCAGTCCTGTGCAGGCGGTGAGGATGGTGACGGTGATCGGTGGCGTGAGGAGTCCCGGACGATTGCCGTGGAATGGCGATCTGACGCTCACTACCGCGATCGGCCAATGCGGAGGCCCGGGGGAATTCCCGGACCTCAGAAAAGTCCGCATCATTCGCGATTCCAAGATTATCGGAACGTTCAGTGTCCCGCAGATCAACAAGAATCCAGCGCTGGATCCGAAGCTCCTTCCTGGCGACCAGGTGGTCGTTCCCGAGTAATCAGTCCGTGACGAGCAGCGTCCGGTTCTTCCACAGGTAGCCGCCGCCGGAATACAGCGTGAGGGCCAGCGCGAGGGCAATGAGCGCGCCTCCGCCGTAGCGGTAGGCATGCCCCCACCAGAGCACCAGGTTGCTGTGGATGATCCCTTCCCGCTCGAACTCCAGAAGGGAGAGGAGGAGCAGGAAATAGATGACGGTGATCATCTGCCACGCCGTCTTGTGCTTTCCCATCTTGTCCGCCGGCAGGACTTTTCCTTTGGCGGAGGCGAGCAACCGGAGCCCGGTGATGAGAAACTCCCGGCTGATGATGACGATCGCCGCCCAAGCCGGGATCGCATATTCCGGGATCAGGCAAATGAAGGCCGCGGCCATGAGCACTTTGTCGGCGAGCGGGTCCATGAGTTTGCCAAAATCCGTGACGAGATTGTGTTTGCGGGCGATGGCGCCGTCGAAATAGTCCGTGACCGAAGCCGCGACGAAGAGGACGAGACCGGCGGTGTAGCCCCAACTCCAACTCAGGACATGCGCCTCGGGCTTCTGCCACGCGAGCGTCATCGACGCGACAAAGCCCGCCGTGAGGAAAAGGCGGGCGATGGTTAGTCGATTGGGCAGATTCATGGGACTCCATGCGCTTATCGCAGGGCGGCGAGGGAGTCCATGGAAAGAGATGGAAATCCGCCCGAGCGAGTGCAGTTTATGGCTGCGTGGGACTTTGAAAGACTCGTGGCCGCCGGAGTATGACACATTTGACGGCCTGGATGTTCGGGACCGATCAGTGGATTTCCAACGGCGGGCCAATGAAGCCCGCAAAAGTCCCACTCGTGATCAAAGTGTGAGTTGCGCTGTCATGTGTAGTACGGACGAACGAACTATCACGGCTGATTTGCGAGGTGGCCGGCGAATAAATAGCCGGGATAGCCGTCTATGTGGATCGCAGGAGAACTTGGAACGGAGCCGCCCGCCAGTATGTTTCGAGGGATCCGACATTTGCCGCCTGAAGAACAATGCGCCTCCGACTTGCCGTATTGATCCCCCTTGCTTTGAGTTGTTGCGACGCAACCCATGCGCAGGCGAAGGACGATCTTCCGAAGCGGGCACGTGAGCTTTTCGGATGGTTCGACAAGCTCGGTTTTGAGGACACGAGCGACCGCAAATACGTGCGAATTTGGATCGAGGGGCAAACCAGCGACGGGTTCTTGTTGAACGACGAGGGACCGGCCTTCCGGGCGGTCCTGGCCGATCTCACGGTGAGCACGATCCCCAAGGCGGGAAATGGGGAATCTGACCCGAACTATTCTGGCTACCGTGAGATTCCGCTCGACGCCGCGGCAAGGGAAATCCTCCGGGATCTTCGCGATCCGCACTATGTTCAGCATTGGGAGGACGATCACGCTGGGAACTACTTCGACCGGCTCTCCCGTCCCGCGCAGATCTTTGTCGTGGCTCGGGCGTGTGCGCAGCACGGATCAGGGGCGCTGGCCGGTCAACTCGTGGAAGCCCTGGCGCGTCACTCGATCGAAGATGGGGCCAACCGCTGGCACCTCTTCCCCGAATGGTTGCACGAGGATTGCGGCGAGGCCTTGGAGTGGAGGGCCCGCATCTCATTCCGTGACCCCACCATGACCTGGAGCGATCTCGCCGCCGCACACCGCCGAATCAGCGTCCTGTGTCCGGGGACGTATGCTGACAGCAGTACCAAGGCGATGATGGAAGCGCTCAATGTGCAGGTCGCCGATGAAGCAGCACACGCCGCTACGCCGATCTCGCTGGACGGCTTGCCGGTCGCGGAGAAGGCACGTGAACTCGTCTGGCGACTCCGCGATGAGCAGGATCCAGCGAGGGATGCGGACGACTTCTGGCCGCGGCCGTGGGCGCAACCGGTTCGCACGTCAAATGGCGCGATGGAGGGATTGCGGAAGCTAAAACTGGACGCCGTGCCGGCGTTGCTGACGGATCTCCGCACCCCGGAGCGCCTTTCCCGCTCTGCTTCGCGGTCCACGCGGTACGGCGGTGGGGTTTGGATCAATGTGACCCAGGAACTGGCGACTGATGTCCTTAACGACATCGCGGGTGTAAAGTTCTACTGGCTTACCCATTGGGACAAACCGGAGGAACGATGGCCAAAAGTGAGCGCGGCGGTGGAGGAATGGTGGCACGCGGTGCGGACCGGGGGCGAGCAGGCGTGGCTGATTGAGGCGGTTCGCGGTGGAGGCCGGCGGGCCTCGACTTGCGCGGAATGCCTGGAGACAAGGTACCCGGATGCGTTTCTCGAGGCGGCCCTGGCCGGTTTTGCCGCCTCGCTCAATTCCGACGATGTCTATCCTCGCGATGAACTCCTGAAAATGCTCGCGAGGCATCGGGGAGCGGGCGTCGAGGAGGCATTGATCGCGGACCTGAAGTCCGCCACGAGGATGGGCGATCGAATTGTCCTGGCGCGGTTGCTCCGCGAATGGGGGCGAGCGGAAGGTGAAGATGCGATTCGCGGAGATTGGGCGCGCATCGCGGCGCGTGGGATCGAGACCCGAAAGGCCGATGGTCTCACGGTCTTGAATCCATTCTCCGTGGGTGATCAGGATATTGAGGTCCTGAGGTTTCTCGCCGCCAGCGACAACGAGGAAAGCTTGCGAGCCGTTCTGGCGGCGTGGCCCAAACTGCCGTCCGATTTGCGCCGCAATTTGGTGGAATCGGCGTCGCAAGAAAACCTGAATGGCGGCGAAGCCCCGCGGACCGTCAGCCCGGGCCGCCGCACTTTCACACGGCACATCCTGCTCATGGCACTCGACGACACGACCGAGTTCTCCGGCGTGATGATGGGATTCGAACATGGCACGGTGGTGGATCCGCGGCTCTGCGACTTGGCGGCTGGGATTTTGAATGCGGAGAAACCGGGGGAGTTCGTGTTTGACCGCTTTGCGCCCGAATCGGTGCGTGACCGGCAGCGGATCACCATTCTGAACGCCGAGCGTCGCAAGGATGGAGTGCCCGAACTGCCATTGCCGCAGGTGCGTCCGAAAGTTCCGGCCACGAAAGAGAACAGCGTATCCGCGGTGGAATGGGATTCCCGATTTGCCGCGCCGGGTGAAGAGGTGACCCGGCAATTTGCGGCGTGGAAAGGACGTCCATTCGAGATCGAAGCCGCGATCGCCACGCTCTCCACCTACGCCAGAAAACCCCAACGAGGCACGAACTCTCTGCGGATGACCGTGTGTCGCGACGGTGATTCGACGGGCGTCGTCGTGAGCCTCCGTCTGGGCGCAGGAGAACCGGGAAAAGACGGCTCTTGCTCGATCCGCGAGATCATCTGTGCCGGGAGGGAATGCCTGCACAACGGAAACGGAGGGGGTTCTTCCCTGCGAGCCGTCGACTGGGATCGGTTTCGCCGCCGGGCGGTGGAAGCGATCGTCCGCCCACCGCAAACGCCGTATATGATCCGAGCGGACATGGCGTTGTCCAACTAGCGCAAAAAGGATGACCCCGTGACTATGTACTCAATGCGGGTGCTCATTCAGTCCGTTGTCATCTTTCTTTTCCCGCTGTTGTGTTGCGAAGCGGCGAAGCCCATGCCAGTGCCCGCGCCTCCGGCGACGCCAGTGCCGGCGCAGGGCCTGTCTGCCGCGACGCGCGAGCTTTTCGCATGGTTCGACAAGCTGGGCTTTGAGGACAACACCCGCGCAAAATTCGTGACGTACCGTCCATCCGTCACCCAGAAAGATGTGATTCGAGAGGCATTCATTCTCGAGGAAGACCGGGAGTCCATCCGGGTGCAAGGCGCGGATCTGATGACGCACTCGTATCGAAAAGGCAGCAGCATGCCGTGGCGGGATGAAAAGGGCTGCCGCGTCGTGCCGATCGAAAAGCGCGCGGGAGAGATCCTGCGCGAGATGCGTGATCCCAAGTATTTCGACGTGCAGGAAAACGCCTTCAGCGGCATGGGAGGGATTGTCTCGCGGCCGAGTCAGATTGTGATCATCGCCCGGGCCTGCGCGCGTCGCGGGCAGGAGGCCCTGGCGCAGCAGTTGGTCGAGTCGATGGAGCACCATCCTTACTTCTCGGGGCGGCCCAAGGCCTTCCCGCAGTTTGTCCGGGAAGATATCGCCGAACGCGCGGGCTATTGGGTCTACACGCTCTTCGACGATACTTCGCGAAGTTGGAGGGATTTGGCCGAAATCGAGCGGCTGGTCGTAGCCCGCGCCAGCGAACATCAGTTTTCGTATTTCCGGGAACCCCTGACGCACATGGATCGGCTCGTCGCCGAGGAAGCGGAGCATACCTCCGTCTCGGACCAGGATCTCGCAAAAATGGCCCCTGCGGAAAAATCGCGCGAATTGGTCTGGCGGCTCCGCAACGATCCAGGGCCTGCGGATGAAACGCCGGCCGAGCCTCAAGGCTGGGTCCGCCGCGGGCCGGTCACAAATCCCACGATGAATGGCTTGCGGGCGATGGGCATGGAGGCGGTTCCCGCACTGCTCGCCGAACTGCGCGCCGAGCCCAGGCTGAGCCGGGCGTCGCGAGGCCTCGGCTTCTGCACGCGCGATTCCGGCGGGTTGCTTTTCACCCACGACCTGGCCGCGCAACTGCTCGATGAAATCACTGGCCTGGCATTGCATATCCTGGTCGAGGCAGAAGAGGAAGGAATTGGCCGGTTGAAGTTTAGCCGGTATGCGGACCAATGGTGGCAGGCAGTCCAGGAGGGAAAGGAGCAGGTTTGGCTGGCGGATGCGGTCCGCAAAGGCGGTGTTTGGGCGCAGGCTTGTGCGGCCCGGTTGAACTCCCGGTATCCCGGCGCCTTTGTCGAGCCCGCGCTGGCGGGGCTCGCGGCATCGAAGGAACCGGACGGCGCGTGCGCGGATTGGATGCTGCTGTCACTCCTCGCCGGGCACCGCGAGGAGGCGGTCGATGCCGGTCTGGTCGCCAGAATCAATTCCTCCTCCCGGACGATGGGGCGGATGGCGGTCGCCTATCTGCTGCGCCATCATGACCGATCCGAAGCCGATGACGCCATTCGCGGCGATTGGCAGCAATTGGTGGATCAGGGACTGGGGGTGATCAACTACGCCTCGGACAATGATGGGAGGCAGTTCACCTCCGATTTTTTTCGCGAGGTGAGGTATGACGAAGCAGGTTTTGCCAGCGGGCGCCGTCTCGCGCCCAAGTACAACTATGCGCTGGAGGCCATGCGATTCCTCGCCAGCAGCGATTCGGCGGAGAACCTGCGTGCGTTGCTGGGCGCGTGGCCGAAGTTGTCATTGCAATACCGGCTGTATCTCGTCGGGATGGCCGGGGAGGAAGGGGCGCAGCGGGTTGCTCCATTTGAGGATGCGCCGGCGAACAGTTCGGAGCACACGGTTTTCCGCGTGGAGGTGCTCTTGCATGCCTTGGAGGATACGACCGACGTTGGATGGCTCACCGCCGGCGACCCGGAAGATGGAATCGCGTCGTGCCCGCGAGTTTGCGACGTGGCCGGTGGCGAACTCAACAAATTGCGCCACGACAAATTCGTCTTCGATCGCCTGGCCAGCCAGGCCGTGCGCGATCGTCAGCGTCTGAAGATTTTAAACGATCAGCGGCGGGAACTGGGGCAGGCGGAATTGCCGCCACCGCCCGCCAGGCCCAAGGTGCCCGCGGCGAAGAAAAATCATGTCGTCACCCTGGAATGGGATGAGCGCTCGGCTCAGCCCGATGACGAGTTGCGCCGGCAAATCGACGCCTGGAAAGATCGTCCCCTGAACATTCGCGCGATCACTGCCGTGATCGACGCCTACATCGCCAAGCCCCAGCCGGGGACGGATCGCCTGCGCATTGCCGCCCGGCGGGAAGCAGATTCCACGGGCATCATTCTCCGGATGCATCTCGCACCTGGGAAGGAAGGAGAGTCGCTTTCGCGGATGGATGTGGAGCAATGGGTTTCGTTCAGTCCGGGATTCTCTCGAAACGCGATCGGCGAAGACAGGAAGTACGGGGTGAGCAGGCGCAATTGGCTGGAGTTTGAGACCACGGCGCGGGGAGCCCTTTCACTCCCGGTGGAGAGGCCGATCGTCATTGCGGTCCAGGTTGATCTGAGCGACTAGACAGCAGTTTGCCGCTGCCATTTCTGCGTGGACGGGCGCCGCAAATCTACCTCGAGCTCCGTGGAAATCCGTCGTCTCGAATCATTGGATTGTTGCTTGCGTGATAGGTTTTTCCGTATTTGTTTGGACCGATCCGGCGGATCGCCATGCAGGCCCTGCACACTGGGCTGGCTAATCGGTTGCGCGGCCTTGTTCCCATCCGTCCCCAGACTCATCGCCTATCATCATTCAACCACATCCTTAGTCATGCTTCGCTTGCCTCTTCTTCTCGCGTCCCTTCTCACTTGCGCCGGTCTCACCACACTTCGGGCGCAAAATCCCGAGGCTCCCGACAAGCCGGTATCTAAACTTCATAAGCTCGCCGAGGGCCTCCATTACAAGCAGGGAGAGATCACCCTCAAAAGTGGGCTCGCGAAGATGAATGTGCCCGCCGAGTTTCGCTATCTCGACGACGCGGATACGGAGACAGTGCTGACCAAAATGTGGGGCAATCCGCCCACGGGCGAACGCACCCTCGGGATGCTCGTGCCGGCCAATATCGGGCCAGATCAAGCGGAGTGCCTGGGGATCATCATTACTTATGAAGAAGAGGGTTATGTGAAGGACGATGACGCGGCGAAGATCAACTACGATGATCTGCTCAAACAGATGAAGGAATCCGTCGCGGAGGGCAGCAAGGAGCGGGAAAAGCAGGGATATCCGAGTATTGCCTTGATCGGCTGGGCCGCGCCGCCGCGCTACGATTCC
>Ga0105237_10002855_pt1 | contig 21010 bp, 19 predicted proteins | sample KBSC24metaG_FD_81520 | JGI IMG/M metagenome (GOLD analysis project Ga0105237, IMG submission 81520) | Corn rhizosphere microbial communities from Kellogg Biological Station, Michigan, USA - KBS C2-4 metaG | ecosystem: Host-associated > Plants > Roots > Rhizosphere > Soil | place: Michigan, USA...
CGAGAAGGTCTTTCGCACCGTCACGCAGTTCTCGATGAAGCCGATCGAGGCGATCGGCATCTTGAAGATGGACTTCCTCGGATTGCGCAACCTCGACGTGATCGAGGACGCGCTGGACATCATCGAGCGCTCGTCGGGGCAGCGCCCGGACATGACGACGCTGCCGCTGGACGATCCGCGCACGTATGAGATGCTCGCGCGCGGCGACTCGACGGGTGTGTTCCAGTTCGAGTCCGAGGGCATGCGCGAGGCGTTGAAGAAGGTCTGCCCGGATGAGTTCAACGACCTCGTGGCGCTCGGCGCGCTGTACCGCCCCGGCGCGATGGACCAGATCCCGGTGTATGCCAAGGGCAAGCGCAACCCGCAGGCGATCTCCTACCCCGACGAGCGCCTGCGGGCGATCCTCGAATCCTCCAAGGGAGTGATCCTCTACCAGGAGCAGGCGATGCAGATCTCCACCGAGCTCGCGGGCTTCTCGGGGGCCAAGGCCGACGACCTGCGCAAGGCGATCGGCAAGAAGAACCGTGCGGCGATGGCGGCGCTGAAGCCCGAGTTCGTCGAGGGCTGTCGCGCTTCGGGCACCTCACAGGAGGTGATCGAGTTCCTCTGGCAGACCAACGAAAAGTCGGCCGACTACTCCTTCAACAAGAGCCACGCCGCCTGCTATGCGCTGATCTCCTATCGCACGGCGTGGCTGAAGGCGAACTTCCCCGCCGAGTACATGGCGGCGCTGATCTCCTCGGTGATGTCGACGAAGGACAAGGTTCCGTTCTTCGTCGCGCGCTGCGAGGAGATGGGGATCGAGATCCTGCCGCCCGACGTGAACCTCTCAGATCACGAGTTCACGGTCGTGCAGGGCAATATCCGCTTTGGCTTGGATGCGGTCAAGGGAGTGGGCTACCAGGCCGTCGAGGCGATCAAACGCGCGCGCGAGGAGGGCGGTGAATTCAAGTCGCTGTGGGACTTTTGCGAGCGCGTCGACAACCGCACGGTCAACAAGAAGGCGATCGAGGCGCTGATCAAGTGCGGCGCGCTTGGCTCGACGAAAGCCAGCCGCAAGGGCATGCTGGAGGTGCTCGAGCAGGCCCAGGCCGCGGGCCAGAAGGCCCAGCAGGACGCGCTGATCGGCCAGGGCTCGATCTTCGACCTCGCCGAAGCGGAAACCTCGGGCGCCGGCGCGCCGGCGGCCGCGCCGGCGGCGGGACTCGCGCGGCCGGTCCATCCGCCGATCTCCTCTGAGGAGTTCGAGCAGGCCGAGCTGCTGGCGGTGGAGAAGGAGGCGATCGGGCTGTTCATCTCCGCGCATCCGCTCAAGCCGCTGCGCGAGGCGCTGCGCGCCCGCACGGACTGTCCGCTGGCGGCGCTGGTCGAGCGCCGCGACAAGGACTGGGTGACGGTCGGCGGGATCATCGTCGAGGCCAAGCGGATCCGCACGCGCAACGGCGACCCGATGATGTTCGCCACGCTCGACGACCTCGCGGGCAGCGTGGAGATGCTGGTCTTCGGCAAGGCGCTCGCCGAATACGAGTCGGCGCTCGCCGTCGACGAGGTCGTGCTCGTGAAGGGTCGCGTCGACCACAAGGAAGCCGGCAAGACGTGCCTCATCGTGCAGAGCGTGGAACGCTTCTCGCCCACGCAGGACGAGATCGAGCAGGCGCGCGCGAAGTCCGAGGTGGCGGCGCAGCGCAACAGGGCCGCGGCCGCGATGGCCGAGCCGGTGCACCTGCGCGTGAAGGCGAGCGCACTGTGCGCGGGGCTCATCGAAGACCTGCGCCACGCGATCGAGGACTTCCCGGGCTCGGCCGAGGTCGTGCTCGACGTGGACACGAGCGCGGGCACGCGCCGCGTGAAGCTGGGCGAGGCCTATCGCGTGGCGCACACGCCGACGTTGCGCGCCGAGCTCGAACACGCGCTGGAGCCTGCTCCGCTGCCGTCCGCCGCCACGGCTTAGCCGCTACGCCCAGCGCCGCGCCCTCGCCTCAGCCGCGCGCCGCGATGCCCTCGTCGCGCAGGCGCATCGCCAGCGCGACTTCCTTGCGCGAGGGGCCTTCGCGGTTCTCGCCGGGCGTCTCCAGGATGCACGGCAGCTTCTGCAGCGACGGCGCCGAGAGGAACGCGCCGCACCCCCTGCGCCCCAGCTCGCCGGCGCCGACGTTGGCATGGCGGTCGCGGTTGGAGCCCAGCGGCGTCTGCGAATCGTTGAGGTGCAGCGAGCGAACGGCTTTGCGCCCGAGCTTTCGCGAGCACTCGCGCAGGACCGAGGCCATGCCGTCGGGCGTGCGGATGTCATAGCCGGAGGCCAGCAGGTGACAGGAGTCCAGGCACACGCCCAGGCGCTGGTCCGCGCCCGCCGCGTCGATCAACGCGGCGAGCTCGTCGAAGGAGCGTCCCAGCGTCCCGCCGGCGCCGGCCGTGTCCTCGAGGTGCAGCTCGCAACCCTCGCTGTCGGCGAGCGCCCGCGCGATCGTATCGCCGGCCCGCGCAATCGCCTCGCCGACGTGGCCCTGCTTGGCCGAGCCGGGGTGCAGGACGACGCCGCTGGCGCCGATCGCCTGTCCGACGCGCAGCGAATGCGTCAAGGAGGCGAGCGATTTGGCGCGAATGTCTCTGTCGTCGCTTGCGCAGTTGAGCAGGTAGACGGCGTGGATCAGCACCGCCTGGATCGGGCTGTCGGACATCGCCTCGCGAAAGGCCGCGACGTCCTCGTCGCGGTAGGTCGTCGGTTTCCACATGCGCGGCGACTGGTTGAAGATCTGGATCGCCTCACAGCCGCGCTGCACGCCGCGCTGGATCGCCTTGGGCAGGCCGCCGGCGGGGGAGACGTGGGCGCCGATTAGCATGCGGGCGGATTATGAGGGTTCGCTTCGCACCATCGCCGACGGGCGCGCTGCACATCGGCGGCGCACGCACGGCCCTGTTCAACTGGCTGCTCGCGCGCCACTTCGCCGGCGCGCTGGTGCTGCGCATCGAGGACACCGACCGCGAGCGCTCGACGCCGGAGAACGTGCAGCAGATCGTCGACTCGCTGCGCTGGCTGGAGCTCGACTGGGACGAGGGGCCGATCATGCAGAGCGAGCGCGCCGAGCGCCACCGCGACGCGCTGCAGGCGCTGCTGGACGCCGACCTGGCCTACCGCTCCAACGCGACGGCCGACGACGTGAAGGCGTTCAAGCAGCTGCACGGCGCCGAGCGCGGGTTTCGCGGCAGGCCCGAGCAGAGCGGCGCGGTGCGACTGCGCGTACCCGACGGCGCGACCGTCGTGCAGGACGCGATCCGTGGCGAGACGCGCTTCGAGCACATGCACATGGACGATCCGGTGATCGCGCGCGCGGATGGCTCGGTCCTGTACAACTTCGCCGTCGCGATCGACGACCTCGACGCGCAGATCACGCACGTCGTGCGCGGCGAGGACCACCTGTCGAACACGCCCAAGCAGCTGCTCGTGCTGGAGGCGGCCAACGCGGTCGGTCTCGGCTCGGGGGCGCCGCCGCCTGCCTACGCGCACCTGCCGCTGCTGCACGGCGCCGACGGCAAGAAGCTCTCCAAGCGCCACGGCGCGGCTTCGGTGGGCGAGCTGCGCGAGGCCGGCTTTTTGCCGGCGGCCGTGCGCAACTACCTGGCGCTGCTCGGGTGGGGCGCGGGCGACGATCAGACGGTGCTGTCGACGCCCGAACTGATCGAGCGCTTCACGCTGGAGTCGGTCAGCCGCAACCCGGCGCGCTTTGACGTGGTGAAGCTGAGATGGCTCGACGGCGTGTACATCCGCTCGCTGGCGAGCGAGGACCTGGTCGAGCGCGTCGGCGAGCACCTCGACGCCAGCGGCCATGCGGGATTCCGGAATGACCCGCGATTCGCGCGCGCTGTGCAGATCAGCCAGGAGAAGCTGCACACGCTCGCCGACTTCTGGGAGCTGACCGGCCCGCTGCTGGCGGGCCCGATCCACGACGAGAAGGCGCGCGAGCGCTGGCTGGCGCCGGAGGGGCTGGCGATGCTCGCCGAGGAGCGCGCCGCGCTCGAGCGGATCGCCGACTTCGACGAGGCGAGCGTCGCCCAGGCGCTGCAGGATCTCGTCAGCAGCCTGTCGGTCAAGCCGCGCGAGGTCTATCAGCCCCTGCGCGTGGCGATCACAGGCACGACCGTCTCCCCGGGCATCTTCGAGAGCGTCGCGCTGCTGGGCCGCGAGGACACCTTGCGCCGCATCGACGACGCCCTCTCGCGCGGCTGATCGTCGGGCCCCGCAAGATCGCGCTTTCAGCGCTCAATTGTTCGCCTGCGGCTGCCGATAGGGGATTACGAGAGCGGCCGACACGGATGGTCGATCCACCAGAGCCCACTGCACGCATGCAAGCAACCGCTTCCAAGTCAAAGACCAAGACAGCCCCCCAGCCGAAGTCCAAGCCGAAGGCCAGGAAGGCCAGCCCCGTGAGGAAGGCAAGCGCCTCCGAGCAGGCGCGCCGCCCGGCCTCGCCGGCCGCGGCTTCGCCCACGGGCGAGCGCCAGCCTTCCGGCGAGCGCCACCAGAACGAGGGTCACGGCCGACGCCTGACGATGGCCTTCGAAGCGCTCGAGGCGTTTCCGGCGCTCGCGGAGTCGCGCGCCCGGCTGCTGGCGGTCGTGACCAAAGACCACGTCGCCACCGCCGACGTCGTCACCGCCGTCGAGTCCGACGTCGCGCTGATCACCGCCGTGCTGCGTCTTGCCAACCAGGTGCAGGGACGTCGCGGACGCGTCGACACGGTCGTCGCCGCCGTCGAGCTGCTTACGCCGCAAACGGTGCACGCGCTGGCCACGCGCGTGCGCACATTCGACTTCTTCGAGCGCTCCAGCGTGTGGGAGGCGGCGCCCGAGCGCTTTCGCCTGCACGCGCTGGCCACACAGCACGCGGCGGATCGCATTGCCGCCGAGATCGGCTTCGAGAGCCGCGATCGCCTGACCGTGACGAGCCTGCTGCACGACATCGGCAAGCTGGTGCTCCTGCACGCCTATCCCGGCTACCCCTCACAGGTGCATCGTGGCGCGCGCACGCCGGAGGACCGCATCCACCAGGAGCGCCGTGAGCTGGGCGTCGATCACGCGCTGGTCGGCGGCGTGCTCGCCCGGCGCTGGGGACTGCCCGCGTCGATCGCCTCGACGATCGAGCGCCACCACAACGCAGACGTCGACGGCGAAGCTGCGTGCGTTCGCCTGGCCGACATGCTCGCGCACTACGAGCAGGGCGCGCCGGTGTCGCCCGCCGAGATGCTGCGCACCGCGCGCGCCGTCGGGCTCGGCCCGGACGAGCTGCGGCGCGTGATGTACGAGCTGCCCAGCGCGCCGACGCAACGCCGCCGCCACGTCGACCCGTGCCCGCTGTCCGGTCGCGAGCTCGGCGTGCTGCAGCGACTCGCCGAGGGCAAGGTCTACAAGCAGATCGCGCACGAGCTGACGCTCTCGACGAGCACGGTGCGCACGCACCTGCACAACATCTACGGCAAGCTCGGCGCCGTCGATCGCGCGCAGGCGGTCTTGATCGCCACAGAGCGCGGTTGGCTCTAAGCGGCACCTCGTCGGTCGCCGCACCGCCGTCGCACCGCCGTCCTTCCCGTGGGCCGGTTGCGTAGCATCGGCGTCGCGATGCCTCGATGATCTCGATCACCAGCAAGTCTCCCTATGCCGTGCTCGCGCTGGCCGAGCTCGGGCGCAGCGCGGGCTCGGGACCCGTGCCGATCGGCGAGCTGGCGCGCAAGCGCGACGTACCGGTGCAGTTCCTCGAGCAGCTTTTCGCCGTCCTGCGCCGGGCGGGCGTGATCAGCTCACAGCGCGGAGTCAAGGGCGGCTACCGCTTCGCGCGCGAGCCGGCGAGCGTGAGCGTGCTGGAGGTCGTCGAGCTGCTCGACGGGCCGCTCGGCCGCGACGCGCGGGGCCCGTTCGCCGACGCGGCCGCGGCGGCGAGGAAGGTGCTGGCTGAGACGACGATCGCCGATGTGATCGAGCGCGAGGCCCAGGAGGCCGGCGCGAGCATGTACCACATCTGAAGGGGGCCGCTCCGGCAGGGGGCGTTCGGCTTGGGCGCAAACGCATCAGCTTGCGAGGCGTCGCGAGGAATCACGATCCGCTCGCCCAGATCGATCAGTTCGACCCTACTCCTCCAGGCCGAGGTCGGTGAGGGCGCGCTCGGGGTCCCAGTACGCGACGAGCTTGTCCACCTTGCCGTCGCGCAAGTGGAACACGTGTGCTGCCAGCTGCCGCGCTACCTCGTCAATCAAAAGCCCGCTGGTCTTGAAGCGTCCGCGCCCCCCTACCAACACGAGCACGCGCTCGTCATCAATCTCGCGACAGTCGTCCATCACGAAGCGGAAGTCCTCCACGGTGCTCAGCCGGACACGCCACGCCTCGGCCATGTTCGCCAGGCCCGTCCATCGCCCCGGTTCGGGTCCGTCCGCATACACGTACTCGATCTCCGGGTCTGCCCAGGCGACCGTGCTGAAGTCGCCGCGTTCCCAGTCGGCATAGATCGAGCGCACGAGGTCCAGGTTCTCCGACATCGCCCGCCCAGTATCCCTCAGCTAGTCAGGCAACATCCGTGGGATGCCCGAGACGACGATCGTCCGACCGGCCTGGCGCAGCTCGGCGCGTCGGCGAGCGCCGCGCAGCCTGCAGCATCGTGATGTCTGCCCGGTGCCTGCGCTGTGGCTCGAGACGACCAAGCGCCCGGACGATGATCGAGTACTGCCCGAGCTGCGTGGCGCGAACGACGGGCTCAGTGGCGAAGCTGTTGGAGCGCCGTCGACGCTACGTGCCAAGGCGCTCAGGCGATGCGATGGCGCGCATTGCGCGGAGGCTGGGTGTCAAGCCGCCGGCTTAGGCGGCCCTCAACCGGGTAGTCAAAAAAGCCTAGGTGCCTCGATTGACCAGTGCAGGTCGCGTCGGGTGGGACCGCTGGCCAAGATTCGGTACATCCATTGACTTCACGTCATCTTGCGTTTACTTTGCCTGCGAGACAGCATTTGCGGTCCTCGCGTGCGCATCGGCGCGTCGTCTAGGGCTGCCGGTGCAGGATACGACTATGGAGGGCAATGAACCTCGGACCATTGAGTCCGCTCGAGGCGACGGATCGCTGGATGGCTGAAGCGTTCCCGCGATCGCGATCTACGGAATCGCTCGCGTTTTCACGCGCGTCGCTCGCGGCTGCGCTGAGCTGTGCGCTGATCGTCCTCGTCGCCGTGTCCGTGCAGATATTCGGCTCGGCCGGCGTTTCGCGGTCGAGCTCGCCGGTGCGCGCGATCGCCGCGCACGGCGCCGCGGGCCTGTCGCTTGCGGCCAAGGGGCAGATCTCAGGCGACATGGCGGCGACGCGGCCGGCCTTCCGCGCAAGCGCCGCGGGCGATGGCTTTCGGACGTACAGTCGCGCCGCGGGCGTGAGCGCGACGTATGACCGCTCGGGTGTGCGCCTGGCGGGCGCGGGAGTCGTGCTGCAGCTGAGCCTGCAGGGCGTGGGCTATGGCGCCGGCACGACGCCCGTCGGCGAGGCGAGCCCGACGGCGCACGCCAACCGCGTCGGCTATGACCGCGGGCGGCTGCGCGAGTGGTATCGCAACGGGCCGCTGGGGGTCGAGCAGGGGTTCACGATCGAGCGCCCGCCACCGGGCGCGGCCAATGGGCCGCTGACGCTCACGATGAGCCTGGGCGGCAACGCGCACGCGACGCTGGCCGCGGACGCGCAGAGCGTCACGCTGCGACACGCGGGCGGCGCGCTCACGTACGGGGCCCTCGTGGCGACCGACGCTCGGGGACGAACGCTGCACAGCTGGCTGGATCTGGCGGGCGGCCGGCTGATGGTGAAGCTGGACGCCGCGGGCGCGCGCTTTCCGCTGACGATCGATCCGCTGGTGCAGAAAGGCGCCAAGCTCACATCGGGAGAGTCCGAAGGTGAAGCGCGCTTCGGCACGAGCGCCGCGCTGTCGGCCGATGGCAGCACGCTGGTGATCGGCGGTCCCCACGACGATGGCTCTCAGGGCGCCGTCTGGATGTTCGCGCGATCGGGCTCCCACTGGGCCCAGCAGGGTCCCAAGCAGACCGCCGGTGAAGCGATGGGCGAACCGGCGCTCGACGAATGCGCCGAAGAAGCCGCCGAAGAAGCAGGCGAATGCGCCTTCGGCGCCAGCGTTGCGGTGTCGGCCGACGGCAACACGGCGCTCGTCGGCGACCCCTCCGCCACATCGGTGCCGGGCGCCGCATGGGTGTTCACGCGCAGCGGGACGACCTGGACCAGGGGCCAGGCGCTGACCGGCAGCAACGAAGTCGGCGAAGGCCGGTTCGGCAAGAGCGTCGCGCTTTCCTCCGACGGGACGACGGCGCTGATCGGCGATCCATCGGCATCTTCTCAACGCGGCGCGGCCTGGGTGTTCGTCCTGGCTGGCGGCACGTGGACACGGCAAGCCGCGCTCGTCAGCTACGAAGGCCGGTTTGCGCACCTCGGCCGCAGCGTGGCGTTGTCGGGCGATGGGAACACGGCGCTCGTCGGCGGACCCGGCGACTCGAATTACACCGGCGCGGCATGGACGTTCACCCGCAGCGGTACGACATGGACGCAGCAGGCGCGCAAGCTGACGGGAGCGAACGAGGTCGGGGCTGGCCACTTCGGCAAGTCCGTGGCGTTGTCGGCCGACGGCGACACGGCGCTGGTGGGCGGACAGGACGACAACGAAGAGAGCGGCGCCGTCTGGGCTTTCACACGCTCTGACTCTGACGCCTTCACACAGCCCGGCGCCAAGATCGTGCCCGCGGCCGGCCTCGATGAAGGCCATTTCGGCAGCGGCCTTGCGCTCTCGGGCAATGGAGACCTCGCGCTGATCGGCGCACCGCGCGCCGCAGCGGGGCTCGGGTCGGTGGCCGTGCTGAAGCGGTCGGGCTCGACGTGGACCGAACTGCCCGCGCTGGGAGGAACCGAAACGGTCGGCAGAGGCTGGTCGGGAGCCAGCGTCGCGCTGTCGAGCGATGGGGAAGTCGCTGCGATCGGGGCGCCGCGCGACCAGAAGCGGGCCGGAGCCGCCTGGGTGTTCTCCAACGAAGCGGCATTTCCGCCCCCGACGGTCAGCAACGTCGTGCCCGGACGAGGCGAAGCGGGCACACGCGTGACGATCAGCGGGAGCAACTTCACAAACGAAGAGGGCAAGCTCGCCGTGCTGTTCGGCTCGACGGCGGCGGCAAGCGTGGAACTGCGTACGCCCGCGGAAATCGTCGCGGTCGCGCCGGCCGGCCCGGAAGGCCTCGTCGATGTGAGGGTGCAGACGGCGACGGGCCTGAGCGACATCTCCTCCGGCGACACGTTCAGGTACGAATCCTCCGGAAAAGCCGTCAAAAAAACTCAAACATCGACCGGCTCCGGTCAGCAGGCGATCGCAACGGCGCTGGTCGGCGGCGTGCTGGGCTCGACTCAGTCGGCGAGCGCGGCCTGCCGTGTGTCGCTGCGCAGCAAGCGCCTCGTGGTGGCGCTGCACACGAGCGCGGCGGTCAGGCTGCTGCGAACCGGAACGGGGCAGTGCCGCGGCACGGTGACGCTTCGCTATCGCCAGAAGACGAGCGGTAAGCGCTTCAAGCTGAGGAACATCGGCAGCGCGCACTTCTCGATCGCTCCGGGCAAGAGCCAGGTGGTGAAGATCAAGCTGAACAAGCTCGGAAAGGCGCTGTTCCTCGCCGGTCACGGCAAATTGAAAGCCAGCGTGGCGTTGCTGCGAACGACCCCCGCGCCGAGGCTGGCCAAAACGGCGAGCGTGAGCCTGAGCGTGAAGAAAACGCGCAAGGCGGCGACGATCGCGCACTGACGCGCAGGCGCGCGCAGTCGCGAAAGCGCGCTGCACTATTGTCGTGGGCCTATGGCCCGAATCCCGATCAACATTGCAGAGCTTGTCGGGGACTCGCCGCTGGTCGAGCTGGCGGGGATGCTCGCGGGGACGCCGGCCGCCGACAGCGGCGCGCGCCTGTTCGCCAAGCTCGAGTCGTTCAACCCGGGCGGCAGCGTGAAGGATCGCATCGGCGTGGCGATGATCGAGGCGGCGGAGGCGGAGGGGCGGATCGAGCCGGGACGCACGACGATCGTCGAGGCGACCAGCGGCAACACGGGGATAGCGCTGGCGTTCGTGTGCGCCGCCAAGGGCTATGAGCTGATCCTCACGCTGCCGCAGGGGATGAGCCGCGAGCGCGAGAGCCTGCTGCGCCTGTACGGCGCGCGCGTCGAGGTGACGGAGTCGCTGGGCGGGATGAGCGAGGCGGTCGAGGCCGCGCGCGCGCTGGCCAGCGACGACGACGTATTCTTGCCCGACCAGTTCACCAACCCGGCCAATCCCGAGGCGCATCGCAGACGCACCGGACCGGAGATCGAGCGGGCGCTCGAGGGCCGCGTCGACGTGCTCGTCGCCGGCGTAGGCACCGGCGGGACGATCACGGGGGTGGGCGAGTACCTGCGCGAGCGCAATCCCGACCTGCGCGTCGTGGCGGTCGAGCCGCGAGGCTCGGCAGTGCTGTCGGGCGGCCAGCCCGGCCCTCACCGCATCCAGGGCATCGGCGCCGGCTTCGTCCCGCCGGTGCTCAACCGCGAGCTGCTGGACGAGGTGATCGCCGTGTCCGACGACGATGCGATCCACACGGCCTGGACATGCGCAAAACGCATGGGGCTGCTCGCCGGCATCTCCTGCGGCGCCGCGCTGTGGGGCGCGCTGCAGGTGGCCGCACGAGCGGAGTCCGCGGGCAAGCGGATCGTCGTGATCATGCCCGACTCAGGCGAGCGCTACGTGTCGCAGGCCTTCTTCGCGCCCTGACGCGACCCCGCTGCACGGCCCCGCGCCGCCAGCGAGAAAAGTCGCTGCACGCTCAACTATCTCGGCTACGCTTTGGACATGGCCGGCTTCGAGCTCGCGCGGGTCGTCAAGGAGGTGCGTCGCGACGTCCAGGCTGCGCGCACGCGCGATCCGGCCGCGCGCGACGTCGGCCAGCTGGAGATCCTGACGACGTGGCCGGGCATCCACGCGCTGCTTGCCCATCGCGTCGCGCACGCGCTCGACGCGGCGGGCGTGGCGCTGTTGCCGCGGCTGATCTCGATGATCACGCGCATGTTGACGGGTGTCGAGATCCATCCTTCCGCGCGCATCGGCAGCGGGTTGTTCATCGACCATGGCACGGGCGTGGTGATCGGCGAGACGGCAGACATCGGCGACGACGTGACGCTGTATCAGGGCGTGACGCTGGGCGGCACGGGCTTCGCCACGGGCAAGCGCCATCCGACGGTGCAGGACAACGTGACGATCGGCTCGGGCGCGAAGCTGCTGGGCCCGATCACGATCGGCCACGGCGCGAAGATCGGCGCGAACAGCGTGGTCATCACCGACGTGCCGCCCAACTCGACGGTCGTCGGCAACCCGGGCCATCCGGTCCGCGTCGAGGGGCGGCGCGCGGAGGGCCCGGATGCGGACTGGATTCACCTGCCCGATCCGATCGCCGAGGCGATCCAGGGCCTGGCGAGCCGGATCGGCGCGCTCGAACAGACGGTGGCGGAGCTGTCGGAGGACAGCCCGGAGCCGGTCGCCGAGGTCAGGCCGTTGCGGACGGTCAAGGGACCGAACCCTGCCGGGGGCTGAGCATCTGACCGCTATACTGGTCATATGACCAGGCAAGTGACCGCTACGGACGCGAAGGCTCGGATCCTGAGGCTGCTCGACGAGGCTGCGGCGGGCGAGGAGATCGAGATCACCAAGCATGGGCGCACCGTCGCTCGGCTCGTGCCGGCGCGTGGCGCGCGCACGCTGAAGGGCTCGTTCGAGGGCGTCGCGAGGACGGCCGCTGACGAGCAAAAGCTGTTTTCCACCGAAGCGCCCTGGAACGCCGCCTGAGGCGTGGGCGCGATCCTGCTCGATACGCACGTGGTTCACTGGTGGTCGGCCGAACCGCAGCGGGTCAGCGCACCTGCACGTAAGGCGCTCGAGGGGGCAGACGAGCTCGCGGTCGCAGATATCTCGTGGTTCGAGCTCGCGTGGCTGGCGCGCAACGAGCGAGTCCTGCTCAACGTCCCGATCCGCTCGTGGCTGCAGGGTCTCGCTGCTCAGCTGCGGACCTTCGCGGCCACTCCGGCGATCGCCGACACGGCGGTGGCGCTGCCTTCGTCGTTCCCGCGAGACCCAGCCGATCGGCTGATCTACGCGACGGCCGTCGAGAACGACCTGCCGCTCGTGACGAAGGATCGCGCGATCCGCGACAACGCTGGACCTTGGTCCCGCGCTGTTTGGTAGTCGCATAGACGACGACGATGTTGACGGCGCCGGCGGAAGCCTGCGCCCGCGCAAGTTTGGGTCCGGCTGCGAACCGGGGACCTCACCGACCCGAACGGTGCGTGCCCGACTGGCGAGCGGTCGCCCGCACGCGCACCTATGCTGAAGCGATGGCGGAAAACCCCCACGCCGAGCACCTGCAGGAGCTGCTCGAAGGCCTGAACGAGCCCCAGCGCGAGGCTGTCACGCACGGCGAGGGGCCGCTGTTGATCCTCGCCGGCGCGGGCAGCGGCAAGACGCGCGTGCTGACACACCGCATCGCCTATTTGATCTACACAGACCAGGCGCAGTCCAGCGAGATCCTGGCGATCACGTTCACGAACAAGGCCGCCAAGGAGATGAGCGGTCGCGTCGGGCGGCTGCTCGGCAGGGCCACGCGGGGAATGTGGCTGATGACCTTCCATTCGGCATGCGCGCGAATCCTGCGCTCGGAGGCCGAGCGCCTTGGCTACACGCGCCAGTTCACGATCTATGACCAGGCCGACGCGCGGCGGCTGACCAAGCGCTGCGCGGACGCCGTCGGCGTGGACCCCAAGCGCTACACGCCGGCGGCGCTGCACAACCAGATCTCCGCGGCGAAGAACCGCCTGCGCGCCGCCTCGGACCTGCGCGAAGCGGTCGGCTCGCCCTTCGAGGAGATGCTCGCCGACGTTTACGACCTGTACGAGCGCGACCTGCACCGCGCCAACGCGATGGACTTCGACGACCTGCTGTTTCGCACGGTCAACCTGCTCGAGCTGTTCGAGGACGTCCGCGAGCGCTACGCGCAGGCTTTCCGCCACGTGCTCGTCGACGAGTACCAGGACACCAACTACGCGCAGTACCGCATGCTGCAGCTGCTCGTTGCCGGACCGGTAGACACTCGCTCCGCTCGCATCCCCGAACCGACCAGCGGCCGCGAGGAGCCCAAGCAGGGGCACCGCACGAGCATCCCGGGCCATCGCAACCTCGCGGTTGTCGGCGACGACAGCCAGTCGATCTACAGCTTCCGGGGCGCAGAGGTGAGGAACATCCTCGACTTCCAGGACGACTTCCCCGACGCGCGCGTGGTCAAGCTCGAGCAGAACTACCGCTCGACGGAGACGATCCTGCGCGCGGCAAACGCGGTGATCGCCAACAACCGCGGCGGCATCGCCAAGCGCCTGTGGAGCGAGCTGGGACAGGGCGAGCAGATCCACCTGCGCGCGCTGGGCGACGAGCACGCGGAGGCGCGCATGGTCGTCGGCGAGATCGAGCGGCTGGTCGACGAGGGCGCGTCGCGCTCGGAGATCGCGGTGCTCTATCGCACGAACGCGATGTCGCGCGTGATCGAGGACACGCTCGTGCGCCGCGAGATCGCCTATCAGGTGATCGGCGGGACGAAGTTCTACGAGCGCGCGGAGATCAAGGACGCGATCGCCTACCTGCAGTTCCTGGCCAACCCGTTCGACGTCGTGAGCTTTGGGCGGATCGCCAACTCGCCCCGCCGCGGCCTCGGCCAGACGTCGCTGGCGCGCGTGCTCGCGCACGCCGATGCGGCCGACGTCTCGGTGTGGCAGGCGGCGTCGGCGCCGGAGGAGGTTCCAGGCCTGGGCACGGCGGCGATCAAGGCGCTGAGCCGCTTCATGGACACGATGGCCGAGCTGCGCGTGCTCGCGGGCACTGCTGCGGACGACGGCACGGCGCAGGCCGAGGACGAGCCCTCGGCGGCCGGCGACGCGGTGCCCGTCGGCGACCTGCTGGAGGCGGTGCTCGCGCAGAGCGGCTACGTGGAGGCGCTGGAGGCGGAGCGCACGATCGAGGCGCAGGGTCGCATCGAGAACCTGGAGCAGCTCGTTGAGGTCGGGCGCGAGTTCGACGCCGCGGCCGAGCCCGACAACGACACGCTGGATGTGTTCCTGCAGGAGATCTCGCTGGTCGCCGACGCCGACGCGCGCACCGACGACGAGGGTCTGGTGACGCTGATGACGGTGCACAACGCCAAGGGCCTGGAGTACCCGATCGTGTTCATCGCGGGCTGCGAGGAGGGGGTCTTCCCGCACTCGCGCGCGCTCGACGAAGGCGGCCTGGAGGAGGAGCGACGGCTGTTCTACGTGGGCGTGACGCGCGCGATGCGCGAGCTCTACCTCTCCTACGCGATGCGCCGCGCGGTGTTCGGCGCGCAGACGCCGGGCCTGCGCAGCCGCTTTTTGAACGAGATCCCGGCGGACCTGCTGGACGAGGTGCAGCCGAGCGACCGCCTGCGTCCCGGGCGCCTGGACGGCGCGATCGCCGCGGGCGCAGGTCGCGGCGCGCGCTCCCTGGTCGGCAGTCGCGCAAGCGGCGCCGGCGCGAGCGGCGGCGGGCTCTCGGGCGGCGAGTGGGCGAGCGCGGGCGGCGCGCAGGCGGCGGTCGCGAGCGCGAACGCGTTCGCGCTGGGCGAGGACGTCGTGCACGCCGCCTTCGGCGAGGGCGTCGTTACGGGTGTGGAGCCGGGCGGGGTGATCGTCGTGCGCTTCGCAGGCGACGGGTCCGAACGCAAGCTGATGGCCGAGTACGCGCCGGTCAGCCGCCGTTGAAAGCGTCGAGCGCGCCCGCGACGCCGGCCCGCCAGCGCAGCGCGTAGCATCCGCGAAGTGAGCGCGAGCATCATCGACGGCAGGGCGATCGCGGCGCAGGTGCGCGCCCGCGTGGGCGAGGAAGTTGCGGCTTTCACCCACCGCTCCGGCCATGTCCCCGGGCTGGCGACGGTGCTCGTCGGCGAAGATCCGGCCTCGGCCGTGTACGTCGGCGCCAAGCAGCGCGCCTGCGCTGAGGTGGGCATGACGCCGGTTGACCGGCGCCTACCGGCCGGCGCGTCGTTCGACCAGGTGGCCGAGGAGCTGCAGGTGCTCAACGCCGACGACGCCGTCAGCGCGATCCTGCTGCAGCTGCCGGTGCCCGAGCAGCTCGACGGCCCGGCGCTGACCGCGCTGATCGACCCCGACAAGGATGTCGACGGACTCACGCCCGTCAACGCGGGCCTGCTCTCGCTCGGCCGTCCGGGCCTGCGTCCGTGCACGCCGCTGGGCGTGATGGAGCTGCTGGCGCAGACGGGCGTGCGGCTGGAGGGCGCAGAGGCCGTCGTCGTGGGCCGCTCGAACCTGTTCGGCAAGCCGATGGCGCAACTGCTGCTCGGCGAGAGCGCGACGGTGACGGTGTGCCACTCGCGCACGCGCGACCTTGCCGCGGTGTGCGCTCGCGCGGACGTGCTGATCGCGGCGGTCGGTCAGCCGCGCTTGATCGGCGTGGAGTCCGTCAAGCCGGGAGCGGTGGTGATCGACGTCGGCGTCAGTCGTCTGACGCCGCAGGAGGCGCAGAACAAGAGCGGTTTGGTCGGCGACGTCGACTTCGCGGCGGTGTCGCAGGTCGCGTCTGCGATCACGCCGGTGCCCGGCGGCGTGGGGCCGATGACGATCGCCTTCCTGCTGCGCAACGCGCTGCTGGCTGCCGAGCGCCAGGCGACGGTGGCGGCGTGAGGCTGGGCAAGGCGCGCGGCGGCGACCTGCTCGCGCTCGCGGGCGCGCTCTGCGTCGTCGTCTCGTTGCTGCTGGCGTGGTATGAAAGCCCATCGTCGGGCACGCTCGATGCGTGGGACACGTTCGGCCCCGCCGTGGTGCTGCTGCTGGGCGCGGCGGCGGCCGCGCTGGTGATGTTCGCGACCGCCGTCGTGGAGCGCGGCACGGCGCCCGCGGTGGCTGCCTCGGTGTGCACGATTCCGCTGGCGATCGCCGGTGCGGTCGCGGCGATCGTTCGCGTGCTCGAGCGCCCCGAGCACGCGACGGGCCTGTGCGCCGGCGCTTGGCTGGCGCTGGCGGGCGCGCTGGCGATCCTCGTTGGCGCCTGGCGCTCGGTGGGCGACGAACGCAGCTCGCTTTACCCGCCGGCGACGCCCGAGACGCGGCCACGGCCCTAGGCGCGAAGGAGCGGCCGGATGGGCGCGGGCGCTCGGTGAGAATGCCCGGCGGTCCGCGGCCGCGCGGCGCGGCCGCCTAGAATCTCGGCGGTGATCGAGCGTGACGAGGTCCTGCACGTGGCGCGCCTGGCGCGCCTGGCGCTGAGCGACGAGGAGATCGAGCCGATGGCGCGCGAGCTCTCAGCGGTGCTCGACCACATCGCCAAGATCGGCGAGCTCGAGCTGGACGACGTGCCGCCGACCTCGCACGTGGTCGAGCTGACCGGCGCGCTGCGCCCGGACGAGCCGCGCCCTTCGCTTCCGCGCGAGGTCGCGCTCGAACAGGCGCCGGCCGTGGAGGGCGACGGGTTCCTGGTGCCGAGCCCGCAGGCCTAGCCGATGAGCGACGATCTGCTGGAGCTGTCGGCGGCGCAGGGCGCAGCTGCGATCGCGAAGGGCGAGCTGGGCGCGCAGGAGCTGTTCGCCTTCTACCGCGAGCGCGCACGTAGGGACGCCAGCGCCGACGGCGCCGGGCTGAACTGCTTTACGTGGGTGGCCGACGGCGTGCAGGACACGCCAAGCGCGTCGGGGCCGGGGTGGTCGCAGCCGCCCGGCACACCGGGTACGGGCCCGCTCGCGGGCGTGCCGCTCGCCGTCAAGGACCTGTTCTGCACGAAGGGCGTGCCCAGCCAGTCGGGCTCGCGCATCCTCGAGGGCTATCGCCCGCCGTACACCGCCAGCGCGGTACAGGCGCTGGCGAGCGCCGGTGCGACGTTGCTGGCAAAGACGAATCAGGACGAGTTCGCGATGGGCTCCTCGACTGAGAACTCGGCATATGGCCCGACGCTGAACCCGTGGGACAGTGGGCGCGTGCCGGGCGGCTCCTCCGGCGGCAGCGCGGCGGCGGTCGCCGCCGGCCTCGCGCCGTGGGCGCTCGGCACCGACACCGGCGGCTCGATCCGCCAGCCGGCGGCGCTGTGCGGCATCGTCGGGCTGAAACCGACGTACGGCTCGGTCTCGCGCTTCGGCATGATCGCGTTCGCCTCCTCGCTCGACCAGGCGGGGCCGCTGACGCGCGACGTGACCGACGCTGCGCTGATGCTCAGGCACATGGTCGGCCGTGACCCGTGCGACGCGACGTCGCTCGACTTCCCGCACGAGATCGAGCTGCCGCGCGCCGAGCGTTTGGACGGCCTGCGGCTGGGCGTGCCTGCCGAGCTTCGCTCACTCGATGCCGACGCCGCGGGCGGCGCCGGCGGCGGCGAGATCGAGCCGGGCGTGCGCGAGGCCTTCGAGCGCGCGCTGAAGCTCGCCGAAGAGCTCGGCGCAGGCATCGAGGAGATCAGCCTGCCGCATGCCCCGCACGCGCTGTCGGCCTACTACGTGCTGGCGCCGTCGGAGGCGAGCTCGAACCTGGCGCGCTTCGACGGCGTGCGCTACGGCATGCGCGCGGCGGGCGCGGACGATCTGCTGGACATGTACACGCGCACGCGCCACGACGGCTTCGGCAAGGAGGTCAAGCGGCGCATCATGCTCGGCACGTACGCGCTCTCGTCGGGCTACTACGAGGCCTACTACGGTCGCGCGCAGCGCGTGCGCACGAAGATCGCGCAGGACTTCGAGGCGGCGTTCGCGGGCGTGGACCTGATTCTCACGCCGACCTCGGCCAACGTCGCCTTCGGCCTCGGCGAGAAGACGGCCGACCCGTGGTCGATGTATATGAGCGACTACTTCACCGTGCCGATGTCGCTGGCCGGCATACCCGCGATATCGATCCCGTGCGGGTTGAGCGGGGGGCTGCCGGTGGGCCTGCAGCTCGCGGGGCCGGCATTCAGCGAGAACCGGCTGCTCGACGCCGCATATGCGCTCGAGCGGGCGCTCGGCTTCGAGGAGGGTGCGGCGCGTGTCTGACCGGTCGCCACACGGCTCCGGCGAGCCGGACGCCACCGGCGCAGCGCACGGCGCCGTCGCGGGAGGCGGGCCGGGCACGAACGGCGCAGGGCCGCGCCTGGAGCCGGTGATCGGCCTGGAGATCCACGTGCAGCTGGCGACGCAGACGAAGATGTTCTGCGGCTGCGCGCTGTCGTTCGGCGACCCGCCCAACACGCATACGTGCCCGATCTGCCTAGGCCTGCCCGGCAGCCTGCCGGTGGCGAACGCGCGGGCGGTTCATTACGGCCTGATGATCGGCACGGCGCTCGGCTCCGAGCTGGCGCCTCGATCTATCTTTCATCGTAAGAATTATTTCTATCCGGATCTGCCGAAGGGCTACCAGATCTCCCAGTACGACGAGCCGCTGTGCCTGGGCGGACGGCTGGGCGACGTGCGCATCCATCGCGTGCACCTGGAGGAGGACGCGGCGAAGCTGACGCACGTTGGCGAGAGCGGGCGCATTCACGGCTCGGACGCAAGCGTCGTGGACTTCAACCGCGGCGGCACGCCGCTGGCGGAGATCGTCACCGAGCCCGACGTGCGCTCGGCCGAGCAGGCGAGCGAATGGCTGAAGCTCCTGCGCACGACGCTGCGCGCGCTCGGCGTCAGCGACGTCAACATGGAGGAGGGCTCGCTGCGCTGCGACGCCAACATCTCGCTGCGGCCGGCCGGCAGCGACGAGCTCGGCGTGAAGACGGAGCTGAAGAACATGAACTCCTTCCGCTTCATCGAACGCGGCATCAAGGCCGAGGTCGAGCGCCAGCGGGCGATCATCGAAGGCGGCGGCCAGGTCGTGCAGGAGACGCTGCACTTCGACCCCGGCTCGGGCGCGATCTCCTCGCTGCGCTCCAAGGAGGAGGCGCACGACTATCGCTACTTCCCCGAGCCCGACCTCGTGCCCGTGGCGATCGACGAAGCGATGCTCGAGGCCGCGCGCGCCGATATGAGCGAGCTGCCGGCCGACCGCGCGCAGCGCTTCGAGCGCGAGCACCAGCTCACGGCCGACAGCGCGCAGCTGCTCGCCTTCCGCAGCGAGCTGGGCGACTACTTCGAGCAGGCTCTGGCGGCGAACGCCGACCCGGCGATACCCGCGCAAGCGCTCGCCAACTGGATCGGTGGAGATCTCATCTCACGCCTCGGCGAAGGCGAGGACCCGGCCGACTGCAACGTCGAGCCGGGCGCGCTGGCCGCGCTCGTCGGCCTCGTCACCGAGAAGAAGGTCAGCGTCGGCGCTGCGCGTCAGGTGCTCGACAAGCTCGTCTCCGAAGGCGGAGACCCGGCGGCGATCGTCGAGGCCGAGGGCCTGGCGGCGATCGGCGGAGGCGACGAGCTCGCGGAGATCGTCGCGGCCGCGCTCGCGGCCAACGCCGACGCCGCCGAGCGCGTACGCGGCGGCAACGCGAAGGCGATCGGGCCGATCGTCGGCGCGGTCATGCGCGAGACGAAGGGACGCGCCGACGGAGGGGAGGTCACGCGGCTGGTGCACGAGCAGCTTGGCATCTGAGAAACGTCCCGCCCTGCAAGGGAGCGGAGCCGGCCCTAATGGTCGACCAGCGTCGATCGCACAAGCGGCAGCGACGCTTGCTGCTCGTCGGCTGTGACGAGTTTGAGGCCGTGCGCCAGGGCGGTCGCGGCGATCCATAGATCGTTGCTCGGCCGTCGCCCGGCGCCTGCGCGAAGCTCGCCGTAGCAGGCGGCGATGTGGCGGTCGATGGGGAGCGCCGGTGCTTCCGCGAGCACAGCCGCCAGCAGCGCAACCCGGCGTGCGCGTGTCGCGTCGTCGCCAGCGATCATGATGCCCGCCTCTAGCTCGCCCACGGTCACAACGCTGACGGCCCAGTCGTCGGCGAGCTCTCCGACGTCGCGAGCGCCGGCGAGGACGCTCGTGTCGATCAGGCTGCCCACGGATCGCGGGCTGATTCTCGGTCTTGTTGGCGCATCCGACGCAGGTCCTCGGCGAAGCCGGGATCGGGCGGGGTCTCGGCGAGGATCGCCGCGAGGCTCTCCGGGGGGGCGAGCGAGCGCGCGCCCGGCAGCGGGCCGAGTTCGGCAACAGGGCGCCCCGCCACGGTGACCGTGAACCGCTCGCCTCGTTCAGCGCGGCGCAACACGGCGGCGATCTCATTACGCAGCTTGCCTTGGGGGATGACGGCCATGCCAAGGCGATCGTAGCAGAACTGCTACAGATTCTGATGCCTTGCCACCGACACCTCGCGTGCCCAGGCGACGGACATTTTCGACTGCAGGCCAATGGCATCCAGCCGCCCCTGCGCCAACATGCTGGCCATGCAGCCCTCACGCCCCAACAAGCCCTCGCAAGCTTCCCGGCGCTTCCTTCTGCTGCCGGAGGAGCCGGTGAATGGACACGGTCAGGCCCAGCGGCCGCGGATCCGTCGCTATCGACTCACGAGCGTCGGTCAGCGCCCCTGCGCAAGCGGGGTCGATGGCGCCACGGCGCGGATTCACGGCGAGCCTGGCCGCAGCGGTCGGATGTAGCGAGAGCGTGCAACGAAGCCGCCTCGATTCGTCGCGTCAGCGAGTACCCTGGAGGCATGAACGAAGAAACCTCCTCACGCTCGCTCGGGCGCACCGTCGTCGCCGGGCTGATCCTGCTGGTCGCCGCATGGGTGCTGCTGCACTTCGTGATCGGCATCGTCACGGCGATCGCGAGCATCCTCGTGGTCGTGCTGGCGATCGTCGCTCTGATCTGGGCTCTGCGCGTCATCTTCTAGCGGGACAGGTCGGCGATGGCCTACGTGATCATCGCGGTCTGCTTCGGCTTGGCCGGGGGCATCGTCGGGCGCATCAAGGGCAGCTCGTTCGTGCTGTGGTTCTTGATCTCCGGCGCGGTGCCGTTCTTCGGCCTGATGGGAGCGGTGGCCCACCG
>Ga0105237_10002857_pt1 | contig 21003 bp, 18 predicted proteins | sample KBSC24metaG_FD_81520 | JGI IMG/M metagenome (GOLD analysis project Ga0105237, IMG submission 81520) | Corn rhizosphere microbial communities from Kellogg Biological Station, Michigan, USA - KBS C2-4 metaG | ecosystem: Host-associated > Plants > Roots > Rhizosphere > Soil | place: Michigan, USA...
CCCCAGGGCCTGGACTAGTTATCGTGCCAGTCATGACCGCTACCGCGTCCGCAGGTCTGGACGAGACCGAGCCCTACTACGACCTGGGGTCCTATCACCGGCCGATTGAGACGCCGTCGCCGCAAGCGCAGGCGTGGTTCGACCGCGGCATGGTCTGGGCATACGCCTTCAACCACGAGGAGTCGCTGCGCTGTTTCGAGCGGGCGCTGGCGCTCGACCCGGATCTCGCCATCGCGCGCTGGGGCGTGGCCTACTCAATCGGACCGAACTACAACAAGGCATGGGACGCCTTCGACCCCGTCGACCTGGCGGCTTCCTTGGCGCGGGCACGGATGGAACTAGGGCTGGCCGCCAACGGACGCGCATCGGCCGTCGAACGCGGCCTGATCGACGCGTTGGCGACCCGCTTCCCCACCGATGACGCGACGGACGCCGAACGCCTGACTGCCGGTCACGCCGAGTATGCCGACGCCATGGTGGCGTTGGCGAAGGCCCATCCCGACGACGTCGACGTGCAGGCGCTCGCCGCCGATGCGCTGGTCAACGTGTCAGCGTGGGCGTTGTGGGACATCACCACCGGTGAGCCGGCGCCGGGGTCGCGAGTGGTGGAGGCCAAGCGCATTCTCGACGACGCGCTGGCCACGCCCGCGGGTCGCGAACACCCGATGGTCCTGCACCTGTATCTGCACGCCATGGAGATGTCGGCCACCCCACAGGACGCGCTGCCCGCCGCGGATCTACTGCGCAACCTGGTGCCCGACGCAGGCCACCTGGTGCACATGCCCAGCCACATCGACGTGCTGTGCGGCGACTACCGCAGCTCGGTGGTGGCGAATCTGGCTGCGGCACGGGTCGATCAAGAGTTCGTCGACCGCGAGGGGGCGCTGAACTTCTACTCGCTGTACCGTGCGCACAACCAACACTTCGTGGTCTACTCCGCGATGTTCGAGGGCCAGTCGCAGGTGGCGCTTCGGGCGGCCGAGGACCTCGCCGCGCAGTTGACGCCCGACCTGCTCGCCATCGAATCCCCACCAATGGCCGATTGGCTGGAGGCGTTCGTGCCGTTGCGGATTCACGTGCTGGTGCGGTTCGGCCGGTGGGACGAGCTGATCGCCGAGCCACTGCCCGACGACGTCGAGCTGTACTGCACCACCGCGGCGACCATCCACTACGGCCGAGCCGTCGCGCACGCCGTCAAGGGTCATCTCGACCAGGCTCGTGCCGAACAGGAAGCGTTCGCCGCGGCTTACGCCGCGATCCCCGACACCCGGTATCTGTTCAACAACACCGCCCGCGACATCCTTGCGATCGGCGGGCAGATGCTCGACGGCGAGATCGCTTATCGCGAAGGCCGATTCGACGATGCGTTCGCCAAGCTGCGTCGGGCGATCGAACTCGACGATGGACTCCCCTACGACGAGCCGTGGGGCTGGATGCAGCCGACCCGACACGCCTACGGCGCACTGCTGCTCGAGCAGGGCCACGTCGAGGAGGCCGCCGCGGTCTACGCGGCCGACCTGGGCCTCGATCCCACGCTGAGCCGGCCGTGCCAGCATCCCGGCAACGTGTGGAGCCTGCACGGCTACCACGAATGCCTGAAGCGGTTGGGCCGCAACGACGAAGCGGCGATCATCGGGCAGCAACTGGCGCTGGCGAAGGCTCGCGCAGACGTGCCGATCACGGCGTCCTGTGCGTGCCGGCTAGAAGTCGATCACTGCTGCGGTTAGCCGAATCCGACCCGCTCCAACCAGAAGTCGACCAAACCGGCGTCACCGGCGACCTCGACGTCGGTCACCGGCAGTCGCCGGTAGAGCACCAGCAGCAGGTCGGTGACCGGGCCGCTGAGCTCGGCCACCGCGGGGTCGTCGTCGCGCCGCCAGCTGATCGCGTCGCCGGTCAGGTCGAGCAGCCAGCGGTCGCCGGTGTCGGTCGCGTGCAGGCCGATGACCCGGCCCGTCCCGAGCAGTTCGCGCATCCACGGGTGCACTTCGAAGTGGAACGGAAGGCTGCCCAGTTCGAGCCACTCCTCGACGCCGTCGCGTGCGACGTCGGCATCCAGCTCGAACGGAATCCCGAGCGCGAGCGCGGCGTCGGCGCGGTGGATGGCGGTCTCGTGGGCGAACCGACGTGCATAGAACGCCGCACCGCCACCGGATACGGGGCACCACATCTGAGCTGCCGGGCCCGAGTCGTGCAGCGTGGCGGCCAGCGCCGCTCCCGCCTCGCTCATGGCTGCCGCGATCTGACCTGCGTCGTCGTGGGTGGCGTCGGACAAGTCGCGCAACGCTGTTTGGGGCGGTGCTTCGGTCGCCATGGTCGCGACGATCGCGTTGGCCCAGCGCAGGCCCCCGTCGACGTGGCGGCACAGCTGCGACACGTTCCAGCCAGGGCAGGACGGAACGGGTGCCGTCACGTCGGCGTCGTCGAGGTGACCGGCCAACAACGCTGCCTGCGTGCTGATCTCGGCGCGGTGCCGGTCGAAGTCCAGTGCCGTCATCCGGCGGGCACCTCGCCCAGCCAGACGTGGAAGGTGTCGAGCCTGCTCACCAAGCCGTCTCTGAAGGTGAACACCTCCGAGTACACGAAGTCCACCGGATCGCCGGTACCCATGTCGACGCTGCCGTGTCCGACCACCGCCACGGTGTCCCCTTCCTCGATCATCCGGTCCAGGTGCAGCTGCGGCGTGGGGCCGCCAGCGGCGTCGGCCTCGGCCGCGAACGCGTCCCTTCCGGTCAGCGTCTTCATGCCGTGCAGGGCCCAGACCACGTCGTCGCTGAGGCAGGAGACTATCTGCGCCAGGTCACCTGAGCGGAACCCTTCGGTGTATCGCTGCACCGTCGCCTTCTGCGAACTCACGCCACCACCTCCTCGATTGATCACCCACCGAGTAGGACTCGCCCCGCGTGTCGGAATCATCGCGGTCCCGCGGGCTCTATCGTCTGTGAGGGTGAGAGGCGCGTGGGCATGGGTGCGCAGCGCTCCCCTGACGTATGCCTGGTTGGCCGTGCTGCTGGTCACCACGCTGCTGCAGCACGCGCTGCCCCTGCGGCGACTTCACGCGCTGCTGCAGAAGGAATCCACCAACCTGCATCACCTGACGACGGACCCGATCCGGGTGCTGCTCGAGAGCCTGCTGTGGATCGACGGCCGCTACTGGTGGCCGTATCTGGCGGTGTTCACGCTGTTCCTGGCGCCTGCCGAGCGGTGGCTTGGCCATCTGCGCTGGCTGGCCGTCGGCCTGATCTGCCACGTCTGCGCGACATATCTGAGCGAGGGCTACCTGTACTGGACCATCCAGGAGGCCGAGGCCTCGCCGCGGCTGATCGACGCGCGCGACATCGGCGTGAGCTACTTCGTCGTCGGCATCGTGGGCGTGCTGGCGTACCGCATCGCGCCGCCGTGGCGCTGGGTCTATCTCGCCGTGGCGATCCTGGTCTTCGCCACCTCGTTGGCGGTAAAGCGCGACTTCACCCAACTCGGTCACTTCAGCGCGCTGCTTCTCGGACTTGCCTGCTACCCCTTGACGCGCCGCCGTCGCGCCGAGGTCGCTGCGTAGACTCCGGGGCTGTGGCGATCAACGACGAGGACCTCGGTCATCTCCGTCGCTGCGTGGAGCTCGCGCAGGCGGCGCTGGACGCGGGCGACGAACCGTTCGGCTCACTGCTGGTCGACGCCGACGGTCACGTGCGGTTCGAGGACCACAATCGGGTCAAGGACGGCGACGAGACGCGGCACCCCGAGTTCGAGATCGCGCGGTGGTCCACCACGAATCTCAGCCCCGCCGAACGGGTTCGCGCCACGGTCTACACCTCGGGTGAGCACTGCCCGATGTGCTCGGCGGCGCACGCCTGGGTCGGGCTTGGCCGCATCGTCTACGCGACGTCGTCGAAGCAATTGACGGAGTGGCGGTCCGAATGGGGATGCGCCCCGTCACCCGTTGCGCCACTGCCGATCTCGGCGGTCGCACCCGGCATCGAGGTGGACGGGCCAGCGCCCGAACTCTCCGATGCGATGAAAGCACTCTACGAAGCGAAGTTCAGGCCGTGAACAGCCCAGGGTGGGTCCAGCACGCCATCTGGTGGCAGGTCTACCCCCTGGGTTTCGTCGGCGCCTTCCCCGCCGACCCGCCACCGGATGCCGCCGAGCACCGGTTGAACCGCGTGACCGACTGGCTCGACCACGCCGTCGTGCTCGGCGCCTCGGGTGTCGCGCTCGGCCCGCTGTTCGCCTCGTCGACCCACGGCTACGACACCACCGATCACTATGCGATCGATCCACGGCTCGGTGACGACGCCGACTTCGACCGGCTGGTCTCAGAGGCCCGCAGTCGTGGTCTTCGCGTCCTTCTCGACGGGGTGTTCAACCACGTCGGCGCCGAGTTCCCCCGCTACCGGGAGGCCGTCTCCGGTGGAGACGCCGCGTGGTTCCGCAAGCGCGGCAAGGGTTTCCAGACGTTCGAAGGTCACGAAGGCTTGATCACGCTGAACCACGACAACCCCGAGGTGGTCGACTACGTCGTCGACGTGATGTCGCATTGGCTGCGCCGCGGCGCCGACGGTTGGCGACTCGACGCCGCGTACGCGGTGCCGGACCGGTTCTGGGCGCAAGTACTGCCAAGGGTTCGTGAGTCGTTTCCCGACGCGTGGTTCGTCGGAGAAGTGATCCACGGCGACTACCCCACCATCGTCGCTGCGTCGACGTTCGACTCCGTCACGCAGTACGAGCTGTGGAAGGCCAGTTGGAGCAGCCTCAACGACGGCAACTTCCACGAGCTCGACCACGCGCTGCGCAGGCACGACGAATTCCTCGACGCGTTCGCGCCGATGACGTTCGTCGGCAATCACGACGTGACCCGCGTCGCCAGCAAGCTCGATGACGTCAGGCACGTCGACCACGCGCTCGCCCTGCTACTGACCACCGGTGGCGTGCCAAGCGTGTACGCGGGCGACGAGTGGGCCTACCGCGGTATCAAGGAGGAGCGGTTCGGCGGCGACGACGCGGTGCGGCCCGAGTTCGCACCGCACCCGGACGATGCGGAACCCCTTGGCCAGGACGTGTTCCGGCTGCACCAGCACCTGATCGGGTTGCGGAGGCGCAATCCGTGGCTGCACAGGGCACGGACGTCGGCGCTGCACCTGACCAACCGGCAGTACGTGTACCGGGCGGAGGCCGGTGACGATGCACTGGTGGTGGCACTCAATGTCGACGACTTGCCATTGCAGATGTCGTTGTCGGAGTTGGGAATTGGGAGCGGGCGCATCGTCGCGGGCTCGGGCGCGCCAGTCGAGGCGCCGGTGGACGGGATCGACGTCGCTCCACACGGCTGGGCCATCATCGCCGTCTAGTTGGTCGAGGGCGGTGGTTGTGGTTGGAAGGGTTGGTACCACCACCAGTCGGCGCGTTCACCGGTAGGCCCTGAACAGGGTTTGACCTTCGGTGGGGGTGTCGTTGGGGGTCGGGCCAATGATCCCGGCGGCAGTGGTCTGCCGTGTTGGTCGGTGACGACGAGGTGTTGGGCGGTTCCGGTGATGGTGATGACACCGCGGTGATGGGCGCGGTGGTGATACGGGCAGACCAGCACCAGGTTGTCCAGCTCGGTGGGCCCGCCGTCTTCCCAGTGCCAGATGTGGTGGGCGTGCAGTCCGCGGGTGGCTCCGCAGCCGGGGATCACGCAGCAGCGATCACGATGCTCGAGCACACGGCGCAACCGGCGCCCGACGGTGCGGGTGGCTCGCCCGGCACCGATGACCCGGCCGTCGCGTTCGAACCACACCTCACAGGTCGCATCACAGGTCAGGTAACGGCGATCATCATCGGACAACAACGGTCCCAGATGCAATGCCGCCACGCGTGTCTCGAGGTCAACGTGCACGACGACGGTGGTGCGTTGGGCGTGCGGGCGGCGGGCCACCTCAACATCCCACCCGGCCACCACCAGGCTCATGAACCCGTCGGCGGTGTTCGGCATCGGCGGCGCCTGTTCGGATGCGCCGTCGGCGTGGTCGCGTTTCCACGCGGTGATCAGGGCGTCGCGATGCGAGTCCAGGGCGGCATCGACAATCGCGGCCTCGTCATGCGGCAGCGTGATCCGGTATGTGGTGGACTGCTCGTCGCCGGTCTTGCTGATCGACCGCTTCGGTTCCGGTCGCGGCTCGGGGTCGGGTCGCGGTTCCAGCTTGAGCGCGGTGTGCAGTTGGCTGACCGTGGCGGATTCGGCCAACTGCGCGTAATGCGCGTCGGAGCCGTCGGCCGCCTTCTCGGCGATCACCCCGACCTGATCCAACGAGAACCGGCCCTCCCGCATCCCGGCCGCACACTTGGGGAACTCCTCGATCCGATGCGCGACGGCGGCGATGGTTTTGGCGTTGCGCGGGGACACCCCAGTCATCCAGGCCACCAACGCCGGGACCGAGCGTGCGCCGGTGGCGCCCCAGAGTCCGTCGTGGGCGATCTCGGCGACGATCTCCACGATCTGGCCGTCGATGGCGTTGCGCTGGCCGGTCAGCTCCGCCACCTTGTCGAGCAACACGTCCATACGCTCCTTCGGGCTCACCCGAGGAGCGAAAGACGATGCCGCCGTGGACATAACACCATCAAAGCAGAAGCCACCGACAAACTAGCTCGGCCCAAGCAGGTCCACGGTAAGGGGATCCGGCTCGCCGCCGTAATGCCGTTCCAGCACGTCGAGGAAATCGCGATCGTCATCGGTGACGTTGGCGAACAGCGTCATCGACGATCTCAGCTTGAGGGCATCCACGTGTCCCATCACCTGTTCGATCGCGCCGTCGGCCGCGGCCACCAGCCGCGCGCACTCCCGCAACCGCGGCCCGAGAATCGGATGGTCGAGGTAGGCGATCGCCTCGTCGCGCGACCCGATCCCGTAGTGCACGGCGGTGGGGCTACGCCCCAGCTCCCGTAGCTGCGGGAAGACGAACCACATCCAGTGGGAGCGCTTGCGTCCTGCACGGAGCTCCTCGACCACCGTGCGGTACACCGGCTCTTGCGCGTCCACGAAGCGGGCCAGGTCGTGGGGATCGGTCATGACACCACGGTGCCGCGCGCCGATCGAGATGTCGACGGCCCTTGGCGCTTTCGCCGACATGGGCCGATCCGCTGGCTTTGCGAGCTAGTCTTTGCAACCGATGACCACGCCGACGGAAACTGCGCCCACGATCGAGGCAAGCGATTCGATCGAGCCCCCAAGGCGAATACGTCGACGGCTGCTGTCGCGGGTGAGCATCCAGTCCAAGTTGCTCGTCATGCTGCTCGTCACGAGCATTCTGTCCGCCGCGGTCGTCGGGTTCATCGGCTATCAGTCGGGCCGCAGCTCGCTGCGCGTCTCGGTGTTCGACCGGCTGACCGAGATCCGCCAGGCACAGAGTCGCCAGCTGCAAACGGGGATCGCCGATCTGAAGAACTCCCTGGTGGTCTACTCGCGGGGATCGACGGCGCAACTGGCGCTGGAGGCATTCACGGCCGGTTTCGACCAACTGGGCCCCGCCACCATCGACCCGGCACAACAGCAGTCCCTCGTGGACTATTACAGCAAGCGGTTCGCCAAGGACGAGAAGGCGCAGACCGGCCAGCAAGTGGACGTCAGCGCGCTGGTGCCGACCTCCAACGCACAGCGTTACCTGCAGACCTACTACACGGTTCCCTTCGGCGACTACGACAAGCCAACGGCGGATTGGGATGCCGCGATCGCGTACGACGACGCGAAGGACGGCAGCGCGTGGTCGGCAGCCAATGCCAAGTTCAATGACTTCTTTCGCGAGATCGTCACCCGGTTTCAATTCGAGGACGCTCTGCTGCTCGACACCAGGGGCAACATCGTCTACAGCGCATACAAGGGCGTCGACTTTGGCAGCAACATCCTCAACGGCCCATACAAGGGCAGTGAACTCACTGGTGCGTATCAGAAGGCGCTCGATTCCAACGACGTCGACTACGTGGGCATCACCGACTTCGGCGACTACCAGCCCGCCGACGAACCGACCGCATGGTTCGTCTCGCCGGTGGGGCCTCTCGGCCGGGTCGATGGCGTGCTGGCACTGCAGTTCCCGATCTCGAAGATCAACACGCTGATGACGTTCGACGGCCGATGGGAGGAGTCCGGCATGGGTGCTACCGGCGAGACGTTCATCGTCGGCCCCGACGACCTCATGCGATCGAATTCCCGGGTGTTCATCGAGGATCCGGAGGCCTACAAGCGCGACGTCATCGATGCGGGAACCCCGCCGGACGTCGCCGATGACGCGATTCGCCAGCACGGCACCACCCTGGTTCAGCCCGTGGCGACCGAGGCGACGAAGTTCGCGCAGCGGGGTCAGCGCGGCACTCTGATCGCCGACGACTATCTCGGCCATGAGACGCTGCAGGCCTACGCACCTGCCGACATCCCGGGGCTGCGGTGGAGCGTGGTCTCCAAGATCGACACCTCGGAGGCGTTCGCTCCGGTGTCCGCGTTCACCCGCACGCTGGTGCTGTCGACCGTCGCGATCATCTTCGTCGTCTGCATCGCGGCGATGCTGCTGGCGCGGTTGTTCGTGCGGCCCATCCGCCGTCTCGAAGCCGGTGCCCAGAAGATCAGCTCTGGTGACTACGGGGTGGCCCTGCCAGTGGTTTCCCGCGACGAATTCGGTGATCTGACAGTCGCATTCAACGGCATGAGCCGAAATCTGGCGATCAAGGAAGACCTGCTGAACGAGCAGCGCCGGGAAAACGATCGACTACTGCTGTCCCTGATGCCGGAGCCGGTGATGGCGCGCTACCGCGAGGGCGAGGAGACCATCTCGCAGGACCATCAGGACGTGACGGTGATCTTCGCCGACATCGTCGGGCTCGACGAGCTCTCCGCCGTCCTGACCTCCGAGGAATCCCTTGCCATCGTCAACCGGCTGGTTCGTCAGTTCGACGCTGCGGCGGACAGTATCGGCGTGGAGCGGGTGCGCACGCTGCACAATGGCTACCTGGCCAGCTGCGGTCTGAACGTGCCCCGGATCGACAATGTCCGGCGCACGGTCGACTTCGCCCTGGAGATGCACAGGGTGGTCGACCGGTTCAACGGAGAGACCGGCCATTCGCTCAAGCTGCGCGCCGGAATCGACACCGGCACCGTCAGCAGCGGACTGGTCGGCCGGACCAGCCTTGCCTATGACATGTGGGGCGCGGCAGTCGATCTCGCCTTCCAGGTGCAGAAGGGGTCACCACAGCCAGGGGTGTACGTGACGTCCGCGGTCTACGACGCGATGCGCGACATCCGGCAGTTCACTGCGGCGGGCGAGGTCACCGTCGATGGCTCGCCTCAACCCATCTGGCGTCTCGCGGAGCGCCAGTCGTGACGAGAGTGGTCGATTCGTCGTGGTTCTACTGGGCCGTCGGCGTGGCGATCGGCCTTCCGATCTGCTTGGTGATCCTGACCGAGGTGCGCGCCATGCTGGTCCGGCGGCGCAGCGCGTTTGCCCGCCCAATTGGGTTGGTGCGCAACTACATCCTTCCTCTGGCAGCGTTGCTGCTGTTGCTGGTCAAGGCGACCGAGGTATCGGCAGAGGCCACCCCGGTCCGCATCGTCTCAACGGTGCTTGGCTTCGTGCTCTTGATACTGGTGCTGTCGGGACTCAACGCCACGCTGTTCCAGGGCGCGCCTGAAGGCTCGTGGCGCAAGCGGATTCCGTCGATCTTCCTCGACGTCGCACGCTTCCTGGTCATCGCGATCGGACTCGCGATCATCTTCTCCTACATCTGGGGCGCCAAGGTCGGCGGCCTGTTCACCGCGCTTGGCATCTCGTCGATCGTGCTCGGCCTCACGCTGCAGAATTCCGTCGGACAGATCATCTCCGGCCTTCTGTTGTTGTTCGAGCAGCCGTTCCAGATCGGCGACTGGGTCGACACGGCCTCGGCGCGGGGCCGTGTCGTCGAAGTCAACTGGCGAGCCACCCATATCGACACCGGGAATGGACTGCAAATCATCCCGAACTCGATGCTGGCCGCAGCGTCGTTCACCAACTTGAGTCGACCGCCTGGCGAGCACTCCATCTCGGTGATCACCGAGTTCGACCAGAGTGATCCGCCCGATGACGTGTGTCGGCTTCTGGCGGGCGTGGCGAGCACGTTGCCGCACGTGCGGCCGGGTGCAACGCCATCCACGGTGGCAGCGGGCGCTGGCCAGTACTCGACGTCGATCCCGGTGCGCTCTCCCGCCGACGGCTCGGGAGCGCGGGCGACCTTTCTGCGATGGGTCTGGTACGCCGCGCGGCGAGCCGAACTGCGCTTGGACGGGGTGGATGACGACTTCTCCTCCCAGGAACGGGTGGAGAAGTCGCTGCGAATCGTCGCCCCGACGTTGCGGCTTAATCACACCGACCACCAGGAAATCCTGTCCAACGCCCGCGTCACGCGCTACGGCGCAGACGAGACCATCCAATTCCAGGGCCAGATCCCCAAACGCATGTCCTTCATCGTGAACGGTCGCGTCCAGTTGATCGCGACTGCCGAGGACGGAGTCAGGGTTCCGGTCCGCACCCTGGACGCAGGAGAATTCCTTGGGTCCACGGCGCTGACCCGAGAGCCGGTCACCGCCGGCGCCTACGCCGTAGACGAGGTGACCGTCTTGCAGATCGAGCGCGAACACGTCGAGCAACTGGTGTTGCGGAAGCCGCTGCTACTGCAGGAGATCGGCCGCGCCATCGAGGAACGCAACGACGACGTGCGGCGCGCGCTCAGTGCTGCGCGAGGCTGACCGAGATGAAACGACGGCTACCCCGACCCAGCGAGCTTGCGCCGCTGCTGCAGTTCCGCAAGCCCCGACTGAACCCGACCACGAGGCGCCTTGCCGACGCGCTGACCATCGAGGACCTGCGACGGATCGCCAAGCGACGCACGCCGAAGGCGGCCTTCGACTACACCGACGGCGCCGCCGAGGACGAGCTGTCCCTCACCCGTGCGCGACAGGCGTTCCGTGACGTCGAGTTCCATCCAACGATCCTGCGCGACGTCGCGAAGGTCGACACCGGCCGCACCGTGCTCGGCGACCACGTCGCCCTGCCGTTCGGAATCGCACCGACCGGCTTCACCCGGCTGATGCAGACGGAGGGTGAGATCGCAGGCGCCCACGCGGCGGCAAGGGCGGGCATCCCGTTCTCGCTCTCCACGCTGGGCACGTGCTCGATCGAGGACGTCAAGGCTGCGAACCCGCACGGCCGCAACTGGTTTCAGCTGTACATGTGGAAGGACCGGGAGCGGTCGATGGCACTGGTGGAGCGTGCCGCCGCGGCGGGATTCGACACGCTGCTGGTGACCGTCGACGTCCCCGTGGCAGGCGCGCGGTTGCGCGACACCCGCAACGGCATGTCGATCCCGCCAACGCTGACCGCGCGCACCGTGCTCGACGCCATCCCCCGTCCGCGGTGGTGGTTCGATCTGCTGACCACCGAGCCCTTGGCGTTCGCGTCGCTGGACCGCTGGCCCGGCACGGTCGCCGAGTACCTCGACACCATGTTCGACCCCACCGTCACATTCGAGGATCTGGCCTGGATCAAGTCGCAGTGGCCGAACCGTCTGGTGGTCAAGGGGATCCAGACTCTCGATGACGCGCGGGCGGTGGCCGACGTCGGAGTCGACGGCCTGGTGCTGTCCAACCACGGCGGTCGGCAGCTCGACCGCGCACCGGTGCCATTCCATCTGTTGCCTGCCGTGGCACGCGAGGTCGGCGGGTCGTGCGAGGTTTTGCTGGACACCGGCATCATGTCGGGTGCCGACGTCGTCGCCGCCATTGCACTCGGGGCTCGGTTCACGTTGGTCGGGCGCGCCTACCTGTACGGGCTGATGGCCGGTGGTGAGGCGGGTGTCGATCGCGCCATCGAGATCCTGTCAGAGCAGGTCAGCCGCACGATGCGGCTGCTAGGGGTGACGAGTCTTGACGAGTTGACGCCACGCCACGTCACGCAGTTGCACCGTTTCGCACGCGGCGAGCCGTAGCTCGCGGCCAACCACGAGAACCACTTCATTCACACTGGTCACACGCCAAATCGTCGTTCGACGTCTCGATGCCGAGTCCTGATCGTTAGCCAACTGCGACATCACATCTCGGCGTTGAGAGCGGAAGCGAACCACATCCACGTGATTCACTAACGCTCGCAAAGCAACGGCGATTGCTTGACAGGACATGAAGAAAGGCGGTCGGTTGCCGTTATGAAGTTCGTCAGAAGGTTTCGTGGAACGTGGTTGCGCAGGCTGGCGGTGGGTGCCGTCACCGCGGCGATGCTGCCCACTCTGATCGGCTTCGCCGGGGGTTCGGCTACTGCTGGAGCATTCTCCAGGCCCGGTCTCCCGGTGGAGTACCTGGATGTGTTCTCCCCGTCGATGAACCGCAACATTCGGGTGCAGTTCCAGGGCGGCGGCACACATGCCGTCTACCTCCTGGACGGTTTGCGCGCGCAGGATGACTACAGCGGCTGGGACATCAACACCCCGGCATTCGAGTGGTACTACAACTCCGGCCTTTCGGTCGTCATGCCCGTTGGCGGACAGTCGAGCTTCTACACCGACTGGTACCGGCCATCGCAGGGCAACGGCCAGGACTACACCTACAAGTGGGAGACGTTCCTGACCCAGGAGCTGCCGGCATCGCTCGAGGCCAATCAGGGTGTGTCCCAGACCGGCAACGCGGTCGTCGGCCTCTCGATGGCAGGCGGCACCGCGCTGACCTACGCGATCTACCACCCGCAGCAGTGGATTTACGCGGCCTCGCTGTCGGGCTTCCTGAACCCGTCCGAGGGCTGGTGGCCGATGCTGATCGGCCTGGCCATGAACGATGCCGGTGGCTACAACGCCGAGAGCATGTGGGGTCCTTCGAGTGACCCGGCATGGAAGCGCAACGACCCGATGGTCAACGTCGGCCAGCTGGTCGCGAACAACACCAGGGTCTGGATCTACTGCGGCACGGGCACTCCGTCGGATCTCGACTCGGGCACCTCGGGTGGCAACCTGATGTCCGCGCAGTTCCTCGAAGGGTTCACGCTGCGCACCAACCTGTCGTTCCGGGACAGCTACATCGCCGCGGGTGGCACCAACGGCGTGTTCAACTTCCCGGCTACCGGCACGCACAGCTGGGGCTACTGGGGTCAGCAGCTGCAGCAGATGTTGCCCGACATCCAGCGCACGCTGGGTGCGCAGACCATCGCCTAGCGCAGTGGCCTGACGCACGTCGCAAGACCAGGGAGCCTGTCGTTACCCCCCGAACGGCAGGCTCCCTTCTTGTGTGAAAGTTCCTTGTACGCAACCAGGTTGGCGCGTGGGCTATGGCTCGAGCGGCCGGTTCGTCCAACCGCCCGCTCTGCGCGGATACCAGCCGCCGGCCGCATGTGTGCCACCGTCGACGTGGACGGTCGTGCCGGTCACGAACGCCGACAACGGTGACGCGAGAAACAGCGCCGCGCCTGCGACATCGTGAGCGCTGCCGTGGCGCGCGAGCGGGACCCACGTACGCCAGCGCCAGCGCTCCTCCTCCGCGACCCACTCGGAGTACGGCAGCTGCGGCGTCTCGATCACGTCGGGCGCGATCGCGTTGACGCGGATGCCGTGACCGCCGAGCTCGACCGCGAGCGCACGGCCGAACTGCGTCACGGCAGCCTTGCAGGCGGCGTACACGGCGTGACCGGGGATCCCGCGAAACGCCTCGACGGTCGTCAGGTTCACGATCGAGCCGCCGCGCCCCCTGGCGATCATGCCGGGCAGCAGGGCATGGGTGACGCGCAGCACGTGGGTCAGGTTGACCGCTTCGATCGCGTCCCAATCGGACGGGTCGGAGTCGGCGAATGGCGTCTGCGGGGCGAGGAAGTGGCCGACGTTGTTGACGACCACGTCGGGCTCGCAGGCGGCGGCGATGCGTGTCGCGGAGTCGGCATCGGTGACGTCGAGCGCAAGCGTGGATACGTTGCACGGAGTCGTGCCGGCGCCTGCGCTCGCGATCCTGGCGAGCGCGTGCTCGTCGCGGTCGACGGAGAGAACGCGAGCACCGTGCGCCGCGAAGGCGGCGACGATCGCGCCGCCGATCCCGTCCGCTCCACCGGTGACGACGGCGTTCAGGCCTGAGAGAAGCGGACCAGGTCCGTGAGGCGTCTCCATCTCGCTCCTCTCGCGCGATCCACACATGTGAAAGCCCTTGGTAGCACACACCAAAGGGCCGTGGAGTCGATTGCCATGCAATCGGCTCCACGGCCTGGTTGTCTGTTACCCCTCCATGTCGGCACTACCCGCCGACTCGCCTTAGTTGAACAAGATGAACGGCAGCGGCGACGAGAACGGTCCGTAGACGCTGGGCGACGAGACGGTCGGCGGCTTCACGACGATCGCCGTGTGGCCCTGCTTGTCGGTGATCGTGGCCCGACCAGAGTCCGTGGTGGTTTTGGGGTTCGCGGCTGAGGCGATGGGCGCTGCCGCGATTGCGGCGGCGGCCATACCCATCACGAGACCAGCTGCGATGTGACGAACCTTCATTGGTTACTCCTGTCTTCGTTGAATCCCTTACGTAGTCCAAAGTAGCTACGGCACGCGCGATTTCGGTACGTCGAGCCATGCTTCATGCCGAACGCAAATGTATGCGTTCGGCATGCGAACGGTTACCTCGTCTCCCCAACGCCGACTCCGTCGATAACGTCGGTGTTGGTTGAGTACGAATGAAAACCGCATACGGACAAGGGAGTTCGAGCATGAGGCATTTCGCCATGGCCGCGATCGTCGGATCGATGCTGTTCATCGGACAGGGCGTGGCCGGCGCTGCAGTGCCCGCGCCGACCGGAACCCGTTCTGCCGGTGACACTGTCGCAGATCTCGAGGCGAAGGGTCACCACGTGCAGATCAACGGGCAGACGAACGGCCCTCTTTCGCTCTGCAAGGCGACCGGCGTTCATGGGTTGAACAACTCCAACCTCGATTCCGCTGGCAACCGGATCGACGAGGATCAGTTCAGCACGGTCTACGTCGACGTGGTCTGTCCCAACCCATAGATCAGTCGATGGCAGGCAGCCGGACGCGGAACTCGGTGGTACCTCCGCCCGAGCGTGCCGTGACCGTCCCGCCGTGTGCCTCGGTGATGGATGCGACGATGGCGAGTCCCAGCCCCGTGCTGTGCGATTCGTCGGACTGGCTCCGATTGCCGCGGACGAATCGGTCGAACAGGTCGGGAATCAGCTTGGCGTCGATGCCTGGCCCGTCATCGACGACGGTGAGCTGCACCTGCCTGCCGGCGTCACCGCTCACCACCCGTATTGCGGTGGTGACGGTGACACCCGGTGGCGTATGACGGTGGGCGTTGGCGAGCAGATTGCTCAGCACCTGATGCAGCCGCGCCCCGTCGCCCATCACCCACACGGGTTGGTCCGGCAGGTCGGCCAACCATCGGTGATCGGGGGCGGAGACCACGGCGTCGTTGACGGCATCGGCGGCCAGGCTGGTGAGATCGACCCGTCGGGTGTCGAGTCCCTGCCCCTCGTCGAGCCGGGACAGCAGCAGCATGTCGCCGACGAGGGCGGTCATCCTTCGCGACTCCGACTCGATCCGCGCCAGGGCATACTCGGTGGTCGCGGGGAGGTCTGAACTCTCACGGCGGGTCAGCTGGGCATAGCCCTGGATGGCGGCGAGCGGTGTGCGCAACTCGTGGCTGGCGTCGGTGAGGAAGCGTCGCATCCGCCGATCGGACGCAGCGCGGGCGGCTAGCGCCGAATCCACGTTGGCCAGTAGACGATTCAGCGTCTCGCCCACGATTCCGACCTCGTTGTCTGGGTCGGAATCGGCCTTCCGCACCCGCGCCGTGATTCGGTGATCCTCGTCTGTGAGGGGCATCTTGGCCGCCTTCGCGGCGGTCGCGGCGACTCTGCGCAACGGGCGGAGCGCCCGTCGCACGAGGGCGACGGTACCCGCGGCGGTGAGAAGGGCTGCGCCAAGGGTGATCACGATGACGGCGACGGTCTTCGCCGCGACCGTCCTCATGGCGTTCTCCAATGAGATCGCCGACACCAATCGCTCACCATCGCCAACCGGGATGCTCGCCATCCGGTAGTCGCCAAGCGCTCCCAGCTCGACGGTCCGGGGCTCGTCGGAGCTCCAGTCCATCGCCTCGATCGCGGTGAGTGCCGCCGCTGGGGCCGCCTCGCTCCCGCCGTCGGAGAAGATCGCCGAGTCCGTCACCTTCTCTCCCTGCGGCTCCCGCTGCAGCACGGCGATGATGGTGTCGGGCCCCTGCCCGGTGAAGTCGGTCAGCGGCCCGTGCCCTAGCCCGTTGCCGTACGAATGCTCGAAAGCTGCCAGTGAGTGCCCCAATTCGGCGTCGCTCATGGTCGTAACGTAGGTGTGCAAGCTGTAGATCGACATCGCGCCGATTCCGAGGACGACCACGGTCACCAGCGCCGACACGCCGTGCATGAGCTGTCTGCTGAGCGTGCGGGGACGCCACCAATGGGGCCGAAGCAGCGGTCTCACTCGGGCGCCCGGATTTGGTATCCCACCCCGCGGATCGTCTGGATCAGGGGCTCCCTGCCGGGATCGAGCTTCTTCCTCAGATACGAGACATACAGATCGACGATGCTGGTCCTGCCCCCGAAGGAGTAGTTCCACACTTGTTCGAGGATCTGTTCGCGGGTCAATGCGCGGCGCGGATTGCGCATGAAGAACCGGAGCAGGTCGAACTCCGTGGCCGTGAGCTCGATGCGCTCGCCGCCGCGGGTCACCTCGTGGCTCGTCACGTCGAGCACCAAGTCGCCGACACGCAGCGTCTCCTCCTCTCCCGGTGACGTGTCGTCGGCTTCACGGCGCAGCAGGCCGCGCAACCGGAGCACCAATTCCTCCAGGTCGAACGGCTTGGTCAGGTAGTCGTCGGCGCCGGCGCTGAGCCCGGTGACGCGATCGGAGACCGAGTCGCGTGCGGTCAGGAAGAGCACGGGTGTGTATGTGTCCGCGGCGCGGACCCGCTGCAAGATGCGTAGGCCGTCGAGGTCGGGAAGCATGATGTCCAGCACCAGGATGTCCGGGTCGGTGGCGGCGAACTTCATGACGGCGTCCCGACCGTCGTGTGCGGTTTCCACGTCCCAGCCTTCGTAGCGCAGCGCCAGCGTGACCAGGTTGGTCAATGCGCGTTCATCGTCGACCAGCAACACCTTGATGGGCGAGCCGTCCGACCTGCGGATGGGCGGGAGCTGTCCGAGGATCGTGGATCTGGGTTGTTGCGGTCCAGGTTTCACGGACGTCATCGGCATTCCTCGATTCTTCCGGGCACTCGTGCACCTGTCACTAAGTTCACAGGTTCCTCATATGTTGAACGCTGACGTGGAACCGCTCCAGGGAGGTTTCCGACGTTCTTTGGAAAGCTCTGCACTGCAGGTCATTTGAGTCACGGATTCACGCACTTGCTGCCACACGCCCGTACCCGCGAGTGTGACGGTGCCAACACTCTCGGACTGGCGGACATTTGTATCGTCTATGCGTCCAACGGTTTTGATTGCCGCTGCGCGCGGGCGACAAATACTCTCGCACTTGTGAATTGAGCCGCGGCTTTCTAAATGACTGCGAGAGCGGCACTTTCGCCATCGTCAGTATTTGCTCGGCACGAAACGATCAGTCAACGGCGACTTTGGCTCGGTGCCGCCATCGACAGGAGTTCGACATTCTGCAACGCTCACGACCCGGCGATTCCGGTGATTCTGGACACGAGGGCACCCTTCGAGGACGCCTCGGTCCACTCCTGCGTTACGACCTTCCTGCGTCGCTGGTGGTGTTCCTCGTCGCACTCCCACTATCGCTCGGCATCGCCATCGCCTCGGGTGCACCCGCGCTGGCCGGACTGATCGCCGCCGTGGTGGGCGGCGTCGTCGCGGGCGCACTCGGCGGGTCCCCGTTGCAGGTCAGTGGCCCTGCGGCCGGGCTGACCGTGGTGGTGGCCGGGCTGGTCGCCCAGTTCGGTTGGAAGGTGACGTGTGCCATCACCGTCGCCGCCGGTGTGCTTCAGGTGCTATTCGGACTGAGCCGGGTGGCACGGGCGGCGTTGGCGATCTCACCGGTGGTCGTGCACGCGATGCTCGCAGGCATCGGTCTGACGATTGCGCTACAACAGTTCCACGTCCTGCTTGGCGGCCAGTCGCAGAGTTCGGCGTGGCGGAACGTGGCGGAGTTGCCAGAACAGATCCTCGGCGCGCATGGGCCGGGAGTGCTCCTCGGCGGCCTCGTCATCGTCGTGCTCGTCGGGTGGCGATGGGTGCCAGGGCGGATCGGCACGCTGCCGGGTCCGCTCGTCGCGATCGTGGCGGCCACGGTGGTGGCGTCCGTCTTCTCGTTCGACGTCGACCGGGTCAAACTGGACGGGTCGCTTCTCGATGCCATCGCGCTGCCGAGCCTGCCGCAAGGCAATTGGGGCACGTTCGCCACCGGCGTGCTCACGGTTGCGCTGATCGCGAGCGTGGAGAGCCTGCTGTCTGCCGTATCCGTCGACAGGATGCACAACGGCCCGCGCACCAACTTCGACCGTGAATTGATCGGGCAGGGCGCGGCCAACATCGCATCGGGCACGCTCGGTGGGCTCCCGGTCACCGGTGTCATCGTGCGTAGTTCGACGAACGTGGCCGCAGGGGCGAAGACTCGCGCCTCTGGCATCATGCACGGCGTCTGGGTGCTGGTCTTCGCCCTGCCGTTCGCCGGTCTGGCAGAACGGATTCCGATGGCCGCCCTAGCGGGGTTGCTGATCGTCATCGGCTTCCAGTTGGTCAAACGCGCCCACATCGAGACCGCACGGCGCACCGGCGACATCGCGGTCTACGCCGTCACGATCCTTGGCGTGGTCTTCCTCAACCTGCTCGAAGGCGTGCTGATCGGGCTCGCGCTGTCGATCGCGATGACCGTGTGGCGCGTCGTGCGCGCGAGAATCATGGCAGAGACGATCGACGAGGGCGCCTGGCGCGTCGTCATCGAAGGTTCATGCACCTTCCTTTCACTCCCCCGGCTCACCGCCGTCCTCGCTTCGGTTCCTGCGGGCACGACTGTGACCGTGGAGCTTTCGGTTGACTTCATCGATCACGCCGCACACCATGCGATCGAGGACTGGCGCCGCCAGCATTGCTCGGAAGGTGGCACCGTGGACATCCGCCAGCTCGGCTCGGTCGAGATGGACAGCGCGCTCGACGGGCCGCCGGTCCGTGACATCGAGTCCATCGACACACGCTCGGGTGTCATGCCGTGGAGCTCCTGGCTGGGCGCTGGTGCCGATGATCAACGCCCGCAACGTGACTCCACCACCGTGATGGACGGGTTGGCGGTCTATCAGCGCAGGACGGCGCACCGCCTTCGCCCACATCTGGAGAAGCTCGCGGATGCGCAGCGGCCGGAAACGCTGTTCTTCACCTGCACCGACTCCCGCATCGTGCCGAATGTCATCACAAGTAGCGGGCCCGGCGATCTCTTCACGGTGCGCAACGTGGGGAACCTGGTACCCGCAGGCCAGCAGGACGCCTCGACGGAGGCGGCGATCGCCTTCGCCGTCGAGAAGCTCGCCGTCTCGTCGATCGTGGTGTGCGGGCACTCGAGCTGCGGCGCGATGAACGCCCTTCTCGGAGCACGGGAGTCGCGCAGCAGGGGCGACGAGCTCTTGGCGACGTGGCTGGAGAACGGCCATGCCGCGCTGGAGGCGTTCGGCGACGGCGCGCACCCCGTCGCTCTTGCCGCTGCGAGCGCAGGCTTCGGCGCTGTCGACCAGCTCAGCATGGTGAACGTGGCACTCCAGGTCGAGACCCTGGCGCGGCACCCGCTGGTCGAGAAGCCGCATCTACGAGGAGAACTCGACGTCTTCGGGGTGTTCTACGACATTCCCAGCGCCACGATCCTGCGGATCCGGTCGACGTCGATCGACTCCCTCGAACTGGTCAACCCTGCACGGTCGGGCGGATGGTGATGTCGCCGATCTCCACGTCGTGCGGCTGCTCGATGGCGAAGGCGATTGCCCTGGCCACGGCTTCGGCCGGGATGCCGAAGTCTTCGTCGTGCAACTCGGTACGGACGTAACCCGGAGAGATGGACGTCGTACGCACGACGCCGTCCGTGGACTCCTGCCGAAGCGCCTCCATGAACGTACGCACCGCGTTCTTGGTGGCCGCATAGGCAGCCATGGTCGGCACGATCTTGAGTCCGGCCGTTGACACAGTGGTGACGAAGTGGCCGTGGCCCTGGCTACGGAAGACCGGCATCGCCGCGGCAATGCCGTGCAGGACTCCGCGCAGGTTGACGTCGATCATCGCCGACCAACCGTCGACGTCGCCGTCGGCAACCGGGCCGAGATTCGCGATCCCGGCATTGGAGACCAGGACGTCGAGCTTGCCGAACTTCGCGACGGCGTCGCCGACGAGGCGTTGCAGGTCTTCGGATCGGGTGACATCGATCGCGCGCACTAGCACTGATCCCCCATTTGCCCTTAGGTCCTCGGCGATCCGGTCTAGGCGTTCGACCCGTCGGGCACCCAGAACCACCGCTGCACCGCGCGCGGCGAGTAGACGCGCCGTCGCCTCCCCGATCCCGCTGCTGGCGCCCGTGACGGCGATGACCGTGTCTGCTGTGAGAGGCATGGCCTCGACACTATTCCTCCACAACGACTCAACGGCCCACAGCCGATGCCCAGCCGGAACACATATGATCGGTCCGATGAGTGAATCCGGTAGGGGGGCACCGCGTTTGCCCGAGTCGACTCCAGCCGCACCACCAACCACGTCAGCTACGGCACCCCCGACCAAGAAAGCTCACTCCAATGGGCCCATCCTGCGGGGCATCCTGCTCGACGTCGCCCCGCCTCTGATCGCCTACTACGGATTACGCGCACTCGGTTGCTCGGAGTACGTCGCGCTGCTTTCGGCGACCGTGCTCGCCGGGGTGAAGGTCAGCTACGAAGCGGTCAAGGCGCGTCGGCTGGATCCGTTCGCCGGGTACCTGATGCTGAACTTCGGCCTGAGCCTTGCCGTCGGGCTGGCCACCGCC
>Ga0105237_10002858_pt1 | contig 20999 bp, 32 predicted proteins | sample KBSC24metaG_FD_81520 | JGI IMG/M metagenome (GOLD analysis project Ga0105237, IMG submission 81520) | Corn rhizosphere microbial communities from Kellogg Biological Station, Michigan, USA - KBS C2-4 metaG | ecosystem: Host-associated > Plants > Roots > Rhizosphere > Soil | place: Michigan, USA...
CCAGGTCCATCAGGCGCTTGATGTTCATCGCCACCTGGCGACGAAGATCACCTTCCACGGTGTAGCCGGCGTCGATCGCTTCGCGGATCTGCAGCACTTCCTGGTCGCTCAGGTCCTGCACGCGGCGCTCCGGCGCGATGCCGAGCTGCGTGGTCAGTTCCTTGGCCTTTGCGGGGCCGATGCCGTGGATATACTGCAGCGCGATGACGACGCGCTTGTTGGTCGGGATGTTAACACCCGCAATACGTGCCATGAAATATATTCTCCCAGCTCCACGAGGCACTGCATGGCAGCGGCGCCCCATCTCGTAGCGTTGCCTTCCGAAATGCAGCCGCACGACGCACGCAGGGAGCGCCGCCGTAATCTACTGTTCCGGAAGTTGGGCGAGATACGGGGCCGCAGGCGAACTGTCAAGCGCCGCGGAGCCGGAAAATGCTGAACCCTCTCTATATAGCAAGGTTCCCGGCAGGCCAAGCGCGGCGAGGGGCAGCGAGGCGAAGCGCGTCCCGTTTCGGATAGGGGGACATCGATCCTCCCCTGCAAGGGGAGGTGGCAGCCCGAAGGGCTGACGGAGGGGTATAACCGCTCGAAAGGTGGACCGTAATTGCAGCGGTGACACCCCTCCGTCGCTTCGCGACACCTCCCCTTCCAGGGGAGGATTTCGCCGAATGAGAAAGGGCCGCTGCCTCTCCCACCTTTGCAGCCATCCCTGGTCGCTGAGAACTGCTGCGATTTGCCGGGTGACATCGCCGATACCAATCGAGCCATCAACCCGCCGCCACCCGCCCCACCGTCATTCCCGCGAAGGCGGGAATCCATTCGCCTGTGCGCTGGTGGAAAAAACCGCGATACCAGCGGCAATGGATCCCCGCCTTCGCGGGGATGACGGCGGTTTGTGGTGATAAGCTCCCGTTCGCGATACACTGACGTCACAACGAGGGAGGCATTGTGGACGATCGGCATACGATATTTCTGATAGGCGGAGACGATGACGAGCAGGCTGTTTTTACCCTAGTCGACGAGGGTGATGATTGCCGTCTCGTCTGTGAGTACCGAAACAAGGCGGCGGAGAGCGTTGCATCAGATTATTTCGAGGCCTTGTGCGATGTCCGCACTCGCCTATCCGAAGATGGCCTCATTCCCTTTTGTTACGGCGCAAGCCTAAACGTCTACCCATCGGGAATGGCGCGAGAGATGGGACGAGGGCTTAAAGCCTATAAGCTGACTATGGGCGAGCAGGCAAAGACGTCCGATTTGGTCGAGATTTTCGGCGAGGGCCCGGACGTAATCCCCGCGTCTGTTACTGCGCAGGAGCAATTTTTCCGGGAATGGCTGAGCAAGCCGCGATCTTAATCCAGTGGTCCGGAGCGCTGGCGGTCTAGGCCCAGAATCAAAAAGGGCGGGGTCTCCCCCGCCCTTCCCGTTATCCCTGCCCGTCGAGCACCGCGGCGATCTGCCGGGTCACTTCGTCGATATCGGCCATGCCGTCGACTCGCCGGACCAACCCCTTCTCCTCGTAGAAGGGCAGGATCGGCGCGGTCTTGGCGCGGTACTCCGCCATGCGGGTGCGGACCGTCTCGGCATTGTCGTCGGGGCGGCGCTTGAACTCGGTCGAGCCGCACACGTCGCACACGCCGTCCGTCTTGGGCAGCTTGTACTTGTCGTGATAGCCCTCGCCGCACTTCGCACACGTGAAGCGGCCCTCGACGCGGTCGACCAGCGCCTCTTCGTTGACCAGCAGCTCGATCACATAGTCGAGCTTGCGGCCGCGCTCGGCGAGCAGCCCGTCGAGCGATTCGGCCTGCGCATAGGTGCGCGGATAGCCGTCGAAGATCGCGCCCTTCTCGGTATCGGCCATGTCGAGCCGCTCGCCGATGATGCCCGAGACGATCTCGTCGGAGACGAGCTGGCCCGCCTCCATCACTGCCTTGGCCTTCAGGCCCGTGGGCGTCCCCGCCTTCACCGCGGCGCGCAGCATGTCGCCCGTGGACAGCTGCACCATGCCGCGCTCGGTCTCGAGACGCTTCGCCTGGGTGCCCTTACCGGCCCCCGGCGGACCCAACAGGATGATATTCAACAGGTACCTCCCCTAGTGCCGCCGCGCCGATCAGCGCGCGCGGCCGCCCTTCAGCTTCGCCTTCTTGATCAGATCGCCATACTGGTGCGCCAGCAGGTGCGACTGGATCTGCGTCACCGTATCCATGGTTACGTTGACGACGATGAGAAGGCTAGTGCCGCCCATCAGGAACGGGATGCTCATCGCGGAGAACGCCCATTCCGGGACCAGGCAGATGATGGTCAGATAGGCTGCACCGATCACGGTGATACGGGTCAGCACATAGTCGAAATACAGCTCGGTGTTCTTGCCCGGGCGGATGCCGGGGACGAAGCCGCCATAGCGCTTCAGATTGTCCGCGGTCTCCTCGGGGTTGAAGACCACCGCGGTGTAGAAGAACGAGAAGAAGATGATGCCGGCCGCATAGAGCGACATGTAGATCGGCGAACCGTGGCGCAGCCAGATGTTCAGATTGCTGATCAGGTCGCCCCACCAGCCGTCGCCCGCCGACTGGCCGGCGAACTGGGTGATCGTCAGCGGCAGCAGCAGCAGCGACGAGGCGAAGATCGGCGGGATCACGCCGGCGGTGTTGAGCTTGAGCGGCAGGTGGCTGCGCTCGGCCTGCACGCCGCGCGCGGTCTGGCGCTTCGGATACTGGATCAGGATGCGGCGCTGGGCACGCTCCATGAAGCAGATGAACAGCACGAGGATCGCGACACCGACGATCACGAAGATCAGGCGCAGCGGATCGATCGAGCCCGAACGGCCGCTCTCGAACAGCTGGACCAGCGTGACCGGCAGGCGGGCGACGATGCCGGCCATGATGATCAGCGAGATGCCGTTGCCGATGCCGCGGCTGGTGATCTGCTCACCGATCCACATCAGGAACATGGTGCCGCCGACAAGGCTGACCACCGCGGTGAGGGTGAAGGCAAGGCCGGGTTCGACCACCGGGCTCAGGCCCTTGGCGGCGCCCGCCGCTTCCAGGCCCTGCACCAGGAAATAGCCCTGGACGCAGGTGAGCAGCACGGTGCCGTAGCGGGTGTACTGGTTCAGCCGCTTGCGGCCGCTCTCGCCTTCCTTCTTGATCGCGTTGAGCTGCGGCGACAGCGAGGTCGCCAGCTGCACGACGATCGACGCGGTGATGTAGGGCATCACGCCCATCGCCACGATCGACATGCGCGACAGCGCGCCGCCGGTGAAGTTGTTGAAGAAGTCGAGCACCCCGCCCTGCGTCTGCTGCGCGAGCAGGCCGAGCGCGGTCGGGTCGATGCCCGGCAGCGGCACATAGCTCAGCATGCGGAAGACGATCAGCGCGCCAAGGGTGAACCACAGGCGCTTCTTGAGGTCGGTGGCCTTGCTGAACTTCGCCAGATTGATGCTGGAGGCCAGCTGGTCGGCTGCGGATGCCATTTCGTATCTTCGTCCCGGATAAGTGACGGGCGCTCCCCCGCCCTGCGGGGATGCATATAGGGCCTGCGCGCGGCTTGTCTAAGCCCTGTCGCGCGAATCCCGATCGCCCTGAGCTTGTCGAAGGGCCGTTTTTCTGTGGACGAAGAAGAAAGAACGGCCTTTGGGCAAGCCCAGCACGAAGGAAGGCGGAGCCTTGGGAGCCCCGCCTTCGCAATTCGTCAGCCCTGCTTGGCGGCCTTGGCAGCGGCCTGGGCCGTGCGGTGCTTCGCCTTGTGCTTGTCGGCGGCCGCAACGACCTCCGGCACGGTGACGGTGCCACCGGCCTTCTCGACGGCTTCGCGCGCGCCGGCGGAGACGCCCTGCACGGTGAAGTTCAGCTTCGCGGTGAGCGAACCCTTGCCGAGCAGACGGACGCCGTCCTTGCCGCCACGGGCCAGGCCGGCGGCCTTCAGCGCGGCGTGATCGATGTCGGTCGCGGTCAGCTTGCCGGCGTCAACAGCCTTCTGGATCTCGCCCAGGTTCACCTCGGCATAGTCCTTGGCGAAGATGTTGTTGAAGCCGCGCTTCGGCAGACGCATGTGGAGCGGCATCTGGCCGCCTTCGAAGCCCTTGATCGAGACGCCTTCGCGGCTCTTCTGACCCTTGACGCCGCGGCCGCCGGTCTTGCCCTTGCCCGAGCCGATACCACGGCCGATGCGCATGCGGCGATGACGGGCGCCCTGGTTGTCGTTGAGTTCGTTCAGCTTCATGATGTGTGCACTCGCTTTCGCTTTTGTCGCGCGTTGATGGGAAGCGCGGGCTCATAGCGGCGAGCGGGGGGAATGTCGACTCTTGTTTGAAAGCAGGCGGTGATGGCGCTTGGGATATTGGCCTTCTAGAACGAACTGGCTTTCAGGGGGGATGAGAATGGCGGCCGCCTACCGATCTAAAGCCATTCTACTTCTCGCCCTCGTTATGGCGGCGTGCGGGACTCAGCCATCGGAAAAAGCGCTGACGGTTGATGCGCTTCTGGGCCGTATCGATTCACTGAACGGGCAGACGGTTCGCGTCTTCGGCTACTTGCCGAGGTGCGAGGTCCTATCTTGCGCCTTGTACCGCACCAAAGCGGATTCCGAGAAGATGGACCGGTCGATGCAGGCAATGCGCGCGCCGCTCGACTCTGGCGCCACGGACGTTTCGAATTCTCGCATACCGCCCCTCCCGTCGCTAGAAATTGGTCACGGCGCAACACTCGCATTCTTTGACACGCGCGCCCGCCTTGTTGCCGGCAACTACGTGGTAATTACCGGCAAAGTTACCAACCAATGCCGCTCAAAGGGGAAGCCCGTATGTCTCGATAGAGGTTCAGACTTGGAACCAGCCGCGATTCGGAAGGCTCCGGTCCCGAACTAGACGAGCGCTACGGCAATACCGAAACCGCGCCTACAGGCAGCGCACCTCTCGGCACGCCACCACTGCAGCCCCTGCCCGCCACTTGGAAACACCCTAAAAACGAAAAAGGGCGGTGGTTGCCCACCGCCCTCTTCGTTTTGTCGCCTGGTTCGGCAGACCGAAGGCTCAGCCCTCGATCACCTCGACCATGTGCGGCAGCTTGCGGATCATGCCGCGGACCTCGGGGGTATCCTCGAGCTCCGAAACCTTGTGCATCTTGTTGAGGCCAAGGCCGATCAGCGTTGCGCGCTGATCCTTGGTGCGGCGGATCGGCGAGCCGATCTGCTTGATCTTGATCTTCGCCATGATCGTTTACTCCGTAACGGCCGCAGCGTCCGCCTCGGCGGTCTGCGAACCACCGCGGCCGAGCAGGTCGGCGATCTTCTTGCCACGGCGCTGCGCAACCGACTTCGGCGAAGTCTGCTCACCCAGTGCCTCGAACGTGGCGCGGATCATGTTGTACGGGTTCGAGGTGCCGACCGACTTGGTCACCACATCGGCCACGCCCAGCGATTCGAAGATCGCGCGCATCGGGCCGCCGGCGATGATGCCGGTACCCTGCGGCGCCGAACGGACGGTCACGCGGCCTGCGCCGAAATGGCCGTTGCCGTCGTGGTGCAGCGTGCGGCCTTCCTTCAGCGGAACGCGGATCATCGCCTTCTTCGCCGAAGCGGTCGCCTTCGAGATGGCTTCCGGCACTTCGCGCGCCTTGCCATGGCCGAAGCCGACACGGCCCTTGCCGTCGCCGACGACGACGAGTGCCGCGAAGCCGAAGCGCTTGCCGCCCTTCACCGTCTTCGAGACGCGGTTGATGTGGACGAGCTTTTCGATCAGCTCCTCGCCACCGTCGTCCTGCGGACCACCGCGACGATCGTCGCGACGACCACGGTTGCCATCGCGACCGCCACGGCCGCGGTTGTCACCGCCGCCGCCCGGGCCGCCACGGCCACGGCCGCCACGCGAACCACGACCCTGCTGCTGCTGGTCGGGAGCCGCCTGGCCGGCGTCCTGCGCCTCGACCGGTGCTTCGGTCGTGTTGATTTCATCGGCCATCTTAGAACTCCAATCCGCTCTCACGCGCGGCATCCGCCAGCGCCTTGACGCGACCATGGTAGAGGAAGCCACCGCGGTCGAAGACGACCTGGGTGATGCCTGCGGCCTTGGCGGCCTCGGCAACGCGCTTGCCCACTTCCTGTGCCGCGGCGATCGTGGCGCCGGTCTGGCCACGCACGTCCTTCTCGAGCGTGGAAGCAGAGGCGACGGTGCGACCTTCGGCGTCGTCGATCACCTGGGCATAGATGTGCTTGCCCGAGCGATGGATCGACAGACGAGGACGGCCACCGGCCCGCGCACGCAGCGCGGTACGGTTGCGGCGACGACGCTTTTCGAAAAGCGAAAGACCCTTGGTGCTGATCACTTCTTCTTCCCTTCCTTGCGGAAGATGAATTCGCCATCGTACTTGATGCCCTTGCCCTTATAGGGCTCCGGCTTGCGCCAACGGCGGATTTCCGCGGCCACCTGGCCGACCTTCTGCTTGTCGATGCCCGAGATCTCGACCGTGGTCTGATCCGGCGTCTTGATCTCGATCCCCTCGGGGATGTCGAAGTTGACGTCGTGCGAATAGCCGAGCTGCAGCTTCAGGACCTTGCCCTGCGAGGCAGCGCGGTAGCCCACGCCGGTGATCAGCAGCTTCTTGGTGAAGCCGGTGGTCACGCCGGTGACGAGGTTCTGCACCAGGGTACGCTGCATGCCCCAAAAGGCACGCGCGCGCTTGGTCTCGTTCGCCGGCTGCACCGAGATGCCGCCGTCGGTCACTTCGTACTTGATGTCGTCCGCGAGCGGCATGGTGAGGGTGCCCTTGGGCCCCTTCACCGAGATCTGCCCGCCATCGACGGTCGCGGTCACGCCCGCAGGGACGGGAACCGGCTTCTTACCGATGCGGCTCATCAGAACACCTCCGCGAGCACTTCGCCGCCGACATTCTGTTCGCGCGCTTCGGCGTCGGACAGAACGCCGCGAGGCGTCGAGACGATCGTGATGCCCAGGCCGTTACGGACGCGCGGAAGTTCCTGCGAACCCGAATAGACACGGCGGCCGGGCTTCGAGATGCGCGCGACGTGCTTGATCGCCGGCTGGCCCTCGAAATACTTCAGCTCGATGCGGATGCCGGCCGCGGGGCCCATCTGCTCTTCGCTGTAGCCACGGATATAGCCCTCGCGCTGAAGCACGTCGAGGACACGGACACGCAACTTCGACGCCGGCGTGAGGACAGAGTCCTTGCGCGCGCGCTGACCGTTGCGGATGCGGGTGAGCATGTCACCCAGGGGATCGGTCACTGCCATCTTGCGTGTCCTTTACCAGCTCGACTTCGTGACACCCGGGATCAGGCCCTTGTTGGCCAGATCGCGCAGCATGACACGTGCGAGACGGAACTTGCGGTAGTAAGCGCGGGGACGACCCGTCAGCTCACACCGGTTGCGAATGCGGGTCGGGTTCCCGTTGCGGGGAATCTCGGCCATCTTGAGCCGTGCGATGAGACGCTCGGTCTCATCCAGGCTTTCGTCGTTCGCAATCGCCTTGAGCTTCGCGTACTTGCCGGCATACTTCTTCACCAGCTGCTTGCGACGCTCGTTCTTGTTGATCGAACTCAGTTTCGCCATGACTTAAGTTCTTCCTTCCTTACGCCGCCTGCTTCGTTTCGCCGTCCGCCTGCGGGAACGGGAAACCGAAGAGACGGAGAAGCTCGCGAGCCTCGTCATCCGTCTTGGCAGTGGTGGTAACGATCACGTCCATGCCGCGCACCTTGTCGATGCGGTCATAGTTGATTTCGGGGAACACGAGCTGTTCCTTCAGGCCGCAGGCATAGTTGCCACGACCGTCGAACGACTTCGGGTTCAGGCCGCGAAAGTCGCGGACGCGCGGGAGCGCGATCGTGATGAAACGATCGAGGAACTCGTACATGCGCTCACGACGAAGGGTAACCTTCGCACCGATCGGCATGCCCTCACGCAGCTTGAACTGCGCGATCGACTTCTTCGCCTTGGTCACGACGGGCTTCTGGCCGGCGATCAGTTCCATTTCAGAAGCGGCCTGCTCGACCTTCTTCTTGTCCTGGGTGGCTTCGCCAACGCCCATGTTCAGCACGATCTTTTCGATGCGCGGAATTTCCATGACGTTCTTGTAGCCGAACTTCTCGGTCATCGCCTTGACGATCTGCTCGTCATAGAGCTTGCGCAGGCGGGGGGTGTAGGAATCAGCCATTGATGACATCCCCGGTCTTGACGGCGACACGAACCTTCTTGCCGTCGCGGGTTTCGAAGCGGACGCGCGTCGCCTTGCCGTCGGCGGTCACGTGCGCGACCTTCGAGACATGCAGCGGCGCCTCGATGCGCACCAGACCGCCCTGGGGCTCGCCCTGGGTCGGCTTCTTGTGGCGCACGGCGATGTTCACGCCGGAAACGACGACCTTGTCGTCCTTCGGCAGCGACTTGACGACCTCACCGGTCTTGCCCTTGTCCTTGCCGGACAGGACAACGACCTTGTCGCCCTTCTTGATCTTGGCAGCAGCCATCACAGCACCTCGGGGGCGAGCGAAATGATCTTCATGAAGCCCTTCGAGCGGAGCTCGCGGACCACCGGGCCAAAGATACGGGTGCCGATCGGCTCCTCGTTCTTGTTGACCAGCACGGCGGCGTTACCGTCGAAACGGATCACCGAGCCGTCGGTGCGGCGGATGTCCTTCGCCGTGCGGACGATAACCGCGCGGTGGACGTCGCCCTTCTTAACCTTGCCGCGGGGAGCGGCTTCCTTGATGCTGACGACGATGACGTCGCCCACGCCGGCGAAGCGACGCTTCGACCCGCCCAGCACCTTGATGCACTGCACCCGCTTCGCGCCGCTGTTGTCAGCGACGTCGAGATTGGACTGCATCTGGATCATCGATCCGGTTCCTTCTCGTTTGGCCTGCCGGGACGCGCCCGGTGGTTCCGTTTCTAATGCGTCACCCCGGCCTCACGGCCGGGGCACCAAAGCGGCGGCCTATGACCGCAACTTGAGTTCTCCGCAAGAGCGGAGATGACGATTATGCGTCGACCGTGTTCGGCGTCGCGTGGGTATCAACCCGCCCGATCACCTTCCAGGTCTTCAGCTTGGAGATCGGCGCAGTCTCTTCGATGCGCACGGTCTCGCCGGCCTTGTACTCATTCGCCTCGTCATGGGCGTGGTACTTCTTCGAGCGGCGGATGATCTTCCCGTAGAGCGGGTGCTTCACCTTACGCTCCACCAGAACCACCACGGTCTTGTCGCCCTTGTCCGAGACGACATTTCCGGTCAGCACGCGCTTCGGCATGGTCTCGGTCCTCTTACTTGGCAGTCGAGCGCGAGCGCTCGTTCTGCAGCGTCTTGATACGGGCGATGTCGCGACGCACTTCCCGCACGCGGGTCGGCTTCTCGAGCTGGCTGGTGGCCGCCTGGAAGCGCAGGTTGAACTGCTCGCGCTTCAGGTTGCCCAGCTGCTCGGCGAGCTGGTCGTCGGTGTTGGCCCGAAAGTCGGTTGCCTTGGTCATTTCTCTCAGCCCTCCAGGTGCGTCGTGTCGCCGAGGCGGGCGACGACCTTGGTCTTGATCGGCAGCTTCATCGCAGCGCGCTCGAACGCTTCCGCCGCGAGCGGGCCGGGAACGCCGTCCAGCTCGAACAGGATGCGGCCGGGCTTGACGCGGGCGACCCAGAACTCCGGCGAACCCTTGCCCGAGCCCATGCGGACTTCGGCAGGCTTCGACGACACGGGGACGTCCGGGAAGATGCGGATCCAGAGACGACCCTGACGCTTGATGTGACGCGTGATCGCGCGGCGAGCCGCCTCGATCTGGCGCGCGGTGATCCGCTCGGGCTCCATCGCCTTCAGGCCATAGGAGCCGAAGTTGAGCGCCGTGCCACCCTTGGCTTCGCCATGGATGCGGCCCTTGAAGGCCTTACGGAACTTGGTGCGCTTCGGTTGCAGCATTGTTCTGTCCTAGTCCTTAGCGGCGATGATCGTCGCGCGACGGGCGCACGCCCGAGGTCTGTGCCTCGAGGTTCAGCCGGTCCTGCGCCATCGGATCGTGACCGAGGATTTCGCCCTTGAAGATCCAGACCTTCACGCCGCACACGCCATAGGCGGTGTGGGCTTCGGCCTCGGCATAGTCGACGTTCGCGCGCAGCGTGTGCAGCGGAACGCGGCCTTCACGGTACCATTCGGTGCGGGCGATTTCCGCGCCGCCCAGACGGCCGGCGCAGGTGATACGAATGCCTTCGGCGCCGAGACGGAGAGCCGACTGCACCGCGCGCTTCATCGCACGACGGAACGCGATACGGCGCTCCAGCTGGTCCGCCACGCCTTGCGCGACGAGCTTCGCATCGACTTCCGGCTTACGGATCTCGACGATGTTCAGCGACACGTCCGACGAGGTCATCTCCCCCAGCTTCTTGCGAAGCTTCTCGATGTCCGCGCCCTTCTTGCCGATGATCACGCCGGGGCGTGCCGCGAAGATCGAGATGCGGCACAGCTTGGCCGGACGCTCGATGACCACCTTCGAGATCGCGGCCTGGGGCAGCGTCTTGACGATGAACTTGCGGATCTTGAGGTCCTCGAGGAGGAGCCGACCGTAATCGGCGCCTTCCGCGAACCAGCGGCTGTCCCAGGTGCGGTTGATCTGCAGACGCAGACCGATGGGATTGCTCTTCTGACCCATTATGCTTCTTCCTGCTCGCGCACGACGATGCGCAGACGGCTGAACGGCTTCAGGATGCGGGTGGACTTGCCACGGCCGCGCGTCGCGAAGCGCTTCATCGTGATCGACTTGCCGACCGACGCCTCGGCGACGACGAGCGCGTCGACGTCGAGGTTGTGGTTGTTCTCGGCGTTGGCGATGGCCGAAGCCAGCACCTTGCGCGCGTCGACCGCCATCGCCTTCTTGGAGAAGGCGAGGATGTTCATCGCTTCAGCCGCGGTGCGGCCACGGATGAGGCCAGCGACCAGGTTCAGCTTCTGCGCCGAACCACGGATCTGCGTGGCGACGGCAAGGGCTTCCTTGTCGCCGACCTTGCGGGGGGCTGCCTGCTTGCTCATTAGCGCTTACCCTTCTTGTCCGCGGCGTGGCCGGGGAAGAAACGGGTCGGCGCGAACTCGCCGAGCTTCATGCCGACCATGTCCTCGTTGACCGAGACCGGGACGAACTTGCGGCCGTTGTAGACGTTGAACGTCAGGCCAACGAACTGCGGCAGGATCGTCGAACGACGCGACCAGGTCTTGATCGGGCCAGCGCGGGTGCCGGCGTCCTGAGCGGTTTCTGCCTTCTTGAGCAGATGCAGGTCCACGAACGGACCCTTCCATACGGAGCGAGCCATCTATCAGCCCTTCTTCTTCGCGTGACGCGAACGGATGATCATCTTGTCCGTCGCCTTGTTGTGGCGGGTGCGCGCACCCTTGGTCGGCTTGCCCCACGGGGTGACCGGGTGACGGCCGCCCGAGGTACGGCCTTCACCACCGCCGTGCGGGTGGTCGACCGGGTTCTTCGCGACACCGCGGGTAAGCGGACGCGAACCCTGCCAGCGGCTACGACCGGCCTTACCGAAGTTCTGGTTCTGGTTGTCGGGGTTGGACACCGCACCCACGGTCGCCATGCAGGCGGCGTGGATGTAGCGCTGCTCACCCGAACCCAGCCGCACGATCACCATGCCGCGGTCACGACCGACGACCTGGACGTACGCACCGGCCGAACGGGCGATCTGACCGCCCTTGCCCGGCTTCATCTCCACATTGTGGACGATGGTGCCGACCGGGATCTGGCCCAGCTCCATGGCGTTGCCCGGCTTCACGTCGGTCTTCTTGCCCGCGATCACCTTGTCGCCGACAGCGAGACGCTGCGGCGCGATGATGTAGGCGACGCGATCCTTGCCGGCTTCGTCGGCGCCGTAGTTGATCAGCGCGATGAAGGCGGTGCGGTTCGGGTCATACTCGATCCGCTCGACGGTGCCTTCGACGTCCCACAGGCGGCGCTTGAAATCGACGATGCGATAGCGCTGCTTGTGACCGCCGCCGATGCCACGCGAAGTGACATGGCCCTTGTTGTTGCGGCCGCCGGTCTTGGTCTTGCCTTCGGTCAGCGCCTTGACGGGGCGACCCTTGAAGAGCTGCGAGCGGTCGATCAGGATCAGCCCGCGGACGCCCGGCGACGTCGGATTATAGTTCTTGAGCGCCATGGTCTCAGATCCCCGTGGTCACGTCGATCTGTTCGCCCTGGGCGAGCGTCACGACCGCTTTCTTAAAGTCCGAACGGCGGTAGGGCGCGCCCTTCCACTTCTTGGTCTTGCCCTTCTGGACGAGGGTGTTCACGCCGGTGACCTTGACGTTGAACAGCGCCTCGACGGCAGCCTTGATCTCCGGCTTGGTCGCGTCGTTGGCGACCTTGAAGACCACGGCGTTCGCCTCGGAGACGAGCGTCGACTTTTCGGTGATGTGCGGGGCGAGCACCACGTCGTAGTGACGGATGTCGACCGGCTTGGACTGCTTAGCCATTGAAGCGCGCCTCCAGCTTCTCGACGGCAGCGCGGGTCAGGACCAGCGTGTCGCTCTTCAGGATGTCGTAGACGTTGGCGCCGATCGCCGGCAGCACATTGACCTGGTGCAGGTTGCCTGCGGCCAGTGCAAAGGTGGTCTCGACGGTATCGCCGTCGATCACCAGCGCCTTCTTGCCGAAGCCCAGCTTTTCCAGGTTGCCCACGAGCACCTTGGTCTTGCCGTTCTCGACGACCAGGCTGTCCATGACGATCAGCGAACCAGCCTTGGCGTGGCTCGACAGCGCCATCTTCAGGCCCAGCGTGCGGATCTTCTTGTTCAGCGACGGATTGAAGTCGCGGACGCGGGCGCCGTGCGCCTTACCACCGCCGATGAACACCGGCGCGCGGCGATCGCCGTGACGGGCGGTACCGCCGCCCTTCTGGCGGCCCCACTTCTTGCCCGTACGCGCAACGTCCGCACGCTCGCGGGTGCCGCGGGCAGTGCCGCGACGCTTCTCGAGCTGCCAGGTGACGACGCGGTGCAGGATGTCGGCGCGCGGATCGAGACCGAAGATCTCGTCGTTGAGCTCGATATCGCCCTTCTCGGCGGCGTCGAGGGTTTGAACCTTGACCTTCACTTAGCCCTCCTGGCCTTCGGTGGCTTCCGGAGCCGCCACTGCGGGCGCTTCGGCGGGAGCCTCGTTGCTGTTCGCGACGGTCTTCAGACCGGCGGGGTACGGCGCTTCGGCGTGACGGGCGACCTTGACGGCGTCCTTCACGATCAGCCAGCCGCCCTTCGAGCCCGGAACCGAACCCTTGACGAAGATCAGGCCGCGCTCGGCATCGGTGCCGACCACTTCCAGATTCTGCTGGGTGCGATTGCGGTCGCCCATGTGGCCGGCCATCTTCTTGTTCTTGAAGACGCGACCCGGATCCTGGCGATTACCGGTCGAACCGTGCGAACGGTGCGAGACGGAAACACCGTGGGTGGCGCGCAGACCGCCGAAGCCCCAACGCTTCATGGCGCCGGCGAAACCCTTACCCTGGGTACGGCCCGACACGTCGACCAGCTGGCCTGCGACGAAATGGTCGGCCGAGATCTCGGCGCCCACGTCCAGCAGACCATCTTCCTCGACGCGGAATTCGCAGAGGATCGCCTTCGGCTCGACTTCGGCCTTGCCGAAGTGGCCGCGCTGCGGCTTGGCGACGTTCTTGGCCTTCGCCGTGCCGGCGCCGACCTGAACGGCCACATAGCCATCCTTGTCGGTGGTGCGCTGTGCCACCACCTGGACGCCTTCCAGTGCCAGAACGGTCACCGGCACGTGCCGGCCGTCGTCCTGGAACAGGCGGGTCATCCCCATCTTCTTCGCGATAACGCCAGTGCGCATCGGCCTGTTGCTCCTATTACAGAGGCACCCCCGGGACCATTCCCGCGGGTGCGTGTCCAACCCTGAATGTTTTACTGCGAAGCCCCCGTCCGGGCTGAACCTCCACCTTGCGGTGGAAGAGACGGGGGACGCAGGCCCGGCCACTCGAAAGCCGCCGGCGGTATCCCTTGTCGCTGCGGGCCTGTCCGGCCCGCCACTCCTTGCGTTGGATCGGGAAACGATCCGGTCGAGGAGGATGGCGACTCCAATGCAGGAGCCGCGAATCTCGAGGAAGCGGCGCCTTTACGTCAGCTACGCTTCCATGTCCACCGCATTAAAGGGTGAACGCCAAAAGCCCCCGCGAAGCGCGGGGGCTGGAGCCGGCTCAGGCCAGCTTGATCTCGACGTCGACGCCAGCGGCCAGGTCGAGCTTCATGAGCGCGTCCACGGTCTGCGGGGTCGGCTGAACGATGTCGAGCATGCGCTTGTAGGTGCGCGTCTCGAACTGCTCGCGCGACTTCTTATCGATGTGCGGGCCACGGTTGACCGTGAACTTGTCGATGTGAGTCGGGAGCGGGATGGGGCCACGGATGAGGGCGCCGGTACGGCGGGCGGTGTCGGCAATGTCGCCGGCAGCCTGATCGAGCACGCGGTGATCGAACGCCTTGAGGCGAATGCGGATATTCTGCGTTTCCATGGTCCTACCGATGCGAAAGAGCGGGGCAACGCACCCAATTGCCATCCCGGAGAAGCCCCGGCCCCTGCCCCATCCGCTGCTGGAGCGATTCGGGCAGCGCCGGTTGAACCGGAACGGCGGCTGGATGGCCGCCTCTTGCTGTTGAACTCAAAACTCGAAGGGCGCGCCTTTAACGGGCCTTCTATAAAAAGGCAACCGCCCGGCACTCATTTTCTGAGTGCCGGGCGGAACCTTTTTGCAGTCACCTGCGGGCCGGAGCCCGCAAATGCTTACTTGTCGATCGAGGCAACCACGCCCGCGCCGACGGTACGACCGCCCTCACGGATGGTGAAGCGCTGGCCGACGTCCATAGCGATCGGTGCGATCAGCTTGATGCCCAGCGCGACGTTGTCGCCCGGCATCACCATCTCGGTGCCCTCGGGGAGCTCGACAGTGCCGGTCACGTCCGTGGTACGGAAGTAGAACTGCGGACGATAGTTCGCGAAGAACGGCGTGTGACGGCCACCCTCGTCCTTCGACAGGACGTACACTTCCGACTTGAACTCGGTGTGCGGCTTGATCGAGCCCGGCTTCGCCAGAACCTGACCACGCTCCACTTCGTCGCGAGCGACGCCGCGCAGCAGCGCACCGACGTTGTCGCCGGCCTGGCCCTGGTCGAGCAGCTTGCGGAACATTTCGACGCCCGTGACGGTGGTCTTGCGGGTGTCGTGGATGCCGACGATCTCGACTTCTTCACCAACCTTGATGATGCCGGTTTCGACACGGCCGGTCACCACGGTGCCGCGACCCGAGATCGAGAACACGTCTTCGATCGGCATCATGAACGGCTTGTCGAGCGGACGCTCCGGCTGCGGGATCGACTCGTCGACCGCTGCCATGAGGGCCAGGATCGCTTCCTTGCCGAGCTTGTCGTCCGAACCCGAGAGCGCGGCAGTCGCCGAACCACGGATGATCGGAATGTTGTCGCCGTCGAACTCACGACGCGACAGCTCTTCGCGGATTTCCATCTCGACGAGCTCGAGGATTTCCTCGTCGTCGACCAGGTCGACCTTGTTGAGGAACACGACCATGGTCGGCACGCCGACCTGACGGGCGAGCAGGATGTGCTCCTTGGTCTGCGGCATCGGACCGTCGGTCGCTGCCACCACCAGGATCGCGCCGTCCATCTGCGCTGCGCCGGTGATCATGTTCTTCACGTAGTCGGCGTGACCCGGGCAGTCGACGTGCGCGTAGTGACGGCTGTCGGTCTCATACTCGACGTGCGCGGTCGAGATGGTGATGCCGCGCTCGCGCTCTTCCGGAGCCTTGTCGATGTTCGCGAAATCGACCGCTGCGTTGCCCGCAACGTTCTCCGCCAGGATCTTCGTGATCGCAGCCGTCAGCGACGTCTTGCCATGGTCGACGTGACCGATGGTGCCGATGTTGAGGTGCGGTTTGCTCCGATCGAACTTTGCCTTCGCCATTGTCTTCCTACCTTCTGATTCAATTTCCCGTGCCGCCATGGGGACTCGCGAGAACGCGGCCCCATAGCGGCTGTTTTCCGATTACGCCAGCTTTGCCTTCACTTCGTCGGCGACGTTGGCGGGCACCTCGTCATAGTGCGAGAACTGCATCGTGTACTGCGCACGGCCCTGGGTGAACGAGCGGAGCGCGTTCACATAGCCGAACATGTTCGCCAGCGGCACCATGGCAGTGACGGCCTGCGCGTTACCGCGGGTGTCCGTGCCCTGGATCTGGCCACGACGGCTGTTCATGTCGCCGATGACGTCGCCCAGATAGTCCTCCGGGGTGACGACTTCGACCTTCATGATCGGCTCGAGCAGCTTGATGCCGGACTTCTGCGCCGCTTCGCGCATCGCTGCACGGGCGGTGATTTCGAACGCCAGCGCCGACGAGTCGACGTCGTGGTACGCACCGTCATACAGCAGCACTTCGAAGTCGATGATCGGGAAGCCGACCAGCGAGCCCGTAGCCGCCGTCTCGCGGAAGCCCTTTTCGATCGCGGGGATATATTCCTTCGGAATGTTACCGCCCTTGATCTCGTCCTTGAAGACGAAGCCCGAACCGCGCTCGCCCGGCGTCAGCTTGACCTTGACGCGACCGAACTGGCCGGTGCCGCCCGACTGCTTCTTGTGCGTGTAGTCGATGTCGACCGGCTTCGCGAGATATTCGCGATACGCCACCTGCGGCGCGCCGACGTTTGCCTCGACCTTGAACTCGCGCTTCATGCGGTCGACCAGGATCTCGAGATGGAGCTCGCCCATGCCCTTGATGATGGTCTGGCCGCTCTCCGAGTCGGACGAGACGCGGAACGACGGGTCCTCGCGGGCAAGACGATTGAGCGCGACGCCCATCTTTTCCTGGTCCGCCTTGGTCTTCGGCTCCACCGACAGCTCGATCACGGGCTCGGGGAATTCCATCCGCTCGAGGATGATCGGAGCGTTCTGCGCGCAGAGCGTGTCACCGGTCGTGGTATCCTTGAGGCCGGCGAGCGCGACGATGTCGCCCGCATAGGCTTCCTGGATGTCCTCACGGCTGTTCGCATGCATCAGCAGCATGCGGCCGACCTTTTCCTTCTTGTCCTTCACCGAGTTCATCACGGTGGTGGCCGCTTCGAGCTTGCCCGAATAGATGCGCGCGAAGGTCAGGGTGCCGACGAACGGGTCGTTCATGATCTTGAACGCCAGGGCCGCGAACGGCTCGGTGTCCGAGGACGGACGCTCGTCCGGCGTCTCGCCGTCGAGCTTCACGCCCTTGATCGCCGGAACGTCGAGCGGGCTCGGCAGATAGTCGATCACCGAGTCGAGCAGGGGCTGCACGCCCTTGTTCTTGAACGCCGAACCGCACACGACCGGAACGAACGCCATCTCGAGCGTGCCCTTGCGGATCAGGCGCTTGAGGTCGGCGACGCTGGGCTCGTTGCCTTCGAGATAGGCTTCCATCAGCTCGTCATCGAGCTCGACGGCCATCTCGATCAGGTCGCTGCGATACTTCGCGGCCTTCTCGGCGAGATCCGCCGGGATTTCCTGATATTCGAACTTCGCGCCCAGGCTCTCTTCGAGCCAGATGATCGCGCGGTTCTCGACCAGGTCGACGAGACCCTTGAAGCCGCCCTCGATGCCGATCGGAAGATACAGCACCGCCGGACGCGCGCCGAGGCGGTCGATGATCGAGTTCACGCAGAAATAGAAGTCGGCGCCGGTGCGATCGAGCTTGTTGATGAAGCACATCCGCGGCACGCCGTACTTGTCGGCCTGACGCCACACGGTTTCCGACTGCGGCTCAACGCCGGCAACGCCGTCGAAGCACGCAACCGCACCGTCGAGCACGCGCAGCGAACGCTCGACTTCGATGGTGAAGTCGACGTGGCCGGGGGTGTCGATGATGTTGATGCGGTGCTCTTCGCCCTTGCCGTCGGCAGCGCGCCAGAAGCACGTGGTAGCAGCAGACGTGATCGTGATCCCGCGCTCCTGCTCCTGCTCCATCCAGTCCATCGTCGCGGTGCCTTCGTGCACTTCGCCGATCTTGTAGGACTTGCCGGTGTAATAAAGGATGCGCTCGGTCGTGGTCGTCTTACCGGCGTCGATATGGGCCATGATGCCGATGTTGCGGTAACGCTCGAGCGGATGGCTGCGGGCCATGATCGTGGTTTCCTTGAAAATTTGGGGAGCCGGACCGTCCGGCTCCCCAATATGTAGGGTCGAAAGTTACCAGCGGTAGTGGCTGAAGGCGCGGTTCGCTTCCGCCATGCGGTGCGTGTCTTCGCGCTTCTTCACCGCGTTGCCGCGGTTGTTCGCCGCATCCATCAGCTCACCCGAAAGACGGGCGGCCATGGTGTGCTCGCTGCGGTTGCGGGCCGAGGTGATCAGCCAGCGGATCGCGAGCGCCTGCGCACGCTCCGGACGAACTTCGACCGGAACCTGGTAGGTCGCACCGCCGACGCGGCGGCTGCGGACTTCGATGCCGGGCTTCACGTTGTTCAGCGCGTCATGGAAGACGCCGATCGGCTCGCGCTTGGCGCGCTGCTCGACGGTCTGGAGGGCGCCATAGACGATCGCTTCCGCGACTGCCTTCTTACCGTCCAGCATGACCGAATTCATGAACTTCGACAGAACCTGATCACCGTACACGGGATCGGGCAGGATTTCCCGCTTTTCGGGACGACGACGACGTGCCATCTCACATAATTCCTTCTGATCTTCAGCCGATCCGGAACACGTCCGGGGCTTACTATGGCCTGATTACTTCGGACGCTTCGCGCCGTACTTCGAACGGCTCTGCTTACGATCCTTGACGCCCTGCGTATCGAGCACGCCGCGAAGGACGTGGTAGCGGACGCCGGGAAGATCGCGCACACGGCCACCGCGGATGAGCACCACCGAGTGCTCCTGCAGGTTGTGGCCTTCGCCCGGGATGTAGCTGATGACTTCGCGGCTGTTGGTCAGACGGACCTTGGCCACCTTGCGAAGGGCCGAGTTCGGCTTCTTCGGGGTCGTCGTGTACACGCGGGTGCAGACACCGCGCTTCTGCGGGTTCTGTTCCATCGCAGGGACCTTGGACTTGGCCTTCTGCGGTTCGCGGCCCTTGCGGACCAGCTGGTTAATCGTCGGCATGAAGCCCTTCACCTTTCAGATGGTTACTTTGCTGGAGCCCTGTTGGACAGAATACGAAAAAGCCCCGAAGGCCTCAGCCCCCCGGGCGATTGCGTCTCCAGCAACGTTCAGCTCTTGTACCCAAGGCAGGAATCGCCCTACCCGGAACCGGGCGGCCTATACCGATGCAGGGCGATCCGGTCAACAGCGCCGCCCCTCGGGCCGCCGCAGCGCCGGCGTTAACCCTTTCCAGGGGCTGATCCCCGACGGCAGCTGTGCTAGCCCGCGTGCCGAATGGGTTCAACATGGGGATGTGGCGCATGTTCAACGGCAATCGCAATCGGGACGATCGCGCAGCGTCCGCGGGGAGCACCGCGCACAGCAATGCCCGGCGTGGGCAGTTCTCGGTGCTCGGCGCCGATATCGTCATCACCGGCAACCTTGTCGCCACGTCGGACCTGCATATCGACGGGCGGATCGAGGGCGATGTCCGCTGCGGCAGCCTGGTGCAGGGCGCCGAGAGCCAGATCTTCGGCCGAGTCGAGGCCGAGGACGCACGGCTCGCCGGGTCGGTCGAAGGATCGGTGCGCGCGCGCCAGCTCACGATCGAGCGCACCGCCCGGATCACCGGCGATGTCGAATATGAGACGATCATGGTCGAACAGGGCGGCCATATCGACGGCCGGCTCAAGCATATCGGCGGCGCGACCGCCACGGTCGCACCGCCGGTGCTGATCAAGGCGAGCGAGGAAGCGGCCTGAGACCCCTTCCCCGACTCTTACATGCCCTTGATCATGTCGTAGTGCTTGGAGATGACGGGCTCGGCATCCTTCGCGAAGTCGCGCAGCTGCGCCGCGTCGCCGCCCTTGGCATAGGCCTGCACCGCGTCGAGCGCCTTGCGGTGCGCGACGACCTGCTGGCTCTTGTACGCGGTGTCGAACTGCGTGCCGGTCGCCGATTCGAGCGTCTTCAGGTTCGCCTGCTGCTCGTCGGTCATCGCCGGTGCCGGGGTGATCGCCGGGCTGGCCTTGCCCGCTGCGGTCTTCAGCATGCCGGTCGACTTGGTGTGATCCTCGACCATCTGCTTGCCGAAGCTCTTCAGGTCGGCGGTGGTCGCCTTTTGCTGGGCTAGCTTGCCCGCGGCGATCTCGAAGGCGTCGCTCGCCGCGACGGTGTTGGCGAAGTCCTGCCCGGTCATCGGCGCGGGGGCCATGGCGTTGCCGTCCATGCCGTTCATCGCGCCCATATTGTCGCTCATGCTCGTCTCGCCGGCGGGGACGTTGGTGATCGTGTCGCCGCTGTTCATGGCGTCGGTGCCGCCGTTGCTGTTTCCGCCGCAGGCGGCGAGCGCGAAGATCGGGGCGGCGCCCAGTATCAACAGGTGCTTCTTCATATCACAGGCTCCTCGAGTTTCCCGGACCGAACGCCCCGCCCCCGGCGGCGTTCCGGAACGAGCAGCTTATGTGTTTGAGTTAGCAACATAAGTTATGGAATGTCGCAGGCCGGAGATCTGGCACGGCACAGCTCGTCTACGAATTGGTGCGGTGCAGCGCGATTGGTGCGGCGCGCAAACTTACGTTACTTTTGATCCATTTGCCGGTTAAATTCGATGCCTAGGTGGGGAGCCTCACTGCAAGAGGATTCCCACGATGCACCAGGATGAACGAACCCGCCGCATGGAGCGCCTGCGAAGCTCGATCGCGCTGCTGCTGTTCGGGCTGGGCACGCTCGCCTTCCTGATCGCGATCGATCGCCCCGAATGGTTCCACCTGCGCCCGGCGAGCGGCACCGCGGCCGCCATGTCCCATGCCTCGAGCCCCGCGCCCGACCGGAACGACGGCTGACCGGACCTACAAACGTTTTCGCGCGTATAGTCCGCCCATGATCGTCACCACCGCCCCCCGCGC
>Ga0105237_10002863_pt1 | contig 20973 bp, 22 predicted proteins | sample KBSC24metaG_FD_81520 | JGI IMG/M metagenome (GOLD analysis project Ga0105237, IMG submission 81520) | Corn rhizosphere microbial communities from Kellogg Biological Station, Michigan, USA - KBS C2-4 metaG | ecosystem: Host-associated > Plants > Roots > Rhizosphere > Soil | place: Michigan, USA...
AGGCGGCCCCGGCGCAGACGGCGGCGGCGACCGCCAAGCCCAACGTGGCGCAGGGCGCGGCCGTGGCGGACATGCAGGGCGGTTCCGTCGGCACCGTCGCGGCGGTCGACGGCCAGTTCGCGACCGTCCAGCTCGCCAGCGGCACCAAGGTGCGGCTGCCGGTCTCGGCTTTCGCGGCGGGTGACAATGGTGGACTCAAGATCGCCATGACCGCGCAGCAGCTCGGCGCGGCGGCGGGCGCCAGCAAGCCGGCCGGCGGTGCGGGCAGCGCCGGCAAGTAAGCCTGCGCCCCTGGAACGAGAAGGGCCGCGACGCGGAGTGCGTCGCGGCCCTTTTTCGTGCGTTGATGGCTGCGTCAGTCGGCCGTCGCGGGCTTCCTCGCCAGCTTGCGCCGCGCGATCAGCGCGGCGGCCGCGCCGCCGAACAGGATCAGCATGGGGGGCGCGGGCACGTCCGTGCCACCGCCGGGATGATGGCCGCCGCCATGATGCCAGCCGCCGCTGCTGCTGCTGCTGCTGCTGCTGCTCGACGAGGAGGTGGACGACGATGTCGACGAAGAGGTGCTTGAGGAGGTCGAGGACGAACTGCTGCTCGACGTCGAGGAGGACGAGGTCGTCGTCGAGGTGATGCCGCCCGTGGTCGAGGTCACGCCGCCGGTCGAGGTCGAGGAGGTGACGCTGCCGCTGGTGCTGGTCACGCTGCCGGACGAGGTAGTGACCGATCCGCTGGAGGTCGTCACGCTGCCGCTGGTCGAGCTGGACGAGGTCGACGAGATGAACCAGCCGCCCGAGCCGCCGCCACCGCCGCCCCAGAAGCCGCCGCCGAAAAAGCCGCCGCCGCCGAACCCGCCGCCGCCGATGATCGCCGGGGCGACCGCGCCGCCGCCATAGGACGGCGCCTCGAAGGGGGCCGCCGGCGCCTGGGCGAGGCTCACCGTGCCGGGAATGCAGGTCGTGGTCGTGGTGACGGTGCGCTTCGCCTGGCGAATCGCGACCTGGCGCACCGCAGGCTTGGCGACCGCCCGATGGACGACGCGACGGGGGTGCTCCGCATAATGCACAGCACCGCCGCCGATGACGGCGCCGCCGCAAGCGCAGGCGCACAATTTGGCGATGGCCATCCGTACCGACATCGCTCTGTCTCTCGCCCCTCATCACGGGATGCGTTGGCCGCACCCTGCCTGTTGCCACACCCGAATTTGCAACATCGCTTCGACTAACCGCTAAGCAATGCGAAACCGTTAATCGCAAACTCAGGCATTCTCTCTCGCCTGTCGGGCTGGCTTTGAAAAGAGAAGGATTCGGCTTGTCCGGGCCGTTATGTCCCGTTTTGTGGCAGGCCGGTCCGGTCTTGGCGTCGAGCCGAGAATCCCGTTTTGCAGAAGGACATACGACTTCAGGCGGCGCTTGTGCGCGCCCAAGCCGCCGAGTATAGGCCCGCTCCGGGGACAGGAGCATCGCGGTGCAGGCGTGCGAAGGCCTGATCGCAGCTCCTTCGTGGAGCGGAGAGTTGCATGGCGACTGCGGTGGATACGCTGGGTGGGGAACGGGCGACGGGGTTGCCGTCGTTGCCGGACGACTATCGACCTACGGCCGACGAGCCGTTCATGGGCCCGCGCCAGCAGGCCTATTTCCGGCGCAAGTTGCTGCAATGGAAGGACTCGATCCTGGAGGAGGCCAAGGGCACCCTGGCCCAGCTGCAGACCGATTCCCTGCGTGAGCCGGACATCACCGATCGCGCATCGAGCGAGACGGACTGGTCGATCGAGCTGCGCACCCGCGATCGCCAGCGCAAGCTGATCTCCAAGATCGACGCCGCGCTGCGCCGGATCGACGAGGGCGAATATGGCTATTGCGAGGTGACGGGCGAGCCGATCTCGCTCGCCCGGCTCGAGGCGCGGCCGATCGCGACGATGACGGTCGAAGCGCAGGAGCGGCACGAACGCAACGAGAAGATCTCGCGCGACGATTAAGGCTTTGGCGACCGTTCGCGGGTAGGATAGGCTCTCGGGAAAGCCCGGACGACGGCCCGGACTCTGGCGCATATCATCGCGGGACTGTGTGACGTGGAAGAGACTCCGATCGGAAGCCATATGCCGGAAGGCGCAACGGAATCGCAGCGCCGTGACCAGCGCGACAGCCTGTTCGTGCTCGCGCGGATCAAGCCCGAGGGGCAGGCGGGCGAGGGAGTCGCCGTGCGCGTGCGCAACGTTTCCTCGGGCGGGCTGATGGCGGACGCGCCGGACGATTACCGGACGGGCATGCGCATCGAGATCGCGCTGGAGAATATCGGCGACGTGGCGGGCATGGTCGCCTGGGCCGAGGCGGGCCGCATCGGCGTCTCGTTCGACCATCCGATCGACAAGTCGCGTGCGCGCAAGACCAAGTCCGGCAAGCCCGACGAGCTCTTCCGTCCGGTGGCGCAGACCTACCGCCGGCCCGGCCTCAAGCCCGAGACGCGCGGCTGATCATGATGATGTGAGCGGCCCGCCGCGCCCCAGCGGCGCGGGCGGACCGCGAGACGATCAGAGCCTCGACAGGGTTTCTTTGATCTTCAGCTTCTGTTTCTTGAGGCTGGCGATGACGATGGCATCCGGTGAGGGCCGGCGCGATTCGTCGGCAATGCGGGCATCGAGACCCGCGTGACGAGCAACCAAAGCGCTGGAATGATTGTCCATAGGATAGGTCCTCCTTGGTTTGGTCAGCACATTCCAGTAGATCATGATTCGACGGCCCTGTCGCGTGAACAAAATGCGAAAACGATCGATCGCCCGGGGAAATGCGACAGTCCGTTGACAGTCGCGCGGCAGTTCCCAATCGGGGCTTGCGCCGGGCCGGCGCAGCAGGCATCGCAGGAGCCGAACCGAAGGGCCGTCCGGGCTCGCGAGGGGCAGGGAACAAGCTGGCATGGACGCCGAGGATATCGGCCGCAGGCTCACGCATTTGCGCACCGAGCACCGCGATCTCGACGCGGCGATCGTGGCGCTCGCCTCCATGCCGCAGCCCGATCAGCTCCAGATCGCGCGGCTCAAGCGCCGCAAGCTGGCGATCAAGGACGAGATCGTGCTGCTGGGGGATCAGCTGATCCCGGATATCATCGCGTAGGAACTCTCCCCTCCCTGAAAGGGAGGGGGCGGGGGTGGGTTCGCCTGGGGCGGGCGCACCTTTGATCCGGAGACGAACCCACCCCTAACCCCTCCCTTTCAGGGAGGGGAACAAGAAGGGTGAAGGGATTCGGACAAGAAAAAGGCCGGCCCGCCTGAGCGGACCGGCCTCCCGGCTGCGATCGCAGCCGTGCCGCGTTCAGGCGGCGGCGAGCACCTGCGTCTCGCCTTCGACGGCCAGGCCGTCGATCGCGATGCGGCGCGGCTTCTTGTGCTCGGGCACTTCGCGCTTGAGCTCGATGTTGAGCAGGCCGTCGGCATAGCCGGCGCCGGTCACCTTGATCGTGTCGGCGAGCTGGAAGCGGCGCTCGAAGGCGCGCTTGGCGATGCCGCGATGGAGGAACTGGCGCTCCGCATCCTCGGCCTTGGGCTCGGCCTTGCCGATCACGACCAGGACATTGTCCTGCACGGTGAGCTCGAGCTCGTCACGGCCGAAGCCGGCGACGGCCATGGAGATGCGATAGGCGTCCTCGGCGAGCTTCTCGATATTGTAGGGCGGGTAGGCGTCGCCTTCGCCGCGGGTGGCGAAATCGACGAGCCGGTTGAGATTCTCGAAGCCGATGGACGAGCGCAGCAGGGGCGCGAAATCGAGGGTACGCATAGGTCTTTCCTTTCAAAGCGAACGACCGTTGATGGGAGGCCCGCGGGCAGCCCGCCGGACCCGTCTCGGCGCCCCCGGCTGGGCGACGCGTCGACGGTTGGGGAGATGGGTGTTCGAGGTCCTGTTTCAACCCTGATCCGTTCGTGCCGAGCGAAGCCGAGACGGCCCGGCTTCGCTCGGGACGAACGGGCTGGGGCATGGCTGTGCAGGGATGGGACGGTGTCGCTCACGACGCTGTTCAGCCTCGTCCGCCGACGTGGCAGCGTCGCCGTATGATGACCGCCCCCCTCGCCCTGAACCGCAAGCTGGTCGATGCCCTCTATGTCGAGGCGATGCTCCTCGCGGACGAGGCGCGCAGCTATTTCGATGCCAACGGGCGCGCGGAGCGCGACGCGCTGCCGGCGCTGCATCGCGTCGGCTTCTCCTGCGAATCCCTCCGGGTGACGACGCGGCTGATGCATGTCATCGCCTGGCTGCTGACGCGCCGCGCCGTCGATGCCGGCGAGATCAGCGAGGCGCAGGCCTCCGCCCCCGAGCGGCGGCTCGGCCGCGCGCAGGGGCACGATCCGGAGACGGTGGCGGCCTTGCCCGAGACCGCCCGCCAGATCATCGCCGCGACCAGCGACCTTTATGCGCGCGTCGCCCGGATGGATCGCGAGATGGCGCAGCCGCCAGTGCCGTTCAGCCCGGCGCAGGGGCTGATGCAGCGGCTCCAGGCGGCGTTCTGACGCGGCGACGCGAGCCGCCCCGCCGCCATCCCGTCACCCCAGCGAAAGCTGGGGCCTCGTGACGCCGGAGCGCCGCGCCTGCCGCCCGAGATGCCAGCTTTCGCTGGCATGACGATTTGGCGGGGTCAGGCCCCGCCCACCTCCTGCTCGATCGCGCCGAAGATCGAGTGGCCGTGCGCGTCCTTCATCTCGATGCGCACCACGTCGCCGGCCTTCATGAACGGGGTGGCGGGCTTGCCGTCGCGGATCGTCTCGATCATGCGGACCTCGGCGATGCAGCTATAGCCCAGGCCGCCATCCTTCACCGGCTTGCCGGGGCCGCCATCCGCGTCCCGGTTGGAGACGGTGCCCGATCCGATGACGGTGCCGGCCGCGAGCGCGCGCGTCTTCGCCGCATGCGCAACCAGCGTGCCGAAATCGAAGGTCATGTCGACGCCCGCATCGGCCTTGCCGAATTCCGCGCCGTTGAGGCTCACCAGCAGCGGCAGGTGCAGCTTGCCGTCCCGCCACGCATCGCCCAGCGCATCGGGCGTCACGGCGACCGGCGACAGCGCCGAGGCCGGCTTGGACTGGAAGAAGCCGAAGCCCTTGGCGAGCTCGGCCGGGATCAGGTTGCGCAGCGACACGTCGTTGACGAGACAGACCAGCCGGATCGCCGCCAGCGCCTCCTCGCGGCTCGCGCCCTGGGGCACGTCGCCGACGATCACCGCGATCTCCCCCTCCATGTCGCAGCCCCATTCCGCATCGGCGAGCGGGATCGGGTCGCGCGGCGACAGGAAGCCGTCGGACCCGCCCTGGTACATCAGCGGATCGGTCCAGAAGCTGTCGGGCAGCTCGGCGCCGCGCGCGCGGCGGACCAGCTCGACATGGTTCACATACGCCGATCCGTCCGCCCACTGATAGGCGCGGGGCAAAGGGGCCGCCGCATGATGCTCGCGGAAGCGCATCATCGGGATGACCTCGTGCTGGAGGTCGGTGGCGAGATTGCGCAGCTCCGGCTCGGCATGCGCCCAGTCGTCGAGCGCCGCCTGCAGGGTGGGCGCGATGTGCGCGGCATCGGCGCACCAGTGGAGATCTTCCGACACGACGACGAGGCGGCCATCGCGGCCACCCTTGAGCGATGCGAGCTTCATGATCTCTCCTGCCTGGTATCAATTGTTACGGCCTAGCCCCGAGCGGGGCCCGGCCGCAACACTGTATCAGGCGGAGGCGAGTCGGCGAGCCTCGCTCCAGTGCGTGCCGACCAGCTCCGTGGCACGTTCGAACGGAACCGGCCTGCCGAACAGATAGCCCTGCATCTGGTGGCAGCCGAGATCGGCCATGCGGCGATAATCCTCCTGCGTCTCGACGCCCTCCGCGGTGATCGTCATGCCGAAGCAGTTGGCGAGCGTGACGATCGCCTGGATGATCGACACCGTCTCCGATCGCGTCGCGGCGCCGCGCACGAAGCTGCCGTCGATCTTCAGCTTGTTGAAGATCGTGCGGTTGAGATAGCCGAGCGAGGAATAGCCGGTGCCGAAATCGTCCAGCGCGATGCGGACGCCGAGCGCGCGCAGCCGGCGCAGCACGTCGAGCGAGCCTTCCGAATCCTGCAGGAAGACGCTCTCCGTGACCTCCAGCTCGAGCCGGTTGGCGGGCAGCTTGGCGCGGGTCAGCGCGTCCGAGATGATCGCCGGCAGGCCGGGCGAGGAGAGCTGGATCGGCGAGAGGTTCACGGCCACGCTGATCGGCGAGGGCCATTGCGCGCAATCCTTGATCGCGGTGCGCGCGACCCATTCGCCGAGCTCGTGGATCAGGCCGATCTCCTCGGCGAGCGGCACGAAATCGGCCGGCGACACGAAGCCGCGCACCGGATGCTGCCAGCGGATCAGCGCCTCGAAGCCCTTCACTTCCTGGGTCTGGGAATCGATCAGCGGCTGGTAATAGAGCCGGAACTGGTTGAGCTGGATGGCGAGGCGCAGGTCATGCTCCAGCCGCAGGCGGTTCTCGGCCTCGGTCTGCATCGAGCGCTCGAAATGGCGGTAGGTCCCGCGCCCGGCCGCTTTCGCCTCGTAGAGCGCGAGATCGGATTTCTTGACGAGATCGTCGACCGTGTCGCCGTCGATCGGCCCGAACGCGCCGCCGATCGAGACGCCGATGCGCGCCGACACGCCGTCCAGCACATAGGGTTCGGAGACTTCGGCGATCAGCCGCTCGGCCAGCTCGTGCACGGCCTTGCGGTTCTGCGCGTCGTGCAGGACGATCCCGAATTCGTCGCCGCCCAGGCGCCCGACGATGCCGTGGGTGCCGATCTGGCTGACCAGCCGCTCGGCGACGGTCTTGAGCACGGCGTCGCCCTTGGGATGGCCGAACGTGTCGTTGACCGGCTTGAAGCCGTCGAGATCGAGCAGCAGCATGCCGCAGGGCCGCCCCGAGGCGCGGGCCGAGAGCAGGGCCTCGCCGAGCAGCTCGCGCATGCGCATGCGGTTGGGCAGTTCGGTCAGCACGTCGAGGCTGGCGAGCTGGCGCAGGCGGCGTTCCGAGCTGCGCGTCTCGGTGATGTCCGAGCAGCTGCCGCGGAAGCCGAGGAACCCGCCGGCCGAATCGACGATCGGCGTGCCGGCGAAGGCGATCGAGCGGCGGTTGTGGCCTTCGCCATATTCCACCTCGATGCCGCTGAAGGCGGACCGGCTGAGCATCGCGGACCCGAGCGCGCCGCTGCCGCCGATCAGCGCCGGCAGCGCGCTCCCGACCAGCCGGTTCATCGGCCGGCCGAACAAGGCGGCGATGCTGGGCGTGGCGTAGGTGAGGATGTGCGCCGCGTCGGTCTGCCACAGGCAGCTGGTGCCGCGCTCCTCATATTCGCGCATCAGCCGGGCGGCGGACTCGACGTCGACCTGCTGGCGGGCCTCGCGGTCGGCGCGCTCGGCCAGCAGGGTCGCGTTGCGGCGGATCACCGCGAAGATGAAGCCGAAGTGGAACAGGACCAGCAAGGTCAGCGGCAATGAGAAGCGATCGCCGTCCAGGTGAAGCGCGATGCCGAGCCCGCCGGCGAGGATACCCGCCCAGGTCACCGCGGCGCCCGGCACGGCGGCGATGGCCAGCGCTCCGCACATCATCGCGCAGATGGCGCCGACGAGCACGGTCTGGATGTCCTCGGGCCGGCCGGGATAGAAGGTCACCGGGATCGAGACCCAGGCGCCGGCGACGAGGCCGACCAGCAGGCCCGCCTCGATCTGCGTGCGCAGCGGCGGCTCGCGGCGGATGTAGAGGAGGGCGTTGTTTTCCAGCCGCCGGACCATGATCCAGCTGCTCGCGATCACCAGCAGCGACCAGGCGACGACGTGCGAGGTTTCGATGCGGCCGTACAGGATGGCGGCCAGCACGAAGCAGCTCAGCACGACCGCGCCGGCGAGCAGCGGCGCGAACTGCGCCAGCGCCTCCAGCCGGATCGCGCGCAGCTGCGCCTCCGGAGCGATCGCTTCCGCCACGACCGGCGTTCCCGCATCGGCCTGGACGAGGCTGCGTTTCTTGGTCTTCCCGGCCGGGGCGTAGAGCATCCTGGATCACCGCGCTGATTTGGGTCCATTCTGGTATGTCTTGAAGCTTGCCATACGGTTAAGTGGCCGGCGCTTCGGACACAGGGGATGTAAAATCGCTCCGTCCGGCCCGATCGGGCCTTTCCCTCCGCCGAGCCTGATGATTATGTTACAGGCCAAGGGGTTGTTGCGTACGGAACAGGGATAATGTTCAAACCGAGGGGAGTGGATATCCACGTGGAGAGCCGTGCGCGCGACCAGGCGCGCTGGCTGATACGGGATCATGGCGATGAGGCGGAGGATGTCCTGCGCGCCAAGCTTGAGCGCGAGAACGTAACCGAAGCGGATCGATATCGATATCGGCTGACGCTCAAGGAGGTCGCGCGGCTCCGGCGCTGCGATCCGGAAAAATATGGGCGGGGCAAGCCCCAGGGGCTGCTGGATTCGCTCAAGGGATTCTTTTCCTGATCTGGCACGCCGGCGCCACCGGGCGTAGAAGCGGGCTATGAAGACCGACGAGGACAAGGGCGAGCGCCCCGAGGGCGTTGCCGACTATGAGGGGCCGGCCGGCGGCTGGGGCGCGCTGCGCGCGGTGGCGGTCGCGGTGCGCGACCAGATGGGCACCAGCCCGGACACGCGCGCGCTGCTGCAGATGAACCAGCCGGACGGCTTCGATTGTCCCGGCTGCGCCTGGCCCGATCCCCGGCACACCTCCTCCTTCGAATTTTGCGAGAATGGCGCCAAGGCGGTGACCTGGGAGGCGACGGCCAAGCGGGTCGATCCCGATTTCTTCGCGCGGCACACCGCGTCCGAATTGTGGGGCTGGACCGATCACGCGCTGGAGGATGCCGGCCGGCTCACCCATCCGCTGCGCTACGACGCGGCGAGCGACCGCTTCCTGCCGATATCCTATGACGAGGCCTTCGCGCGGATCGGCGCGGGCATGCGCGCGCTCGATCATCCGGACGAGGCGGAATTCTACACCTCCGGCCGCGCGTCCAACGAGGCGGCCTTCCTCTACCAGCTTTACGCGCGGGCCTTCGGGACCAACAATTTCCCCGATTGCTCGAACATGTGCCACGAGGCGACCTCGGTCGGCCTGCCGCAGTCGATCGGCGTTGGCAAGGGCACGGTGACGCTCGAGGATTTCGACGCGTGCGATGCGATCTTCTGCATCGGCCACAATCCCGGCACCAACCATCCGCGCATGCTCTCGACGCTGCGCGACGCCGCGCGGCGCGGCGTGCCGATCGTCGTCGCCAACCCGATGCGCGAGCGCGGGCTGGAGCGCTTCAAGTCGCCCCAGCACCCGACCGAGATGCTGCTGCCGCGCGACACCGTGCTGGCCTCCGCTTATCACCTGGTGAAGGTCGGCGGCGACGTCGCCATGCTGAAGGGCATGATGAAGCGCCTGTTCGAGCGCGATGCGCTGGACCACGCCTTCATCGCCGCCGAGACGACCGGATTCGAGGCGCTCAAGGCCGATATCGCGGCGACGGCGTGGGACGAGATCGTCCACCGCTCGGGCCTCACCCGCGCCGCGATCGAGAGCATGGCGGACACCTATGCCGCGGCCGAGCGCGTGATCCTCTGCTACGGCATGGGCATCACCCAGCATCGCCACGGCACCGAGAATGTCCAGCAGATCGCCAACCTGCTGCTGCTGCGCGGCAATATCGGCAAGCCGGGCGCCGGCATCTGCCCGCTGCGCGGCCATTCCAACGTGCAGGGCGATCGCACCGTCGGCATCACCGAAATCCCGACCGAGGATTTCCTGGCGCGGCTGGACGGCGCCTTCGGCATCGCCAGCCCGCGCAAGCACGGCCACAACGCCGTCGAGGCGCTGGCGGCGATGCGCGACGGGATGGCGAAGGCCTTCATCGGCCTCGGCGGCAATCTGGCGGTGGCGATGCCCGATCCGGAGGCCTGTTTCGAGGCCTTCCGCAATCTCGACATGTCGGTGCAGATCGTCACCAAGTTCAACCGCACCTGCCTGCTGGTCGCGAAGCGCGACACGATCGTGCTGCCCTGCCTCGGCCGCACCGAGCAGGACATGCAGGCATCCGGCCCGCAATCGGTGACGGTCGAGGATTCGATGTCGATGGTCCACGCGTCGCGCGGCAAGCTGAAGCCGGTGGCGCCCGATCTCATGTCGGAACCCGCGATCATCGCGCGGCTGGCGCGCGAGACGCAGCCGCAATCCCCGATCGACTGGGAGGGAATGGTCGCCGATTATGACCGGGTTCGCGACAAGATCGAGCAGTTGTTCCCGGATTTCTTCGATTTCAACGCCCGCATCCGCCAGCCGGGCGGCTTCCGCCTCCATATCGGCCCCTCGACCCGTGAATGGGGGACGAAGGACAAGAAGGCGCATTTCCTGGTCTATCCGAAGGCCGACGAGGATGAGGGGCGGGACGACACGCCGCTGACGCTGACCACGATCCGCAGCCACGACCAGTATAACACCACCATCTACGGCCTCGACGATCGCTATCGGGGCATATCGGGCCGCCGCGACGTGATCTTCGCCAATGCCGAGGATCTCGCCGCGCAGGGACTCGCCCATGGCGATCGCGTGGATGTGCTGGCCGGCCGGCGCGTGCTGGCGGCGCAGACGGTGGTGGAGCATGCCATCGCGCGCGGCTCGCTCGCGGCTTATTATCCCGAGGCCAACTGCCTGATAGCGCTCGACGATCATGATGCCCGGAGCGGGACGCCGGCTTACAAGTCGGTCCCCGTCACGCTGCGCAGGGCCGGCTAGACGGACCGCTTCGACGAATGTGCGGCGCCGCTCGACCGGCGTCGCGGCGGCCCTTGCACCGTCCGCGCGCGTGGCGCAGCGTGGATCCGAAACGGGGAGGGACGGCATGACGCGATCGACTTGGATGGCCGCATTGGCCTTGGCGCTGGCGATGCCGGTTTCGGCCGCCGTGCCCGATCTTCCCGCCGCGGTGTCGGCACCGGGCCGCCCGGCCGAGGCGGTGACGCTCGACGAGGGCCGCAAGCCGGCCGAGGTCCTGTCCTTCCTGGGCCTGCAAACGGGCATGGCCGCCGCCGATCTCATCACGGGATCGGGCTATTGGGCGGAGATCATGGCGCGGGCGGTGGGGCCGAAGGGCCATGTCACCGCCTTCGAGCCGGACCAATTCTATACCACCCCCAAGGAGCAGGAGACGATCGCGGCGCTGCTGGCGCGCGAGCCCGGCATCCGCCTCGTCCGCTATCCGTTCGAAGCCTTCGCGGCGGCCCCCCGCAGCTTCGATTTCGCCATCATCAGCCTCAATTATCACGATCTCTACTGGACGTCGGAACAGTATAAGATCCCGCGCACCGATCCCGCCGCCTTCCTCAAGACGCTCTATGCGGCGATGAAGCCGGGCGGCATCGTGGGCGTCATCGATCATGCCGGCCCGGCCGGGGACACGCGCGCGATCGTCGATCGGCTCCACCGCATCGATCCGGCGACGGTGCAGGCGGATTTCCGCGCGGCCGGCTTCGTGCTGGAGGCGCAGAGCCCGCTGCTCGCCAACCCGGCCGACGATCACAGCAAATTGGTCTTCGATCCGGCGATCCGGGGGAAGACCGATCGCTTCCTCTACCGGTTCCGCAAGCCGCGCTGACCATGCGGCGCGCCCGCCGGCATCGATAGTCCAAGCCGGACCATTTTCTGTCGATAGCCGAGCAACGCAAAGCGAAGGCGCGCGTTGAGAAAGCCGAGGCGCCATCTTGGGGCCGAGGGGGATCATCGCGGCCATGCTCGGCCTATTGGCGGCATTCATCGCCATCTATCTCGGCGCTGCCGGCCCGCGTTTCCGCTGGGCGGGCGCCGCGTGGCTGGCGGCCGCCGCCGTGATCATCGGCATCGCCGCGACGATGATGGCCAACCACGAGGCGAGCGCGAAGGGCGCGGACTTCGTGGTGACGCCGGCCAGCGTCGGCCTGGGCCTCTTCCTCCAGGCCATCTTCATGCTGACCTTCTACGGCCTCGCTCTGCTCGCGCGCTGGAGCTGGCGCGGGCTGACGCGGGATCCGGACGAGATCCCGCCAGCCGAAGACTGAACGCTCAGCCGCCCGCGGTGGTCTCCACCCGGGCGTGGCGGCCTTCCTCGCTCGGATCGATCTTCGCCCCGAACAGCATCTTCACCTTGCCGCTCAGCGAGATATCGGCCTCCCACAATTCGGCGCTGTCGATGTCGAAGCGCAGCAGCGCGAGGTTGGGATCCTCCTTGCCGCCCGGAAACCAGCTTTCCGCCTGGCGCGTCCAAAGCTTGTCGATCATCGCGAAATCGTTGTGGATGCGCGCCGTGCCGGCCAGGCAGGCGAAATAGTCATGCCCCTTGGACACGAACTGCGCCATCGCCTTGCCACCCTTGGCCAGCCGGTTGTCCTTGCCGACGAAGAACCACAAGGTGTCGACCTGATCCTTGTCGAGCTGGGCGGTGAGCGGCTCGCTATGCTCGCCCGTCCCGGTCAGCCCGACCATCAGGAAGGGGCTGCTTTCCATGCGCGTCCAGAGGTCGCGCTTCAGCTGGGTTTGGTCGGCCATCGTCTCTCTCTCCCGTCGACTGCTCGGGGGATGAACGATCGTGGCGGGCAAGATGTCCCGGCTCCCAGCGACTTAGACGGATGTCCAGTTGGTGAAGGGCGCCTTCATCATGTCGCGTCAGGACTCGTTAGTCCAAAATGGAGTTGAAGGAATGCATGGACACCGGCGTGATCAGGCAGGCGATCGACAGCGCGACGGAGCGTGGGCTCACCGTCGAGGAGGCGCTGTCGCACTGGCAGCTGGCCGGCGGCGCCGCGGCTGGCGCGCGCGCCGCGCACTGGGTCTCGATCGGCTTCGGCATCGCCCGCGCCGAGCGTGCCGCGGCGCGGCTGGCGCGCTGAGGCTCAGCCTTCGGGCTGGGCCGGCATGGCGGCCCGTTTCGGCCCCGATCGCGCCATGAAGATGTAGATGGGCAGGCCCGCCGCCGTCATCGCGAGGCTCCAGACGCTGGCCTCGAGGCCGGCCCCGTAGAAGGTCCAGGCCGAATAGAGCAGGCCGACGACGGCGATCGCCTCGAACCCGCGCGACGCGCCGATCCGGCCGGTGCGCAGCAGCCGGAAGCTGGCCAGCGTGCCGGCCAGATAGAAGATGATCGAGACCGAGGTGGTGACGAGCACCATGAACTCGAACAGATCGGCCAGGCCCCGCGTGTAATTGGCCAGCACCACCGCGCTGGCGAACCCGCTCGACACGATATGGGCGCGCTGCGGCGTGCCGAACCGATTCTCCCGCGCGAACCAGCCGGGGAACATCCGCTCGCGCGCCAGCGTCAGCAGCAATTCGCCCTGGAGCAGCACATAGCCGTTGAGCGCCCCCAGCGCCGCGATCACCGCGAACAGCGCGATCACCGGGCCGAGCGCGGGATGCACGAAGGTGGCGAAGAACAGGGCGAAGGGCGCGTTGGAGCGGGTCACCGCCGCGGCCGGCAGCAGCAGGGTGACCGCCGAGCAGGCGAGCAGGTAGATCAGCCCGGTGATCGCCGTGCCGAACAAGGTGGCGCGGGGAATGGTCCTGCGCGGATTCTCGATCCGGCCGCCCGCCACCAGCGCGCTCTCGAAGCCGAGCAGGGCGAAGAGCGTGAGCGTCGCGGCCATCCGGATGCCGGAGGCGGTGACCGGCTGCGAGGCGGCGGGGGCGGGCGACGCCCTGCCGCTCAGCAGCAGCCACGCCCCGATAGCGATCGCGCCGGCCAGCGGGATGAGTTTCAGGATGGTGGTCAGCGACTGCACGCCGCCCGCCCGCCGCACGCCCAGGCAATTGACCGCGGTCAGCACCCAGATCGGCACGATCGCCGCGATGGCGGGCAATCCGGGCGTGGAGGCGAGGCCGGGGAAGAGGATCGACAGGTTGCTGACGGCGGCGACCGCCAGCGTCGCATTGGCGACCCAGACCGAGATCCAGTAGCTCCAGGCGATGGTGAAGCCGACGGCCGGGCCGAAGGCGGCATTGGCGTAGACGAACGGGCCGCAGCCGCCGGCCATGTCCCGCGCCAGCCGCGCCAGCACGAAGGCGACGCACAGCGTGCCCCCGATGGTCAGCAGCCAGCCGTAGACGGAGCTCCAGCCGAGCGGGGCGAGCGACACCGGCAGCAGGAACACGCCGGAGCCGATCATGTTGCCGACGACCAGCGCGATGCACATGCCGACGCCGAGCCGGCCATGCGCCCTGGCCGCCGCTGGATCGCCTCCGCCCTCCGTTCCGCCCATTCAGCACTCCCCGTCCCGGTCGGGCAGCATAACCGGAACGGGGCGGGGAGCAACGCGCGTCGCGCGGCCTTGGCTCAGGGCAGCTGGCCGCGCCCCGTCGCGGCCCAGTAGATGCCGCCCAACAGGTGCGTCAGATACAGCGGGTCGCCATAATCGTCGCCGTTATGGCCGAGCGTGGTGACGAACACGCGGCCCTTTTCGTAGCTGTGATACCAGGCGACCGGATGATCCTTGCCCATCCCCTTCGCCGTCTGGCCGGGCCAGATCCGCGTCGGATCGTAGCTGGTCTCGTCCACGTCCAGCACGGGGTGGATGGCGATGGCATAGGGATTGGTCGTCGGATAGAATTCGTCGCTCCACACCCAGCGGTCGGCAAGGCCGTAGGTCGCCGGGAAGTTCCGGTCGGCGATCGTCACCACCCCGGTCTGCAGCATGGGATGGGTTCCGACCCGGCGGCCGACGAGCTTTTCGTACCAGGGCCAGGCGTCGGCGGGGATGATCGCGGCGCGGTGAACGACGATCGCATTGCCGCCGGCGCGCATATAGGCCTCGAAATTGCTGCGCTCCGCCGGGCTGAGCTGCTCGGCCGGCGTGTTCAGGAACATCACCGCGGCATATTGCCGGAGGTCGGTGTCGAACACGTCCGGTTTGTCGGCCCAGACCAGCCCGAAACTGTGCTGGCGGGCCATGCGGGTCAGGCTGTCGCGCGCGATCGGGATGAATTCGTAATGATATTTGCTGGAGATGGCGACGACCAGCAGCTTGAACTGGTCGTCGGCGCGGGCGGCGGCGGGAAGCAGGAGGGCGAACAAAGCGGCGAGCGCCAGGGCGATGCGTCGCATGGGGCTTGTCCTCGCCGGCATCACAGGGTGACGGTCCGGCCCTCGCGGGCCGAACGGTAGATCGCCTCGATGATCCGCATGTCGCGCAGCCCTTCCTCGCCCGGCACGATCGGCTCGCGGCCGGTCAGCACGCAATCGGCCATGTGATCGAGCTGGCTGACGAACTGGTTGACGCCGGGGCCGGGCGGGGGATTGGTGATCTCGCGTTCGCGCCCGTCCGCGCCCACCCACATCCGGTTGCCGTCATAGCGGGTGCCGGGCTCCAGCTCGATGCGGCCCTTGTCGCCCATCGCCAGAATATGGTTCTGGTTGGCGCTGTACATGGACAGGCAGCCGCCGATCGCGCCCGAGGGGAAGAGCATGGTCCACTCGATCATGTCCTCCACCTCGCGGAAGCGGGGATCGGTGCGGTCGGTCGAATCCTTCGCGGTCACCGAGACGGGCTCCTCGCCGCTCATGTAGCGCGCCGCCTGCAGCGCGTAGATGCCGATGTCCATCAGCGATCCGCCGCCGGAGAGCGCGCGGTGGAGGCGCCATTTGGTGGGATCGCGCTGCACGAAGCCATGTTCGGAGCGGACGTAGCGGATCCTGCCCGCCGCGCCGGTGCGCGCCAGCCGCATCGCCTCCCGGTTGAAGGGCTCGAAATGGCAGCGATAGCCGATCATCAGCTTGCGCCGGGCGGCGCGCCCGGCGGCGATCATCGCCTCGCATTCGGCGGCCGAGACCGCCATCGGCTTCTCGCACAGCACATGCTTGCCGGCCTTGAAGGCGCGGATCGTATATTCGGCATGCAGGCCGTTGGGCAGGATGATGTAGACCACGTCGATGTCCGGATTGTTCCGGATGTCGTCGAAACGGGCGTAATCGTAGATCGCATGCTCGGGCACGCCATAGGTTTGCGCGGTGGCGCGCGCCTTGGCCGGATCCCCGCTGACCAGCGCCACCACGCGCGACCGGCTGCAATTGGCGAATTGCGGCAGGATCACGTTGAGCGCGTAATAGCCCAGCCCGACGATCGCATAGCCGATCTTGCGGCCGGGCTCGGCGGCGAAGGCGCCGCTCGTGCCGGCGGCCATCAAGGCCATGCCGCCCGCGAGCATGTTGCGCCGATCCATCTCCATGGCGTCTCTCCCTCTGTTGCTATCCGATGTGAGCGCTATAACCGGGCCCATGTCCGATCCCATGATCCCCGCTTCCGCCGGCCTCGGCCGCCGCGCCTTCCTGGCTGGCAGCGCCGCCCTGCTCGGCGCCTCGACCCTCCGCGCGCAGGCGCGGCCCGCCATCCGCCGCCTGTCGCCCGCGCTCGATCGCATCGTCGCGCCGGGGGCGGGGGTGGCGGTGATCGCCACCGGCATCCAATGGGCCGAAGGGCCGGTCTGGGTGCCGAAGGGCGGCTATCTGCTCTTCTCCGATCCGCCCGCGAACATCATGCGGCAATGGCGCCGGGGCGCGCAGGCCGAGATGTTCCTGTCGCCCTCCGGCGCGGGCGGGATCGACCCGAAGCTGGTGCGCGAGCCGGGCTCCAACGGCCTCGCGCTCGATCATGCCGGGCATCTGCTGATCGCCAACAGCGGCGGCCGCAGCATCGACCGGCTGGACCTCGCGACCAGGCGGCGCACGGTGCTGGTCGGCCGCTACAAGGGCAAGCGCTTCAACAGCCCCAACGATCTGCACGTCGCCCGGAGCGGCGCCATCTACTTCACCGATCCGCCTTATGGGTTTGCCGATGGCGACACCTCGCCGCTGAAGGAACTGGCGCACAACGGCGTTTATCGCTGGGCGCCGGGCGGCGAGGCGGTGCTGGTGGACGGCAGCCTCACCCGTCCCAACGGCGTCGCTCTCTCGCCGGACGAGCGGCGGCTCTACGTCTCGGTGTCGGACGAGCAGGCGCCGCGCATCATGGCCTATGATCTCGATTCGCGCGGCATGCCCACCGGCTCGCGGATCTGGCTGGATGCCAGGCCGATGCTGGCGAAGGACGCGCCGGGCCTGCCGGACGGCATGAAGGTGGGGCGCGACGGCACGCTCTTCTGCTCGGTGCCCGGCGGCATGATGATCATGACGCCCGAGGCCGAGCCACTGGGGCTGATCGTCTCGGATGGGCCGATCGCCAATTGCGCCTTCGGGGAAAGCGGGCGGACGCTGTTCATGACATCCGGCCACCGGATCCTCAGCCTCCCGCTCGCGCGTGCGATGGCGTGAGTCGCGCCATCCGCCACATGTGTGATAGCGTTATCATAACAAGGTGGCCCGCGTCCATGCGACGATCCTGCCCGTCCTCGGCGAGCGAGTCGTCGCCTAGGATTGCGAGGCGAGGAAGGATTGCGCGGCCACCGCGACCTGGGTGCGGTTGCGGACGTTCAGCTTGCGCATCAGCGCGGTCATATGCGCCTTCACGGTCTTCTCGGCGATGCCGAGGTCGAAGGCGATCTGCTTGTTGAGCTGGCCCGAACGGACGCCCTGCATGACCTTGAACTGGGTCGGGGTCAGCCGGATCGCCGGATCGCTCCGCAGCATCGCGCCGTCATGGGCCGTCTTGTTCACAGCATCTCTCCCTGTCTCGCGCGGTTCGGATACCGTCGGCCGCGCTCGCTGGTCCGCATGCCGTTCCGCTTTCCGTGAAGCTGAAATCAGTTGGACAGCTTTTTGATATTGTGACGGAGATTGCGCGTCAATATGCGTTTTTATGCTGGTCGGGCGATTGATCTGTTATACAGCTTGACCGAGAATGAAGGGGCGGCGCACCGCCTCTCGATTGAGGAGGATGGCATGGGCGGGGATTGCAGGCGTGCGCGACCGGGCGTGAACGGGTCGACCGCGCGATGAGCGAGGATCTCCGCCTCATCCTTTCCGCCGTGCTGGGCATCGGCGCGGCGATCGCGCTCATCGTCAAAGGGCGCTTCCATCCTTTCCTGGCCCTGCTGTGCGGCGCCTTCCTGGTCGGCCTGCTGGTCGGCATGCCGATGGCCGATGCCGCCAAGGCCGTGCAGAAGGGTGCGGGCGACGTGCTGGGCGGCACCGGGCTGGTCGTCGCGCTCGGCCTGTCGCTGGGCGCGATGCTGCAGCTGTCGGACGGGGCCGGCGCGCTGGCGCGCTCCGCGCTTCGTCATGCCCGGCCCGCCGCCGCGCCATGGCTGAGCATGGCCGTCGCGCTGCTGATCGGCCTGCCGCTCTTCTTCGAGACCGGGGTCGTGCTGCTCCTCCCGATCGCCGCCGCCGCCGCCGCCAACCTCGTGGGCGAGGGCGACGCGGCGAGCATCCGCCTGCGGCTGATGCTGCCGGCGCTGGCCGGGCTCTCCACCCTCCATGCGCTGGTGCCGCCCCATCCCGGCCCGCTGCTGGCGGTCGACGCGCTGCACGCCAGCCTCGGCCGGACGATGCTCTACGGCATCGCGATCGGCATCCCCACCGCGATCATCTCGGGTCCGCTCTTCGCCGCGTGGATTGCGCGCCGGGTGCGCCCGTCCGCCCCGGTGATCGATACGGCCGAGCCGCTGGTCGCGGCACCGGGCGTCGGCCGCGCCCTGTTCAGCGTGCTGCTGCCGGTGCTGCTGATCGCGGCCGGGCAGGTGGGCGCGGTGGTGCCGGCCGATCTCGCGCCGCGCTTCGCCTGGCTCGGCGCGGTGAGCAATCCCGTGCTGGCGCTGGTGATCGCCAACCTCGTCGCCATGCCATTGCTGTTCGGCCGGCGCGTGGGCGAGGCGCACGTGCAGGGCGCGATCTGGAGCGAGGCGATGAAGCCGGCCGGCGCGATCATCCTGGCGATCGGCGCGGGCGGTGCGCTCAAGCAGGTGCTGGTCTCGGCCGGCCTCGCCGATTTCCTCGCGCAGGTCGCGGCGCAGGGCGGCATCCCGGCGATCCCGATGGCCTGGGCGGTGGCGGTCTGCATCCGCCTCGCCACCGGATCGGCGACGGTCGCCACCATCACCGCCGCCGGCATCATGCCGGGCGTCGTGCTCGCCACCGGTGCCTCGCCCGAATGGACGGTGCTGGCGATCGGCGCGGGCTCGATCTTCTTCTCCCACGTCAACGATCCGGGCTTCTGGCTGGTGCGCAGCTATCTCGGCACCAGCACGCAGGATACGTTCCGCACCTGGTCGGTGATGGAGACCATCGTCTCCCTTGTCGGGCTGGGCTTCGTGCTTGCAGGAAGTGCGCTGCTGTGAACGGGGGCATGGGGATGCAGGAAGAAAGGCTGGCGGATCGGGCCTATGCGGGCATCGTCGAGCTGATCAACGCCGAGGATCTGCAGATCGGCGATCGCCTGCCGTCCGAGACGCGGCTGGCGGAGATGTTCGGCATGTCGCGCACCGTCGTGCGCGAGGCGCTGGTCCGGCTGGCGTCGGACGGGATCACGGAGGCGCGGCGCGGCGCCGGCTCCTTCGTGAAGCGGCGGCCGTCGGCCCGGCTTGGCTCGCACATGCCGATGCAGAATCTCGCGGCGACGATGGGCAGCTACGAGGTGCGCTTCGTGCTGGAGGCGGAGGCCGCCCGGCTCGCCGCGACCCGCCGTTCCAGCGAGCAGATGGCGGTGATCGAGCAGGCGATGGAGGCGCTCACCGGCGCGCTGCGCTCCAGCGGCCCCGCTCATGTCGAGGATATGGACCTGCACCGCGCGATCTTCGAGGCGACGGCGAACCCCATCTTCCTCTCCAGCTTCGATCACATGCACGACGAGATCGATCGCATCCTGCGCGCCGGCGTCGACATTTCGCGCTCGCGCCCGCCCGAGGCGATCAACGCGATGATCGAGGAGCATGAGATGATCGTCGATGCGATCCGCGCGCAGGATGGCGACGCGGCGGCGCTGGCGATGCGCTGGCATCTGTCGCAGGGGCGCAAGCGGCTGATGCCCTGAACCGGGACCATGGTCGCGCCTGTCGCGACAGGTGGGAGCGGCTATCGCGCGATGATCGGCAAAAGGAGGGTGAGCGTGGCGTCACGGCATGTCTGGATGATCGGATCGAGCCTGCTGGCGGGCGCCCTGCTGGCGTCCCAGGCGATGGCGGGCGCGGGCGGCGCGTCGGTGCTGAGCCGCGCGCCGGACGATGCGCGGGCCGTGACCGTGCAGGCCGTCGGCGACGGGCGGGCCGACGACAGCGCGGCGATCCAGCAGGCGCTCGACCGGGCGGCGGCGAAGGGCGAGGGCATCGTCTTCCTGCCGTCGGGCCGCTACCGCATCACCCGCTCGCTCTTCCTGTGGCCGGGCCTGCGCCTGTTCGGCACGGGGCCGACGCGGCCGGTGCTGGTGCTGGGCGATGCCACGCCGGGCTTCCAGAAGGGCGTGGCGACGATGCTGGTGTTCGCCGGCCGCGGGCGCAAGGGCGATGCGGAGTTCGCGCGCGGCAAGGTGCCGTTCCCGCTGCCCGACGTGGTGCCGTCCAACCCGGATATCGCGGATGCCAATCCCGGCACCTTCTATTCGGCGGTGAGCAACATCGACATCGAGATCGGCGCGGGCAATCCTGCGGCGGTGGGGGTGCGCTTCCATGCTGCGCAACATGCCTATCTGCGCCACATGGATTTCCGGATCGGATCGGGCTTCGCCGGCATCTACCAGACCGCCAACATGGCGCAGGACCTGCACTTCCATGGCGGCCGCTACGGCATCGTGACGGAGAAGCCGTCCCCCGCCTGGCAATTCTCGCTGCTGGATTCGACGTTCGACGGCCAGCGCGAGGCGGCGATCCGCGAGCATGAGGCGCAACTGACATTGGTCAACGTCGCGATGCGCGACGTGCCGGTCGGGATCGACATCGACAAGGGTTATGGCGACTGGCTGTGGGGCAAGGACGTCCGCTTCGAGAATGTCTCGAAGGCGGGCGTGGTCATCTCCAACGAAGATAACGCCTACACCCAGATCGGCTTC
>Ga0105237_10002865_pt1 | contig 20968 bp, 13 predicted proteins | sample KBSC24metaG_FD_81520 | JGI IMG/M metagenome (GOLD analysis project Ga0105237, IMG submission 81520) | Corn rhizosphere microbial communities from Kellogg Biological Station, Michigan, USA - KBS C2-4 metaG | ecosystem: Host-associated > Plants > Roots > Rhizosphere > Soil | place: Michigan, USA...
TTAGCTGGTATAAATATCCCTGGGTGCCATACCCAGCTCCCCACGTTTGAGGAGCTGAACGTCTGCTTACCCCAAACCGACTCTCTATCTTGAATTTATCATTGATCTTGATCTCGCCACCAGCAGTAAAATTCATCATATTCAATTCCTGGTTAGGAAATTGCCCTTTATTATAAACATGATTAAGTCCAATTCTGAAACTTCCATTTTCTCCCGTTTGGGCAAGAGCGATATTATTGTTGGTAATGAGACCGGTATTCATGAAATTTTTCAAATTGTCTTTTCCAACTGAAACCAACGGTCGGTTATCTTCGAATTGTTTAGTAACAGGATTCCAGTCTCTTGCTGTATTTCCCGCATTTAATCTCGGCCCCCAAACGTAATCATTGTCAATTTCACCATTTTGACCCCGTCCGTAAGAACTCTGAACTTTAGGTATGGCCAAAAAACCCAGCTGAAACATCGTATTACTGTTAACGTCTATTGAAAGTCCTTTCCCTGCAGCTCCTTTTTTCGTAGTGATCAATAAAACACCCCCCTCTGCTCTTGAACCATAAAGTGCAGAAGCTGTCGATCCTTTGAGCAAGTCCATGCTTTCAATATCATCTGTTGGTACATCTCTCAATGTCATATTTCCATAAGGAACACCATCAATCACTAATAAGGCATTTTCCCCTCTAAGTTCCAGTTTGGGTTTGGCATTAAATTCGGTCGAATTCTTAACCACCAGACCCGAAACCTGTCCGGTTAATGAAGTACCTATATCCACACCTTTAACAGTTTGCAATTTTTCTCCACTAATCTTTTGAACAGCATAACCTAGCGATTTCTCCGCCCGTCTAATGCCTAATGCTGTGACAACGACTTCCTCCAGATTCTGTTTAACGGCCTCCAGTGTAATGGTTATTGCAGCCCCTGAAGCAGGCACTGTAATTTCTTTTGTCACATAACCAATATACCTTATGATCAATACATCACCTGCTTTAGCATTTATTGAAAACTGGCCTGTCAAACTGGAAGTTGTTCCTTCTTTAGTTCCTTTGATCTGAACCGAGGCGCCGGGTAACGGAACTCCTTCCATATCAGTTATCACACCGTGTACATTGATTAGATTGACGAACAATTCAATAGGTCTGCTGGCTACAGGAATTTCCTTTTTGATCACCACCATCTTATCCATGATCACATATGTGAATGGCTGCCCCTTAAGAATTGCAGTTAATACTTCTTCCATACTGGCATCTTTAAGGTTAACACTAACTTTCCCAGCCTCTTTTACAGATTTATTATTATAAAAGAAACTGTAGCCACTCTGCTTTTTGATCGTCTCAAAAAGGCTGCTAAATGTGCTGTTCTTCTTTGAAATCGTAATTTTCTGTGCATATCCTTCGGCCGAAACCTGGAGACATCCGATAATTAATAAGACAATTGTAAGTTTCATTGCCAATAAAATCTTAGATGAGAAGAGCCTCCCCTTAAAAGAGGCTTTCCTGCATAAATTTAAATTCATACTTTTGAATGTTTGGGTTAATTCATAAATTATTTAACAAGGTATTTTTTGAGATCTTCCTGGACTTTTTTCCATTCTGATTTATCCGGATGGAATCCTACCGGATCCTGTTGCAACCAGGGTCCGGTTATTCTTTACCGAATAGGATTTGATAGTTATTTGTTCATACACAAATGGTTTAAATTAAAACTCTGTTATTTAGTTGTTCTATTTGGTTACAATTATTTTCTTTCCTTCAATTCTAAAATGAGCACCACTATATTCCAGGATCTTCAGTACTTCAGATAAATTCACCGCTCGTGGAATATCTCCTATGAACTCATCATCTGAACTTTTGATCTGGTAAACAATCTCAACATCGTACCATCTTGATAACTGGCGCATTACAGTGTACAAATTATCATTATCAAAATGGAAATATCCATTTTTCCAGGCCATCACCTGATCCAGACGGGCGGCCTCTATATTTATTTTCTCCGGTGAAGTATTACTTAATGTAGATTGCTGACCCGGCTTCAGAAAGTGCGCTGACTGCTTTTCTGACTTCACATTCGTCATCATCACTGGTGATACACCTACAGATCCCTCCAGAAGAGTTGTTTTAGTACTTTGTTCATCTGCATAAGAATTGATATTGAAATGCGTTCCAAATACCTCCACAACCTGGTGCCTGCTCAATACTTTAAAAGGATTCTTTTTATCTTTAAAAACCTCAAAATACGCCTCTCCTTCCAACTCCACTTTGCGTTCCCCAAGTCCTTTAAAACTTGCAGGAAATTTCAGAGACGACGCAGAATTTAACCATACTTTAGTGCCATCTGGCAAATTGATCTGGTACTGTCCTCCTTTAGGCGTTGAAATGCTATTTAAGATTTTAGTCTGTCCTGAACCTGATTTCATGACAGGGTCTTTCAATTCATAAACCAATCGACCACCTATTTTAGTAATTGAAATTCCTGCCTGAACAGCTACTTTTCCATTTCCCGCATCCGTAAGCGAAATCTTCGAGCCATCGCTTAGCGTTAAAATGGCCTTATTAGATCCTGGAGAAACATCATTTTTAGCATAAAAAGCAGAGGATGGTGCTTTGCGGGAAGATCTATTGCTGATGATATAGACCCCAATTCCCATCACCAGTAATATTGCGGCAACAGCCACAATTCGTGGCCATAAGGGTTTAACTGGTTTTGGCAGATCATTTTTTTGCTGAATATTTTCCCATAATTTATGCTTCACCCTATCATAGTCAGGCTCGGCAAAATCCTTTGCTTTTTCCTGTGTCTCTTCCAAAAACCAGGTTTCTACAAGAGCTTTCTCCTCTGCAGAAGCCCCTCCTTTCAGGTATCTTTTCAATAATTTATCAGCTCTTTTATTCTCCATTTATACAACCTTCTTTTCATATGGCCAGCATCAGGAATAGTCTAATCATGCCGGTATATGGTAAAGAACCGCAGCTCCGGTCAAAGTAGTAGAACCAACGAGAAAAAAACTAAAAAAATGTAAAAAAGAAGCTGAAGGTATCTGCAAGTCTGATTCTCAACACCTTCGTTGCATTACTTACTTGCTTTTTAACAGTAAGTTCCGAAATTTCTAATTTTTCTGAGATCTCTTTATAGGAAAGGTGCGCTTTACGGCTTAATTCAAATACTTCTCTCATTTTAGCTGGTAACTGCGCAAGCTCTGCTTCAATTCTGGTTGCCAGTTCATGCTCTCTTACCAAATGGTCTGTAATACATTTACCATCATCAATAAATTTTTCCAACGAATTGAGATAATTATTACGGACTTTGCTTCGTTCAAAATGCTTCAGTATCCGATTCCTAACAGAGGCATAAAGAAAAGAAGAAAGAGATACTCTAATGTCCAAATCCAAAGACTTACTCCAAAGCATGACAAAGATATCCTGGACCACATCTTCCGCTTCATCTTCATTGAATAGGATTTTTCTGGTATAGCGATATAAAACCACCCAGTACCTGTCGTAGATTTCGGCATAGGCGGCAGTATCTCCCAATTTCAGCAAATCTGCTAATTGACTATCTGTAAGATCGTTATAAGATTCCAAAATCACTTATTTAATCACAATGTGAATATATCAAGGAGTACATCGGATTCCAAAAATAATGTAAAATATTTAAAACACAAACGTTTGCGTAAACCAAATTTAAATGTAAAACAACTCTGTACCAACTTATTATTTATTTTCGTAAAATAGTTTGATTTAACAAAATCCTAAAGTAAATTAGAGCTCAATTTTGCCGGAATGGGCTTCAGATCCTTAAAAAAATCAACTTTTAATCGCTTACTATTCTTAATTCTATGCTCCGTTCTGTTCGGTATACCCGTATCAAAAGCAGACGAGCATCAGAAAAACCAAACATCTGTCTCAACACCACTCCTTAAAAAGATCTCTGTTAAAAGTATGCAGGAAGATTTAGCAATTCTTTGGACTGCTATTCAGGAAATGCATCCAGCCTATGGCATTTATACCACACCACAACAGCTCAAAGCAATATATAAAAGCACCTATTCGTCAATAACTCATCCCCTATCCGAGAGTGACTTTATCACCAGGATCTATCCCTTTCTATGCGCACTGAAGTGCGGGCATACTCAATTAAAGCATTCCGCGGGATTTGACCCTTCCAAAGAGCCTAAAGAACCCCCTCTTCCTTTTCAGGTTCTGGTTCGAAATCACCGGGCCTGGGTTACAACCTATAGAACGAACCAACTCCAGACAGGTGACGAAATCATAAGTATCAATGATATTCCTGCTTCGGATATTATACGTCACGGTTACGATCTATATTGCGGTGATGGCTATAATGAAACTTTCAAAGAGCTATTTTTAAGTGAATACGATGGTTTTGAAGACGCCTGTTCTAAATATTACCATTGGAAAGCCCCATACCGCGTCCGGGTTAGAAATAGCCAGGGCAAGACAAAAACCGTACAAATAGATACTACAACAGAGGATACCTCTTTAAAAACAGAACAAAAACAGGCACCTGAACAGAAAAACTGGACAGAAGCCAGCAACACAGACTATTTGCCTCTTCGATTTTCTAACACCAGTTCAACAGCGTGGTTTGAAGTCAAAACCTTTCAATACGCCGACACGCTGATTTATGAGCAGGCTTTTAAGCAAATACGGATGAAAGGCATTAAAAATCTCATTATTGATCTTAGACATAACACAGGAGGCGATATCAGAATTGCAGCGAAACTCCTATCCTATCTCGCAGATTCTTCCTTCCATATCATCAAAGAAATAAAATCCAGGATTCCTGATCCGGCAAACAACCCTTTTAATAAGTACTTTGATGCCACCCGGACAGAAAGCTTTAAACTCGGTTTTAAACCCGGCCCCAAACAAGGAAACGGTTATCATATTGATTTTCGACCGGTATTCGGATTATCCTATAGGCCGCTCCCGGTTAACCCACTATGGCATTTTAAGGGCAAGTTATTCGTTTTGATTGACGGGGCAACTTTTTCTTCAGGTGCACATGCTGCTGCTGCAATTAAAGCCCAATGTAAAAACGCCAAATTTATTGGCAGAGAAACTGCAGGTGCAGAAGAAGGCTGTAGTGGAGGCACTATACAACACCTCACCTTACCAAACACCCATATTGTTGTTGAATTTCCGTGGATGCGCGTCGTCTCCGTTGCTAAAAACCCTGTATTTGGACATGGAATTTTTCCTGATTATACGGTGTCATACAGCCCTGAAGATGTCACCAATAAGCGAGACCTAGACGTTAAAAAAGCATTGAGTCTCCTTCAATAAGGTAGTTATACAGTATACCCGGGTTTCCAGTTTTCTATCGCATTTCCAAAAAGGGCATTATTGATCATATGCACACTAATGGCTGTCTTAGATCCCGTAAACACATTTGAAGTCGGCATTTCCCCACTTGTCACACATTTATGAAAATCAGTTAGCGCATACCAGGATCCGTCTTTGATTGGTTCTGTAAGGATCGGAATCCCACCGTCTTTATTCCAGGTAATTTTGGTTGCACCCGTTACGCCATCCACCGTCTGATTGTATTTTTTTAAAGTTTCCTTTTCCGGATAATATATTCCCTCATCCACCAACAGAGAAATACTTCCTTTTGAACCCTTGATCTTAAATAAGTAGCCATCATGGCTGTTGGCACAAGTAGCCCCAAAGTTTCCGATCATATGCTCTTTACTATACCGCAGCACGGCTTGTACGTTATCATAAGTTTCTCTTCCATCTTTATAGAAATCAATACCCCCTGTCGCAATCACTTCATCGGCATGCGTATCAAAAACCCAGTTGATAAAATCAATCTGATGGGATAATAATTCTGCAGGGAGCCCACCAGAATACTCTTTATACATCCGCCAGTTGATCTGTCGTTCCAGCGAAGGGTCAGGAACAGGTCTTCTCCAACTTCCATTACGATCCCAGCGACAATCAATCTGTGTAACCTTACCAAGATACCCCTGATCGATCATCTCTTTAACCTTGAAATAAAGCGGTGTATATCTATATTGATGTCCAACCTGTAAGATCTGCTTAGGCTTTGACTTGACCAGAGACACCAATTCTAAAGCCTGGGGAATATTATAAGTCATTGTTTTTTCCAAATAAACGTGTTTATCAGCCAGCAAAGCATCTTTAGCGATCTGAAAATGCATATTTAAAGGTACAGAGATCAGTACAGCATCAATATCTTTATGATCCAGGATTGCCTTATAATCCTTAACAGCCAAAGCTCCAGGCGCTATCTTTCGGCCATTTTCCAAGCGAAAATCAAGGACATCACAAATGGCCTTGATCTGGTACAGGTCAGGAATTTGTTTCAATACCTGCATAAGCCCCGTTCCCCTGTCGCCACAACCAATAACTGCAATATTAATTTTCCTGCTTTCAAAAGGTAAGCTTACCGCCTTAAGCAAGGTGTTGTGCAATAATAAACCTCCTGCTGTAATTCCCGCCTTTTTTATAAAACTCCGTCTGATCATATTTCTCTTATTTGGTACGGATAAATTTATAAAAATATCAACTTGATACCACCTTAAGTAGTAATATCTTTTTCACAACTAAAAAACCTATTCCTGGTGTAGCAAGCCAAATCTTCAAAAAATAATTCTTGCATAATTCAATTCTTATCCTTTACTTTGAAATACAAAGTTCTTTTATAAACAAATTATGACCATTACATTCCCTCCTTTTAATACCAATCACATCTCTTACAATAGAAATCCAGTAGACTTTTTTTTTGTACATTAACTTTGAAAAGCAAAGTACTTTCAAACACATCATTATGAAAACAATTAAAACAATAATTTCTTCAGATCTAATGATCGGTTATGGGTTATTAGCCATTTCCCTTTCTTTTTTAATTTTTGCATGCTCAGCGATGGGATTTAGGATTGGTCAGGACAACAATTTTGGAATCTTTATGGCCACTTTTGCAATTACTGCAATCTATACTATATCTGTGTTCTTTACTGCTTTTGCAAAACACAAATGGAAAATCTCTAAAAGTAAAATCGAGTATACTGTGATTTTAGCTGTTTTATGGTTCATCAGCGCATTTTCCTTAAATCTGGAAATGAACTTGTTTGATCAATCTGTTCCATGGTTATGTTTTTTCATTATCTCTTCGGCACTCTCCTTAATCCTTGCACTGTTCAAAAATGCTCTCCCCTCTTTTTTAAGAAATGTTACATTCTTTTTTCTCGGAACAGGTCTCGTCCTGTTTCTATATTATGCTCTTTACCTTATCCCATTTTATGTTTTAAGTATACCGGCAGCTATTGCCTTAGGTATATCCATTCATACCTATATCCCCCTTATTTTGTTTATCCTGACTTTAGTTTTATTTAATCGAGCTTTAAAAGACCACGGAAAGATCAAATATTTTTTCTATTCGGGGATTGCTTTCCCAATACTTGTTTGTATGTCCTTCATCTTTTACTCAAAAAGCATCAATAACCAAATCAATAGGATTGTAAATCAAAATACACTGTCGGAAGGTAAATTACCCTCTTGGGCAGTCATTGCCCAATCTATTCCACGAAACAGCTTAACAGAACGTTTAATGAAGGAAGACCTTGTTTATAAAACCATCAATTTAAACAGCGACTGGTGGTGGGGTAATTTTTCAGGAAGATCCTTTGATGAGCCGCTGCAGCACGACCCCATGATGGTTATCGCCCGACTGTTTACAGAAAAGACAAACCTGGATCAGAGCGACAGGATAAAAATACTGGAATCTATGTACGATTCCAGGCATAAAGCCCAGGAAAGATTATGGTCAGGCGATCAGTTGCAGACAGCCAACATCATCACCAACGTACGGCTTTTTCCCGAATATAGAATGGCTTATACTGAAAAGATCCTGAGTATCAGTAACAACGACAAAAAAAGATGGCGAAACGCACAGGAAGCAATTTATACCTTCCATTTGCCTGAAGGCGCTGTGGTGAGCTCCTTGTCCTTATGGATCAACGGTCGGGAAGAAAAAGCCAACCTCACCACAAAAGCAAAAGCAGATTCTGCCTATAAACAGATCGTTGGTGTGGAACAGCATGATCCGTCTGTAGTTCACTGGCAGGAAGGCAATACTGTCAGTGTAAGAATATTCCCATGTACAATTGAGGAAAATAGAAAATTTAAAATCGGAATCAGCAGTCCGCTTAAAAAGCAAGGGGATACATTGAGTTACAGCAATATCTATTTTGATGGACCAGAGGCAAGAAATGCCATAGAAACCCTGCAGCTTACCTACTCCACTAAACCAAATAATCTAAACTTAAATAGCGATTATGAAGAAATTAAACCAGGTATTTATCAGCTCACCAGAAACTACAAATCCGACTGGGAAATAGCTTTTAAGGATGGACCACTTTCGCCGGCAACTTTTTCCTTTGATCAGCAATCCTATCAGGTCAGAAATTATGTACCGGATTACGCAGACTTCAATGCGAGTGTCATTTACCTGGACCTGAATCAATCGTGGACGAAAAAAGAATTTGATGAAGTCTGGAGTAAAATACATCAAAAGAAAGTATTGGTCTTTGACGATCAAATCATTTTAATGAATAACGACAATAAAAATGAGGTGTTCAAAAAAATGAGCAAACTAAACTTTAGTCTGTTTCCCATCTACAAGATCAATCACCCTGAAGGAGCACTACTCATCTCTAAAAGTTCAGAAATGTCCCCCAATTTGGGAGATCTTAAAGAAAGTCCATTCGGAGAAAAGCTAACCGCATATTTGCAGCAATCACCAAAGATCCGCCTCTACAATCTTGGGGCACAACTTTCACCTTATTTAAAAGCACTTAAAGAATTACGGGTGTTTAACTCTGATTCCGGAACTCCATCAAAGCTTTCAAGTTTGCTGGAAAAGGAGAAATTCATCCGGGAGCAAGAAAACGAAAATAAAGTAGTAGTGGGTGCAGCCAGAATGGTCATTGAAACGGCCAAAGGCGATACCACAGGAACCGCCCCTGACCACCTGATGAGGTTGTTCGCTTACAACGACATCCTTAAAAAGGTGAGCAGCAATTATTTTAAAGCAGATTTCATTCAGCCTGATGTTATAGCCGAGGCGGAAAGTGCGAATATTGTAACGCCTGTTTCCAGTTTGATCGTATTGGAAACCAAAAAAGATTACGAACGCTTTGACATTGAAGAAAGCAAAAATAGCCTCAAAAATGCATCGATGAAATCATCAGGTGCCGTTCCCGAACCTCATGAATGGGCACTAATCATCTTAGCTGCAGGGACCGTTCTTTACCTGACATACAAACCCAAATACTCAAAAAAGACCATTTAAGATGATTATCACTCAGTTAAAAACACATTTTCCATTCACCTGTCTGCTGGTCATTTATCTGGGAATGTCTGTTGTATTTCTTCATGAATACTTCGTTTGGACATCCACATTGATTACGGCCGTTATTGCAGCTCCATATATTTGTACCATAGAAAAGGGGAAATTCTCCTTGCGGTATTTGATGCCGACATTAATAGCTGTAGCAATAACTTCCATAGTTCCGGTTAAAACGACTTTGTTTTTCACCATCCTTTTTGCAACTTTATTTCTCATAGAAAACAGACTGGGTAAAGTCAACAATATCGCCATCTTTCTACTCCTCCTCATTTCTCCCATTTTTAATTATGCAAGTAACGCATTGGGCTTTCCAATTCGCTTGTGGCTAAGTGATCTAGCCGCATCGATATTAAGCTATGCAGGTTCCAATTACAAGGCAGAGGGGAATTTGATTACACATGCTGGTTTTGAATTCTCCATTGACCAAGCATGTGCAGGATTAAACATGCTTTCAGTGTCTTTGATTTTAGGGCTTTTCCTCATCACCTATTATCAAAAAAGTTTAAATAAACGCGTTTCTTTCCAACAAACGGCAATCTTGCTTTTCATTACTGTTTTACTAAATATTTTATGTAATCTTTTCAGAATTGTATTGTTAATTTTATTTAAGGTAATGCCAGACAATATTTTACATGAACTCATCGGTATCATTTGCTTCATTGGCTATCTCATCATCCCTCTTGCCTATATTGTAAGAGTATTTTTTAAATATTTTGTTAAAGAACAACACATAGTTCCACAAACTACTACCAGGCAGGTCATTTTAAGGTATCAATTCATTCATTTCGCTCTACTGGCTGCAGTGCTATTCGTCTCCTTCAAACTAAAAAGCAGTGATCATTTCGAAAAGGCGGTAAACCAAGTTCAAATCCAAGGCTATAAAAAAGAAAATTTGGCAAATGGAATTATGAAATTCGAAAATAGACAATCACTCATCTATCTCAAACCAACTGTCTTTTATGCACCTGAACACAATCCAATGGTCTGCTGGAAAGGAAGTGGATATGACTTTAAATCGATCAGAAAGCAAATATTTTCGGGTCGGGAAATATATACCGGAACCCTGGTAAAAGGAAATGATATAATTTATACAGCCTGGTGGTTTGAAAGTAAGCAAATGAAGACAATCAACCAGCTAAGCTGGCGCTGGAAGGCCTTGAAAGATAACAATCAGTTCTACCTGATCAACATTAACGCGTCCAGTCCTGCTGTACTTATCAAAACCATAAAAAAAATGCTTCTAGATAGTTAAATCCGAATACCTGAAATATACGAGATTTAATAACTACTCTTCTTTTAGCGCCTTCACAGGATTCGTGTTTGCAGCCCCGTAAGACCGAAGACTTACAATTATAAAAGTAAGCCCTAAAGAAGCCGTCATCGCCAGAGCAAATGGCCAGAAATTCATATCAATCCTATAAGCAAAACCTGCCAGCCATTTATGGATATAAATATAAGCAACAGGCCAGGCGAGTAAATTTGCAAAAAGTACCATTTTCAAAAAAGAACTGTTCAACATCGCAACCAGTTCGAATGTACTCGCTCCCAAGACTTTTCGAATAGCAATCTCTTTGGTTCTTTGCGTAGAAACAAACGATACCAGGCCGAACAAACCTATGAAAGAGATGAAGATGATCATCGCCGCAAACACTTTAAAAAGTGCTCCCATGACCTGTTCAGTTTTGTAATACTGATTAACCTGGTCATCTAAAAAAACAGCCCCATACACATGATCAGGAAAAATACTGTTCCATTGCTGTTCTATTTGTTTCATCACCGGCAAAACAGATTTGGTATCCAGCTTTACGGCAATCGCATAATATTCCGTTTTTGATGTAGAAATTGCAACAGGAGAAATCATTTCATGCAGCGATTGATCAACAAAATCCTGTACGACTCCTACAATAATTCCCTTACTGCTTTCCATCGTAAAGAATTTCCCCAATGCCTCCTCCGGATTCTTTACTTTGAGTTTTTTCAGAAGCGTCTCGTTCACGACAAATTCCTTAATTGTATCACTTTTATAAAAAGCCCTTCCTGCGATGATCTTCATTCCAAATGTGTTGAAATAATCTTCGTCTGCCGATTTAGCACTAACAGAAAAATCAGCCTTCGGTTTATGATCATAAGAAAAATCTGTATCATAATTGTTATTGGATGTGGGCGCCGCATTACAAAAGCTCAGGCCCTTCACCCCAGGAATAAGAGCAAGTTTCTCCCTTAAAAGTCCAAATTTAGTCTTGCTCAAACTATCTGTAGGAATATCTACTATTGCTGTGGTCTTCGTACTAAAACCAAGCGGCTTTTCACGGATATATTTCATTTGCCGGATCACCACCAAAGTTCCTATAACCAGCATCGCTGTAATGGAAAATTGAACCAGCATTAAAATTTTCCTCAAATTTAATCCACCAGCGTCTGATCTTATTCCTTTATTCTTAATGGCCAGCACAGGACTAAATCCAGACATGATGATAGCAGGATAGAATCCCGCAAAAAAACTCACGGAGATCCATAAAGCCCCAATAAAGAACCAAACTGAAGGATAAGCTAAAAATGCGAATTTTATATCTGATTGCAAAAGGGTAGATAGTGCCGGACCTGCAAGCTCTACAAATACACCAGCAAATACTACTGCAATAGAGGTAATTAAACCGGTTTCCCACAAAAATTGCCATGTCAATTGATTACGCGAGCTTCCCATTACTTTACGTACACCAACTTCCTTTGAACGGCTGATCATCTGAGCAGTTGCCATATTGATAAAATTAATGCAGGCCGTAAGCAATAAGAACAGACCAATAATCCCCATGCCAATGATTGATTTCATGGATACGGTCTTATTTGCCGGGTTTCCTACTCTTTCATCATAATGTAGTTCATGCAGAGGCTGCAATAAATGATTCACTTTCCCCACCATATTCTTACCACGGTATTTATCAGCCGTAAACCTGGAGAGTGCATTTTCAAATTCGCGTATATTTGTGCCTTTTTTAAGCAATAAATAACAGTTGGAAGCACTTCTTATAGACTCCCAGTTTTTGTTGCTCCTGTTCGGATAACTCGCATAACTAAGTATAATATTCAGAGGGAAACTGGTATTTTCCGGAAGATCATCAATGACACCAGTCACTTTAAAATCAATTTTGTTTTGAAAATTGATGATCCTGCCCATGGCTTCTTTATAGTTTCCAAAATATCTCCGTGCCATCTTTTTAGAGAGCACTATAGTATTTGGCTGAGACAGTGAACTGATGGGATTTCCCAATAACCATTGCGTATTGAAAACCTCGAAGAACTCGGGTCCCGCATAAAATATATCTTCGGCAGTTTTTATCTTTTCCTTTCCCAGTTTATCTTTAATTTTCAGGATCCCGCCACTAAGTTGAAGTGCTGCTGCCCTTTCAACTTGAGGAAACTCTTCTTTGATCGCCTGAGTAAGCGGTATAGAAACGCCCTGAGAATAGTCTATCGTTCCTGAATAATCAAATGAAGTAATTACCCTATAGATCCTGTTCTTTTTTGAGAAAGATTGATCATAACTTAATTCGAATGAAATAAACATATAGATCAATATACAGCTGGCCATCCCTATTGAAAGCCCTGCAATATTAATCAGGGTATATCCTTTTCGTTTAAAAAGGTTTCGTAAGGCTATTTTTAAGTTCAGTTTAAACATAGTCAAAATGATTTCTTCTGTTACTGCAACAATCAGTATAAAATCAACGATCTAAAGCAATGCCATAATCAAAAATCCAGCATAAAACGACAGAGGAGCAACTTACGTTTGCTCCTCTGTTCATAACCGGACATTGAACCGTTCATTTATGTTCAGACTCCTACCGGTAAAAATCTTCTGACCTCACTGGTCTGCGTTCGCCCGAAGGCAATTGAACTTCAAGTTTCAACGTATATCCACCGCCACCTTCTAAAAACAACAGTTCAAAAGGATGGTATCCCTTAGCTAAAGCAATCTGGGCAGATTTTTCAAATGAAGAATGCCATCCATCATTATCCACGAGCATTTTCCCTTCCAGTTTCAATACGCTGCCATCATCAGATCGGAGGAAAAACGTGTAAATACCTTTTTCAGCCGCATAAAAATAGCCCTTATGACGTGTCGCAAACTGATCTGCCGTTTTTTCAACAGGGATTTCAATAGCAGAAGTCACCTTTTGCACTTCAATTGCCTTTTCATTAATGTCTTTCACAAAGTGATAAGCTCCTGGATAGTAGAAAAAATCCAGACCCTTTTTTGCAGAAGCCAACTGAACTGACGGAGCATAATCCTGCTTCTCATAATTAACCGTGTACAACTCCCCTCTTTTTCCTGATGTATTAAATGCAGCAAGTTTAAACTGAACAGGTTGTTCAATGGTCAGTTTCCCTTTATACAATTTAGAAGACAAGTTTGGTACAGACCCATCAGTGGTGTAACGTATATCAAAATTCTTAACCGGGTTAGAAATTTCCAGAGAAGCCTTGTCCACAAAAACACTGTTTAAACTAAAACCGTTCAAGTCCAGAAAACGATAATTGATTTTCATCGCATCCAACATAGGGAGTTGATCAATAACCTTCTGCTCAAAGCCTTTCCAATCCAAACTCGGTTTACCCCAAGCCACTTCAGCCATGGCCAGCAAACGAGGAAATACCATATACTCCAATCTTTGTTCACTAGGAATATATTCTGTCCAGATATTGGCCTGAACACCCATTACAAATTTTCTTTCAGCCGTATTTAGTTTAAAATTGTAAGGATCAAAGGAGTATACTTTCTGCAAAGAATTCGCATCCTGCTGTGCATCGAAATAACAAAACTCTCCTGGCGTCATGATCAGTTCATTACCTTTCTCCGCTGCATGTTTTGGAGCATCCGGCACCCAGGTCCTCCAATACATCAATGTAGCTGTAGGAGACACACCCCCATCCAGAATTTCATCCCAGCCAATTAACTTTTTTCCCTTACTATTAAAGAAACGTTCCATACGATGTACAAAATAACTTTGCAGTTCATTGATGTCTTTCAAACCCTCCTTCTTCATCAGCGCATCACATTCAGGTACATTTTTCCAACTGCTCTTTTCTACCTCATCAGCTCCTAAATGAATGTATTTACTTGGAAACAAGGCTGCAATTTCTGTAAATACATTCTCCGCAAATTCAAACGTAGTTTCCTTACATGGGCATAAAGGTTCAGAAAAGTCTTTAGCCTGTCCTCCCTTACCGTTTGAAGTCAGCCAGGGCATCAAAGCCGTTGCAGCCATCATATGTCCCGGCATATCAATTTCAGGTATAATTTCAACAGATCTGTCTGCGGCGTATTTAATCAGCCCCTTCATCTCCTCCTGAGTATAGAATCCACCATATTTCCGAACCCCATCAATCATCTTAAAGTGCTTTTCTGGCAACTCATAATCTGGGTTATCCTTTGCAAGTACCAAACAGGCAGAATCCTGCTTATTTAAAGTGCGCCATGCACCTTTAGCCGTTAACTCCGGGTATTTTTTGATCTCTATACGCCAGCCTTGATCATCAGTTAAATGCAAATGAAATTTATTAAACTTATATAAAGCCATGCGATCAATCATTTTCCGCAGATACTCCAGATCAAAGAAATGCCGGGAAACATCCAAATGGACTCCCCTCCACTCAAAGCGTGGTGCATCACTAATTTCCACACCCGGAATTTTAAAGCCCCCCGTTGAGGTACCCTTATACAGATTTGCTCCAATCATTTGTTTTAAGGTGGATACAGCAGCAAATGCACCTTCAGCAGTAGAGGCTGTAAGCACCACGTTTTCATTCTTTACCGAAAGTCTATATCCGCCACGTGGAATCACATCTTCACGAACAGATTTCAATAAAATTGTATTTTTCGTGATTGCTGCAGTTTTATCCTTCATCGTCTTCAACTCTCTCACTGCAGCTCCAAAGGGCGTTCCCGAAGATGGACTAATGACCGTATTACGATTTAAAATAAAATGACCAGGCTGCGGATTTAAGACAGATGGTTGGGGAATCACTGTATAAGTTCCAGGAACAGCCTGAGCATGTACAGAGATTTTAATACAAACTAACACTGACAACAAGGCCAGATTAATCAATCGAAACTTCATATATAAATTTTACTAAAACCTTTTATTCAAATATAGAATATGATTTTTAAAAACAATCAACTAAAAAATCCTTAAATCATAAATCAAAAGCAGCAGGACAGGTCAGGAAAAAACAGAAAATTCAAACTGCCCGGGTTAACGCATTGTAAAAAAGCAAAAAAGGATCTTTTTGCATCCGTCTTTACTGTATTTTAGCTGCAAATCAATACCCCATTATGAATTCACTATCTATTTTTAGAAAAGTAGCCGTTGCAGAAGGGATTTCTTATATCCTGTTAATTTTTATTGCGATGCCCCTTAAATATTTTGCAGATCTTCCTCTGGCCGTAAAATACACAGGCTGGGCGCATGGACTATTATTTGTACTTTACATTGCTTTTTTTATCATGGCCTGGATGGATAACAAATGGAAAACAGGAAAATCAGTTCTGATTGTACTGGCCTCATTGCTACCTTTTGCCCCATTCTATGTTGACAAAAAGCTAAAAGAAGATAATTAAAAATAAATTTTGCTTTTTATAATTCATTTTATACATTTGCAACCCGCTAACAAAGCAAATGCCCAGCTGGCGGAATTGGTAGACGCGCTGGTCTCAAACACCTGTGGGAAACCGTGCCGGTTCGACTCCGGCGCTGGGTACTAACCGGAATCGAAGTGTTCGATTCCGGTTTTTTATTGTCTTTTTCTAGCTTAAATATTCTTTAACCTCATTTTATTTTGATCTTGTAAGCGGGTTTGTTTTGAACCAAATTGGATATTTAATATATCCAATCTGCATGACACCAAATTCCTATTTAAGGAAAGTATTATATATGTTTTGGGCAGACCATACCATCTTTAATTATTTTGCTCATTTTATTTATGATATACTCATTATCAAAAATTAAATATACCTTTTGAATAATGAAATGAGTTCTTGATCTTGTAGAAGATAATGGTTTAAGTCTATTTATTAGTAGGTCTGTTTTATAAGTTATATAGACTATTTGAGTGTTTCTTTGTAAGTAATCAAATAACCAGGGAATAGTGATATGCTTACAGGTTCAAAGTTTGGTGAATAAGTTAAACCGGCTAATATATTTCAACAAGTGAATTGAGTTTAGGTATGGCGATGTTTTTTGGGTAGTTAATTACAGCGACGTCTCACTCATGATTTTTATTAGAAGTTTGTTGTCAGGATCTATCTTAATTGACTTAATATCATCCTTTGAGAATCCATCCAACCGAAAACTTTGAAGGTTTTTACTGATATTAAACGTTTTTCTCACTATCCGGTTATCCTGTAACATAAAAGCGATATCAATAGGGAAAACGAAAACATCACCTTCTTGAGAAATCCATAATTCCTTTTCCTTTATAAGGATGCCAACATGTGGGACCTGTTTACTTTTTATCCATGGCTCAATTATATTCTTAACATCTGTACCAGCGGCTTCTGAAAGACTTCTTATAAAGAGACCGATGTCCATTTGTTTTTTCGACTGAATGAATGCTTTTAAACCTTTATCGAAAACGTCCTTGCCTAGCTGATCTCTAAGCATATAAAAAACCCAAACTCCTTTATAATAAGATATGCCATTGTTAGATGCATCGTCCCATAATGATGACTTACCATCAAAGCCTCCTTTGAGGTAGAGAGACTTGTAATTGGCCATAAAGCAGCTTACTGTAGTATCTCCAAAACTTTTCTCCAATAGATATGCCTCGGCAAACGACGCCCAGCCCTCCCGCAAAAAATTTGTAGCTGGCCCTATAGGTCGAGTCCAGGCGTGTGCGACCTCATGCCCAAAGGGAGCTAGAGGAGACATAGCCCTGTTTGTTATAATGAAGCCACCATGGTGCCCAGCAACAATCATATCGTTGCTTCTGTTTAACCAGATGGGAAAGTCTTTGGAACGGTTCTGTACAATGCAAAGATAGTTGCCTTGTGGTTTTCCGAATTTTTCAATTAGCAAATCGTTTGTCTTTGAAAAGCTCTGATAAAGCGTATCAGGAGTTGGTTTAAAGTTCTTATTTCCAAAGATTTGAAACTTATAGTTTCCTTTGTCTAATGTCTTTACCTCCCATTCCTTATCATAGTACATAGATAGAGCAAAAGTAGAATAAGGTGATTTAGCAGTTATAATTCTTTGATCACCAACAACACTATCGGTCTGCCGGAGACCAGTGGTGACATGATATGTAGATGGAATTGAGGCTCGTAACTGGAAATCTGCCAGGTCATTGCTACTTGAAAAATTAAAGAACGGATGCCAATAGAACTGCTCTCGCACATGTCCGAAGTTCGAATCAGAATATCCAGAATTCTCATTCTTCGGGTCATTGTCAACTTTTAATGTATAGGCTAATATCAGTTGTTCTTTTAGACCTGCTGAGGACTTTACCCAGAGAACGCCTCCATCAAACACAGAATGAGCCTTTTTTCGGTTAAGTTGTACATTTTCTATCTTCGCCCTGTGGTTAAGCGCCAATAAAAAACCATATTTTTCCTTGGTCAGGATCTCCATGGTATCCCTAACAGATATTGTTCCATCAACAGGAGATATCTTCAGGTCAATCCGATGAGCTTTCAAATGGTTTAATCTGTCCATCGGAAGTTTCGATGTCATTATCCAAGCACCTTTCACAGGCTTGAATACGTATATACCAGAATAAATATTGGAATAATCGGTTTCATCACCGGAATTACCAATAACAAAGGTACCAGTTAACAATACGAGTGCACTATCACTGTAAACCTTTATAATCTGGCTTTGCCCTTTTTTCCTTTGATACTTGCCTTTTTGCATAGCTAAGATTATAGCCTGCTGCTGGACTAAAGGGAAATTAAGTTTAACATCTTCAATGGTTCCATTTTCAAATGCATTATTACACCTTTCAACATCATTTTGTAGATTATTCGCTGTAGACTGGGCAAGGGAAACGCTAGAAAGAAAAAGAATAGCAATCAAAGATAAAACGTGCTTCATATTTTTTGGTGATCAGGCTTTTAGTTTAAAGCCTTAATGATACAATTATTTTTATAATTAAAAAGGAAAAAAAGTTGCAGTTTTTATCCATAAAATACATGCGTATGGTTCTAACTCTAAGCCTAAGTGATCGATCAAACTTTTACTGTAATAACTATATACTTTGGTAGTTAAAATAAGAATCAGAAAATTATATTTGATAATGTCAAATTTCTGGTTCAAAGCAAGAACCTGTCAAGAGCAATTTAAAGAAAAAATGCTAGATAAATCCTTATATTTTTTGTCATTTTATAAATTCTTTTCCTTTTAAATCATCAATAATAGGTTCAATAAGCCCTAAAAAGCGTTCCAAATGTTCAAAGTATTCCTGCTTAGGGGTACAAACCCGGATTGATTGCATAAACACGCTGTCATCCGGGTTTTTGTTTTTTATGCCCTATTGAGCCTTTTTTTGGCCTCAGAGTTATCAGGCTTTCTTAGGAAAATTCCTGTGTTTGCCACCCCATTCACTCAATTGCTTAAAAATAGGGATGAACGCAAACGCCATCTCGGTAAGTTCATATTCAACCCTTGCAGGAACTTCTGCATAAACTGTCCGTTTTACCAGATCATCCTTTTCTAATGCGCGAAGTTGTAAGGTTAACATACGTTCAGAGATATTAGGAAACACTTTTTTAAGTTCACCAAATCTCATTTTACTATTACCCAACTTATCTAATATCAATATCTTCCATCTGCCATCGATCTTGTTGACAGCGTATGTGAGATCACATTCTGCCATGAATTTTTCGTTAAGAGAATAGGTCGAGTTGTCCTTTCTGATTGCCATTACTTACATATTTGTTAGTACCGTACAATTACCTGTATAACCTATAAAATTAAATGCCGCAACCTACTTTAGCAAAAGAATTTTCAGATCAATTATTTAATTACAAAGGAACAACAATAAACAACAACACTATGGATTTGTATTTAAAAGGAAAGACCGCTATAGTAACCGGCGCCAGTCAGGGAATTGGTCGGGCAATTGCCAAACAACTTTCGCTGGAAGGGGTGGCAGTTTTTGCTACTGCAAGAAACCAGTACCGACTAAATAGCCTGAAAGAGGAATTGGTTACCGCAGGCGGCATAGAGCCCATCACCTTTGTTCAGGATTTTACTGCGGCTGACGGACCGGAAAACATTGCAGCTGCGGCGTTATCTGGCCTGGGACATGTTGATATTCTCATTAATAATGCAGGGCAGAGTCAGCCGGTAGAGGTCGCAGGGCCGGAAGAACCATGGATCCAAACCATGGATTTGGATTTTAACCGGCCCCGACAATTAACACAACAACTTTTGCCTCATTTTATAAACCGGAAACAAGGGGTGATTCTTAATCTCGCCAGCACCTATGAGCTGCGCACAATCAATGTATCAGCCGTTGCAAAGTCAGCCATTATCGCCTGGTCCAAACAGCTTTCAGGACAGGTAGGTCAATACGGCATTACTGTTAACTGCTTACAACCGGGTCTCATAGACACAAATAACATTCGCTCGTACTTCCCTGGCGACGAACGCAAAAAGTATGCAGAACGCGAAATTCCTTTAGGTGATTTTGGAGAACCGCAGGATATCGCCAACATGGCCGTTTTCCTGGTATCGCCACGAGCGGCTTATATAACCGGCACTGTAGCTGTCGTTGACGGAGGAATGCGCAGATATCCTTTTTGATCATTACAAAGTGACATATTACCAAACCATATCCCTTTTATTTCTCTCGTTAAATTCGATGTCTTTCCCTTATCTTTGCCAATAATTCAATATTCCCATACTGTGATTAATGTAAATAACATCTCCGTTTCATTTGGCGGAACCACCCTGTTTAGCGACGTAACCTTTTCGATAAACGAGAACGATAAAATTGCCCTGATGGGTAAGAATGGCGCGGGCAAGTCGACCATCCTAAAGATCATTGCCGATGTGGCTAAACCTACTTCCGGGAACGTAACCGGTCCAAAAGATGCGGTAATAGCGTATTTACCACAACATCTGCTCACCCATGATAAGGTGACCGTTTTTGAAGAAACAATGAAAGCCTTCGAAGAGGTCAACCAGATGCAAAAAGAGCTTGATGAGCTGAATGAGCAGCTTACCATCCGTACTGATTACGAAAGTGATGATTACATGAAGCTGATTGAACGTGTATCGGAACTGAGTGAAAAATTCTATTCGATCGAAGAGATCAATTATGATGCAGAAGTAGAAAAAGTATTAAAAGGCTTAGGCTTCGAGCGCAAAGACTTTACCCGCCAAACCTCTGAGTTTTCCGGCGGATGGCGCATGCGTATTGAGCTGGCCAAAATTCTGTTAAAGAAACCCGATCTCATTTTACTGGATGAGCCGACCAACCACATGGATATCGAGAGTATACAATGGCTGGAAGATTTCCTGATCAACTCCGCAAAAGCGGTGATGGTCATTTCACACGATCGTGCTTTTGTAGATAA